>Ga0099364_10015461_pt1 | contig 10060 bp, 7 predicted proteins | sample TergutTh196P3_FD_73070 | JGI IMG/M metagenome (GOLD analysis project Ga0099364, IMG submission 73070) | Microcerotermes parvus P3 segment gut microbial communities from Pointe-Noire, Republic of the Congo - Th196 P3 | ecosystem: Host-associated > Arthropoda: Insects > Digestive system > Gut ...
CATGCGGGCGACATGGCATGCGGGGTACGGTACGCGGGCGACATGGCATGCGGGTTATTCGCAAAACTAACCTACTAACTAAACGGCACGGCGGGGTACGGCGATGATAAACGAATGGTATTTGGAATTCACAAATAAGTACAAGGCTGGCATTTCCCACTCATTCTTATTTAATTTTAACGTGAGGGACTACATTGACAGCAAGCGAGAGCTTGACAGGTATATCGACGACGAGTTTTTGAGGAAAAGAAAATTTGCTGTGATAGCCTATTACGACATTTCGCGGGGGCTGTCGTTCCCCGAAGCAGCCATGGAACGGGAATTCCGCAAAATAGCTCTAAGCGGTTCGGCTGTCCCTCTTACGGCGCCGCCTTCTAAAATTTTTCCGTTGATAGACTTAGCCCTAGTTAGCACTAAGATGGCTGTGTTCATAAGCCATACAGAGATGATAACGCCGAACGGAAGCGCTTCAAGCCTCAGCGGCGAAGAAAAAGCCGCGCTTGTGTGGCTGTGCGAGTGGTCTATAAACGCCAGGATATCGGCGATTGGCAGCATGATCTGCATGACGGTCGGCAACATAGCCGAGGTCAACAGCGAGCTCCTGAGCTCGTCGTACAAGGTAGAGCCGGTACTGGTCGGGCTTCCTGACGAGGAAGAGCGGCGCATGTACATTTCCGAAACTATGAAGCAGAACTCGGTGGTTTTGGACCTTAACATAAAGGAGTTTGCGGCACTATCGTCCGGGCTTTCGAAGAAAAGCATAAAAGACATAATGCTACGAGCGGAAGCCGAGGATGTGCCTGTGAGTTTTGAGTTTATTAAAGATAAAAAGCGCTCCGTATTGCAAAAGGAATACGGCGACGTACTGGAGTTCATCTACCCTGAAACTGGGTTTGACGACATTGGCGGCATGGAACTGGCTAAGAACTACCTGAGAAAAAACGTCATTGAGCCAGTAATGAAAAACGACCTCCGCAGAGCCCCGATGGGGGTCCTGCTATGCGGCCCTTCCGGCACAGGCAAAACACTCCTCGTTTACGCCCTAGCAAAAGAAAGCGGCTTCAACTGCGTTAAGATAGACATGTCCAGGATACTCGGGCAATTTGTTGGCGAGAGCGAGAAAAACTTTAAGAAATGCCTGTTGGGCGCGAAATCACAACAACCCGTCATCGTGTTCGTCGACGAGCTCGATACCGCCTTCAGGCGCGGTGAGGGCGGCGACAGCGGCGTAAGCAGGAATATTTTTAGCGAGTTTCTTCAATTTACCAGCGACACGAGGAACCGGGGCAAAGTCATTTTCATTGCGGCAACAAACAGGCCCGACCTGTTGGACCCCGCACTGAAACGGGCTGGCAGATTTGACAAAAAAATACCGATACTCCTTCCAGACGAAGCAGAGAGGGCCGGCGTGTTTGAGGTCATAATGAGGAAGAATAAGTTTTGTACCAACATCACCGACTTTTCGCCTTTTGCTAAGCGGACAGAGGGCTATACAGGAGCCGAAATAGAAGTCGTCATAAGAAAAGCCTACGAGTTGACCTGCGACCGGGGCATGGAAATAATAAACAGTGAGCGGCTCAACGAAGCCGTTGACAAATGCCAGCCTAACACCGACCAGATCGAGCTTATGACAGAGCTTGCGCTTTGGGAGTGCGACGACAAGGACATGCTAAAGGATTATGTGAAAAACTAACAAAAACAAACGAAATAAACATGGTTAACGAGACTAACAAGAATAACAAGACTAACAAAACAACGATAATAAGTTGCATTGCTATTTACAAACGGCGTGAAATGTAATAAATTAGACTTGCATCTACAGAAATAACATATCAAGAGTGTTGGAGGAGCGTTATGGGACTTTTTAGTAGGTTAGGGGCGATGATCAGGGGTTTTTTCGGCCTATTTGTAGGCAATGTTGAAAAGAGCAACCCCGACGCGCTGTTTGAGGATATAAAGAACGAGATCGAGAAGGCGAGAAGGGATGCTGAAAGGCAGATCATCGATATTCAGACAAACGCAGAGCTTATGAGGATTGAACTAAAGAAGTCTGAAAAAGAGCTTGAGACCATTCGCATTCGGATCGATACTGCGGCAAGGCAGGAACAAAAAGACATCCTTGTCGAGCTTCTGATGCAAGAGGAGGACGCGCAAAGCATTTACGATGCAAACAAAGCGGCGGTCGACTCGGCCTTGAACGAGGTGGAAAGGATAAAGAGCGATTACAAAATATTCGAGTCGGACATGAACAGGAAGCTCAATGAACTGAAAACGCTCAAATCCCAGTCGAAGGTCGCGGGCCTTAGGGAAGACATAAACTCAGCCAACGCAAAATATTCTGAGCGCGGCAGCAGGGTTGGCAGGGTCAACGAAAGCATGGAAAGGGCACGGGACATTGTCAACACCAAGACCGCCAGGGCTAACGCCCTAGAATCACTTGGGGAAATGTCATCGGAAACTAAGCTGAAGCGGCTCGATATTGACGCGGCAAGATCTCGCGCTCAGGCAAGGGCGGAGGCTCTGTTGTCCGGAGACGACAAGGGCTTTGAGGTTAAGGAAAAAGTCGGAGAAAAGGCCGTGGAAAAAGTCAGCGAGTAGAATAACTGCATTGAGTAGAATGTCTGCATCGAGTAGAATAACTGCATTGAGTGGAATGACTGCATCGAGTAGAATAACTGCATTGAGTGGAATGACTGCATCAAGAAGAATAACTGCATTGAGTAAAATGACTGCATTGAGTAATAATAGCTACATCAAGTAGAAAAACCGCATCAAGTAGAATGACTGCATCAAGTAAAATGAGTCCATATGGATATTGGTTATAAAATATGAAATCCGAACATATAAAAGGCGCTTTGCTGCGCGGTAGGAATATTCTCTTTTTTGCTACAGCGTGGGTTGCCGGTGACAGAATTATAGAATCGTTGTCTGTGTTTCAGCAAGGCACCGAGCCCTACGTAGTTATGGCTGGCGCTTTGCTGGTGTATGCGGCATTCGTCGTTCAAAGTCTAGCGAGCCCCTCTTTTAGAGCCGAATGCGAAAAGAAGAACCTCATTAAAAAAATACGTAAAATGTCAAGTGATTGCTACCACCAAGCAAGAAGCATGAAAAGACGGCTAAGCGTTTCGGAGCAAAAACGGCTTGAACAGGTTGTAGCCGATACCGAAGAGGTTGTAAACTCGTTTTTTGCCTCCGATAAATCATATGTTAAGGTGAAGGTTGTCGAAAAAGCATTGAGTTTGACAGCCCTTTACACAAAAATGTTTTCGATGTACTTATCAAGAATGAAGGCTTCCGACGGCGGCCAGATATCATTCCTGGCCAAGAGGATCAACGCAAACACCAGCAACCTTAATACCATCAGGGATATGGGGACAAGGGAAGAGGTAAAGAAAGTAATAGCCAACGATGAAAAAATCATTGAGTCACTGAAAAACGAAAGGACTGAGCTGGATAAGCTCAACGCCCGGCTACAGTACATGGAAAGTACGATAAGCATGCTCAAGTACAATATTATATCCAACCTGGAATCAGAGAACATCCTTGAAACGCTGGAGTCGGAAGTCGATGAAGCTGACGCGCTAAACACTGTGTTAAGCAGCAGGTTCGAAGAGAAGCGCGAGCGGGGCAGGGTTAAGGCTTGATGAACTTTTTTAGCAATCTATTTAACAAAGCAAAAACAAACAGGGGCATGCTTTTTACGCTCGTCATGCTGTTGCATGTGGCCGCCATCGTTTCGTGCGTCAGGATACCAATAAACCAAAACGACACCGACGAAGACTCCCAGGCTGGCGCAATGCCCCTTGCCTGGGAGACCGTTTCATATGGCGACGACACGGTCGTAGTCGTAAACACCGCCGCTGATGTGTACGAATCCGCAGACAGGACGTCCCGCCGCATCACACAGCTATTGTTCAACCAGCCTGTTCAAGTTACAGCCCAAAATGACCTATGGGCAAAAGTAAACATTGAGGAGAACAATGCGGGGTGGGTCAGGGCAAGGGATCTCGACAGTGATTGGACATGCGTTGACCCCAGGCGCTATAGTGGCCGCGTTGTCGTAACCAGCAAGGAAAAGCAGGTTTACTCCCAACCTAGGGATGGGATTGTAATAAGAGACGTCACTATGGGAACGGAGCTTTTTTTTTACACCAGGTCAGACAATGTCTACGAGGTTGCTCTACCGGGAAATTTGACGGGTTGGATATCCGAGAGCGGTACGTTTCAGCTTGAAGTTGACGAACCCATTAAAAAAACCACGGCGGAAGTTTTTGTCCAGTCATGCGAGAAGTTTTTGGGCACAGGGTACCTGCTTGGAGGCATAGGCTCTATGGGGATTGACAGCGCCGGCATAATCCACGTTGCTATGAAAATCAACGGTGTTGTTGTGCCCCGCGATTTTAGTGGCCAATACCGGAAAGGAAGGGCGGTCGAATTCGGAAGCATAGACAACATTAACGAGTCTGCGTTATCAATCGGAGACGTGTTCTTCTTTGGCCCTAATGTCGAGTATGAGGAAGGTGGTTTTCAGAACATCGACGACGCTGGGATATACATGGGCAATGGGGAATTTCTTCACGCCAGCCAGCATACCGGCAGGGTGCAACTGAACAATATAAGCGACGACTACTACAAACAACGGCTAAGGGGCATTAGGAGGTACTTTTAGTCTAATGAACTGTCCCTAGTTACGGGCAAGCCGAATATCGTCGCCAAAGAATGGGATGATTTCAAAGTTCCCGATGATCCTTGAGACGATGCGCTCGTCATAAGCGTCCCGCAATTGCCGTAGATTCATGTTTGTGGAGAGGATTGTGCTTCTTGCGCCGCCTGTTGCGCCGCCTGTTGCAACGCCCGTTGCGCCGTCTGATACGCCGCCTGCTGCGCCGGATCTTGTGTTGAGCAGCGTCAAAAACTCCGAATATCTCGTGTCTGTCATGGACTCCGTCCCTAGGTCGTCAATAATTAACAGGCTAGATTCTACAATGCCCCGGAATGGCGCATCCTTGTATTGGTCGTCCTGAAAAGCTTTCATTCGGTATTCAGTAATCGTGTTAAAAAGTGAGGGCGCCGACATGTACAGCACAGTGAATCCCTCGTCCAAAAAGCGTTTTGCAATGCAAGACGAAACAAATGTTTTCCCCGTGCCAGTCCTCCCGAAAAAGTAAAAATCCTTACTTAAACCGGATTTGAATGCATCGATAAAAGCAAAAGATGCATCGCGTATTTTTATCATGTTCTCCCTCGGGCTTATTCTGTAGCCGTTCTTGTTATAATCCGCTTTGTCGGAAAACAGGCTTGGGTTAAACTTTTCAAAACAAGCCTCTCCGAGTGGCGCAATATTTGAGCCTTGATACAGCCTCTCAATAAGTAGCTGGCTAAGGCACGCACACCTTACCCTCTCCCCGCCTGGCCCTTCTTGAAACCCAGTGTCCGAGCATTTATGGCACACATGTGATGGCAACAAATAACCGCTTCCATACCCAGCATTCTCCAATATCATGTTTTTTTCGTTAACAAGTGGTGAGATTTGAGCGTTGATTTTTTCAACGGCTTCGTCTGCGGACAGTTCCCCTGAAAGAACCATCCTATTGTATTTGAGTCCAACATTGCGTATTCGGCTTTCGATATCGCTAAATCCAGCACAGTTAGCGGAAACTTCGGAATACCTGTCTTGCGCGACCCTTCGCGACTGGCTTCTTCTGCCCTCCAGTATTTGCAAAACCTCGGTGTATGGTTCCGTGAAGTTGTTTCTTGTCATTTTTTCTCCATATTGAACCCGCTGTCGGTTTTTTCTGCCCCTGGCGTGCCAGGTGCCTCATCTTCTCCTGGCGTGCCCACAACCTTTTCTGCTTCGGACTCTTCACCTTCTAGTTTGTCTTTCCTAAACTCGCTACTGATGAACCTATCGTAGAACCCTTCTTCGTATTCCCTCTGATCAAAACCCGCAGCCCTGCCGCCGGCCACCTTCTTTGGCTGTTTTTGCGCCTGGCGCCCCTTGCCGAGCGCCGCCTTTCGAGCTTCCCTGTCAGCCTTGATTTTTTCGATGGTGTCAATGCCCCTCCTATGCCAATCGCCAAGTATCTTGTCATAGTAAGTAAAGCCCACTGACGTTGCGTATGTGGAGCTTTTTAGTGCTTCCTCAATTATTTCAAACGGGCATTTGTATACGCTGACCCATTTTTCTACTATTTCCTCTTGGTATTCGTCAAGCGGCTTTCTTAGCCTTAGCTTCTTCTGTATTTTCTTGCTAATGTCTTTCATCCTGACATACTCCTCCATGTAGCTGTCAAGCTCAAAAGTGTTTTGTATGCCCTTGCGGTGCCAGTTTTCAGCGACTTTTGCAATATAATGCCTTGCCAACCCATTATTGTCATAACAATGCTGGAACAACTGCATCATTACATCCTCCTCAAAGCGGTACATATCAAACCATGTGTCTATGTCGGCATACCAAGATCCCGACATCATATCGTTAAAAAAAGTGTTGTTAATGGCCACTATTACCTGCCGCCTTTTAATATTCAATTGGCCTTTGCTTGAGGCTTCCTCTGGGGTTGACAGAGTCTTTGGGCGGTAGTACCTGTTAATTTCCTTCTCTTTCAAATCTTTAAGGACGACGCCCTCGTCGTTCCAGGACAGTATGTCCAAATTATCGAGGAACATCATCCCCTTTTTGACTGTGTCAAGCGGCATATCCAAAATCCGAGCAAGGTTAATCAATGACGGCGTTTTGTTGTGTTTCGCTAAAAAAGCGCAATAAACGTACAGCTTAACGTACTCGCCCTTCAGTGCCGGAAGATATTCGCTCATGAATATGTCCGGGATAAGAGTGTCAGAATATAACAAAGACTTAAAGTCCATAAATTGCATAGAACAACTCCAATACTTACAGAAGTCCCGCTACCCCACACGTCCACTATGCCTGAGAACGAAAAGCTCTGCGGTTTTCGCTTGTCTTTTCGCTCTCGGTCTTAGTCGCTTGTAGATAATAACTTGGGACTATAGCCCTTCGGTCATCTCCTCGTACACTTCCAAATACCCCTCTGCCGTCCGGTCGCACGAAACGTCCGTGTTCATCGCTGTTTTGATAAGTTTGTCCCATACTTTCGGCTTTTCATTAAATATCCTGTATGCCCGGTTTATGGTATAGAGCATATCATGAGCGTTATAATTTGCAAACGAAAACCCATTGCCTTCGTTGGTGTCTTCATTGTATGACACGACGACATCCCTCAGCCCGCCTGTCTCCCTGACAATTGGCAATGTGCCGTATCTTAGGGCGATTTGGTGCTTTTCGCCGCAGGGCTCAATCCGCGATGGCCTTAACAACACGTCGCTTCCGCATACAACAGCCGTTTCCGATAGTTCTTTTCCATATTTGGTATATGCAACCCTTCCAGGGAACTCAACCGCCTTCGAAGCGAAGAATTCCCCCATGGCGGAACCCCACCTGTATGCAGTGATAAAATTAATATTCATCTCCATGAGGTCTTTGAAGACGAACTGAATAAGGTCAATTCCTTTGTTTTCGTCTAGTATTTCCGCTGAGAAACATATTGTCATCCGACCTTTCTCAGTAGACAAGCCAAGCTTCTTAAGAATATGGCTTTTGTTTGCAGCCTTACTTGCTTTGTAAGCCTTGTAATCATAGTTTGCTGTGATTGTTTTGTCTGTCATAGGGTCATAACGCCCTGTGTCAATGCCGCAATGAATCCCTCTAAGGTCAGCCGACCTGGCCCTAATAACGCCCTCAAGGTTTTCCCCATAGTATGAATGGTGGATCTCCGAAGCGTATGACTCGCTCATGGTTACCAGCTTGTCTGCAAAGACGATTCCACCTTTCAGGATATTAACCTCTCCATAAAACTCAAGCGCCGAGCGCGAAATAAACTCGCTTGAAAGGTCAAACTGGTCAAAGAGCGCATAACGGGAACAAATGCCCTGATATTTCATATTGTGTAACACAAAAAGCGTTTTGGGGGTCGGGCCCCCTTCCAACTGAAGAGCCCCCTCGTTCGAATTTACGAGTATTGGGATAAAACCAGTCTGCCAGTCATGGCATTGAATAACGTCGGGGAAAAACTCGACAGCCTTTATTACCGAGAGCGCACAGGCGCAAAAGTCAGCAAATCGCTTGACATCATTCTCGGTGCTTGTATAAACCTTTGCACCCTCAAAACTATTGTCCGCAGTTACAAGGTACACTGGGACGTCCCGGTGTACTGCTTCGTACACCTTACAATGAAAATGCCTCCAACCAACGGTCTGTTCGTGCTCACATACCAGTTTTGCGTCCTTCCTTAATTTTGCAGATATACTTCTATACATTGGGATAACGGCCCTCACATCAACGCCCGCCCTTCTCAAGGCGGCGGACATGTCCGATGTCACCCTTCCTAAATGCCCAATGTCCGTGAACGGAGAAAACTCCGTTGACACTATCAATATCTTCTTGTCAACCACTATAATCCCCCTTTCTCAAACGGAAGCTATATTGAGCAGGGCTTCGATGAAAGCTTGCCGCATCCAATAAGATATTACACCAAATAGACAACTTTATCAATATATTGCGAAGAATCATCATCTGATTATCGTTTTATTATCGTTTGATTATCGTTTGATTATCGTCATCGTCTGGCCAGTTACAGTTCACAGGCACCTGAACGAAAGAACCTAGGATCTTCCATAACGGGCGGATATTGAATCCGCCCCTACAGCGTTTTGACGATTTGCTTAGCAACAAAAATCACACGCAATAATCTGCTGAACTTTTCTCTCTTGGGTATTGCACGAAGCAAACAACTAAAAACCGCCCCAACAATTGTTGGGCAATGGTTATATGATTTTTGGGCAAACACCATACAATTATTTGGCGAACAATACAATTTTTTGCAGAGCTATGCGATTATTTGGCATAACTATGCGATTATTTGGCATAGCTATGCGATTATTTGGCATAGCTATGCGATTATTTGGCAGAGCTATGCGATTATTTGGCAGAGCTATGCGACTATTTGGCATAACTATACGATTATTTGGCAGAGCTATACTATTTCCAATTTTGGGCAAAGGCTATACAATTTCCAAATACTGTGTGGGGAAGTTTGCTTAAGCCTGTGTATTAGAACTGTCTTCAGCTTTTGCTCCCGTGTTGGCACTTGTGTTGGCGCCCATGTTTGCTCCTGTGCCGGTACTTGTGTTGGCACTCGTGTTTGCTCCTGTGTTGGCACTTGTGTTGGCGCTCATGTTTGCTCCTACGTCGGAACATGTGTTGGCGCTCATGTTTGCTCCTATGTCAGCACTCGTGTTGTCACTCACGCTTGCCCCTGTGCCGGTGCTTGTGTTAGCACCCGTGTATGCTCCTGTGTTTTCACATGTGTTGGCGCTCACACTTGCTCCTGTGCCGGTGCTTGTGTTAGCGCTCATGTACACTCCTGTGTTTTCACTTATGTAGGCGCTCACACTTGGTCCTGCGTCGGTTCTTGCGCTGGTGCCCACGTTTGCTCCTGTGTTGGTGCTCATGTTTGCTCCTGTGTCGGCACTTGTGTCAGCACCCATGTATGCTCCTATGGTTTCACTTGTGTTGGCACCTGTGTTGGCACTTGTGTTAGTGCCAATGTCTGCTCCTGTGTTGGCACCCATGTTAGTGTATGCATCGGTGCCGACATAAGTACGGTAACTGCTTCCATATTCAGATTTAAAACTATCCCCATATTCTGGTTTGGATCCGTATTTATGTTCTGGTTTAGTGCTATGCCCATATTCAAGTTTGGAACCATACCCATGTTCTGACTTGACACCATACCCATGTTCTGGTTTTGGCCCTACACAATGGTCTGGTTTTGGCCCTACACCATGGTCTGGCTTTGGCCCTACACCATGGTCTGGCTTTGGCCCTACACCATGGTCTGGCTTTGAATCTCCACCTTGGTCAGTTTTCTCTCCCTTATCGTTTCTTTTGTTAACTTTGATCAAGTCTTTAAGGGACAGTGGATTGCCGTAAGCCATCTTCGCGGCATTTATATTCTCCTGCTGGATCTCAATATAGATTTCTTTC
>Ga0099364_10015462_pt1 | contig 10060 bp, 2 predicted proteins | sample TergutTh196P3_FD_73070 | JGI IMG/M metagenome (GOLD analysis project Ga0099364, IMG submission 73070) | Microcerotermes parvus P3 segment gut microbial communities from Pointe-Noire, Republic of the Congo - Th196 P3 | ecosystem: Host-associated > Arthropoda: Insects > Digestive system > Gut ...
TTCGTAAGTCTTTGATCAAGCCCTATCTTCCTGCCGTCAGTAGTGATGGCGAGCATGTTGTCCTCCCACGGCTCTACCACACGATTTCTAACGAGCTGTGCCCGTGTTGCAAGTTGCTTTATCAACGCCTTCTGGATCGCGGTCGGTTCAACAGAGACAGTGATATATTCGGCCTCCGGTTTCGGAAGGTCGAGCATGTCCGCTGTTTTTATATCGGCGGCCTCCTTGAATACAGACATCAATTCGGGGAGATTATAGAATTTTGAGAATCTCGTCCGCGCTCTGTAGCCGGAACCCTCCGGGGCGAGCTCAATAGAGGTGGCAGTCTCTCCAAAGGTGGAGGCCCAACTGTCGAAATGTTCAAGGCCCATTTCTCTCAGCGTCGGGTATTGGAGATACCGCATCATTGTATGAGATAAGCAGGCTGAGCCTACTCTCTCCCGAACCGTACTTGCACCTCTCGATGCATACGGCTCTCTGTTTGTCATCATCTTACGATTTGTCGTTCTCATGTATCACACTGTGGCATTGCGAGCAGACTGCCAATGTTTTTCTACGACGTTTCCGCATATTGACTTCCCATTCACTTTGCCCCGTCAGGTCTTTCAATCGCTTTACTTGATGAATTTCCACATCTTCTACTCTACCCTCACATAGTTCACATACTTTCGCACGTATTCTTGTTGCCAAACTGTTGGGTTTGTCATATTTTTTGTGGGTTTCCAGCATGTCTACTTGCCCATGTAGCGGTTTTTCCTGTTTTCGGAATCCCTTATTGTAGTACACCGCTTCTTTGGCACCCTTTGTCGTCATGTACGAAACTGTGAAGTTTCCATTTTTGACGTATCGCGCTTTGATTTTCGCTACTTGTGAGCGATATTTAGCGCCGAAGGTTTTCAACATGCTGTATTTCATCAGGCTGGAGAATTTGTTGATTGTCGATGCGTTGTACGCGATTGAATAGAAGTTGTAAAAACCGCGAATTTCCGAGTTATATTTGCTCAGAATTTCGATGTCGGTGAGATTAATGAGTTTCCCTCTGTGCATGGCTTTCCAATGTTCTTTTCCTGTTATTGCGTCCTTCCTGATACTGATGGCCTTGTATTCCTGTAGTTTCGATGCCCATTTTTTATGGGGAACGTAAAGCTTGACCACGCCGCTATATACGCGACATCTTGAGCCGTCCTTTTTGCGTTTGATGTCCTGGCTTCTGGATACTGTTATGTCATAGCCAAGGAATCGCGCACGTTTCTTCGTGTTCGTGATGATGGTTTTCTCCGCTGACAAAGTGAGCCCCAGTTTTTCTTTAAGGAATTGGGCGAGGTCATTTTTAATCCTTTCCGCATCCTTACGACTTCCAATGACTCCGATAATAAAGTCATCGGCATATCTTGTGTATTGCAGGCTCTTAAAACTGTGCTCGTGCACTGGTCGCGCAGGCAATTTTCGTTGCTCTGCACGCATCTGTTTCAGGGCTTTTGCACGTTCTTTCTTTTCGTCTACGCTGAGGTTATCCCATACGTCAGCATTTTTCCGTTTGATATGGTGGATTTTGCCGGCCATATTACGGTGCGCGGGATTAGCAGTGCGCTTCGGACTGTCGAAATTGTTTTTGTATTCCTCCATGTACTTATCCAATTCATGCAGATAGATGTTCGCCAGAATCGGACTTACCCCGGAGCCTTGTGGTGTGCCGGAATAGGTTTTGTGGTATTCCCATTGTTCCATGTATCCGGCTCTCAAGAATTTCCACATAAGCGCGATGAATGCTTCATCATTGATGCGCCTCCGAAGAATGTTAATCAGTACATGATGGTCAAAGCTATCGAAACATGCTTTTATGTCGCCTTCGACAAACCATTTAGCCCCAGTAAACGTGTTTTGTATTTTCAAAAGCGCCGTATGGCAGCTTTTGTGCGGTCGAAAACCATGTGATGTTTCGGAGAATATCGGCTCGTATATGCTTTCCAGTATCATTCGGACTATTTCCTGCACCAGTTTGTCATTGCCGGAAGGGATGCCCAGCGGTCGTTTCTTTTTGCTGTCTTTTTTGGCAATATATTCCCGGCGGGCAGGATTAGGTTGATATGAGCGGTTTTGTAACGAAGCGATAATACGCTCTATTCTTTGCTCACTCATACCATCAATGGTTGTGCCATCAATTCCCGGCGTCATGCTTCCTTTGTTTACATAGATATTTTTGTAGGCAAGCATATAAAACTCCGGGTTATACAGGTTTCGATACAGCCTCTCAAACCTGTACGAGGGGTTTTTCGACTTCTCGCTTAGATTATTTAACACTTCGGTTGGATTTCTCATGGTGCCTCCGCACCATCCTTTCTTCTGTGTTAAAGACAAACTACTCCCCTTCGCCATGTAAGCGGCTTTCCCGCATCCGTTTTTACGGCCTTCCCTGTCATTTCAGGGTTTTCGGACTACTATGGGAGTTCTGTTGCCGTGCCTGTTGGTAGCAGGTTTAGGCAATCCCCGGTAGCATGTATCGAACAGAGCGTTCCACATTCTCGGATGCGATTTTCGTCATTTCCTCTATCTGGAGGCGCTTTACTTCGGATATCTCACACTCAACCTTCTACACATGCTGAGTGTCGAAGTATCGTACGTTTCAGTCCCTTTCGTACGAGGACACCGATGAGTCCCAGCTCTGACTGTCGTTCAAGCAGTTTAGCTTTCATCCTTATATGTGGATTTTCATCCCCTCATACAACGGTTTGTTGGGTACTCTATACACCGTTGTGTGATTGCCTGGTGGCAACAACATGCTGCACTCCCCATTGGGTTTCCCCTTCCGGATAAGTTGTGGGATGATGGGCGATTTTTTTTCACCTGCCTTTCCTGATATCTTTTCCCACCGCTTGCTAAAGGCGGATTTCGATACACACCCTTACGGGCGCACGTAGAGTTCGGTCATGCTGTTCGATACCGGCGTTCCCGTGGCAAAAACAACGCCTCTGTTGTCCGTGAGTTCGTCCAGATATTGGCATTTAATAAACATGTCCGATGATTTTTGCGCCTCAGTCTGTGGTACTCCCGCTACATTTCTCATCTTTGTAAGTAGGAATAGATTTTTATAGTAATGAGCCTCGTCCACATAAAGGCGGTCTACACCCAACTGCTCGAACTCGATAACGTCGTCTTTCTTATCCGTTGTCACCAGGTTCTTTAGCTTTACCTCAAGGGATTTCAGGGTTTTTTCGAGTTTTTTGACCGTAAATTTATATTCAGGGTTGTCCCTCATATCCTCTATAGCGTCCGCCACCATATCCATCTGCTGCCCGATAAATCTTGACTGACGTTCAACAGATACCGGTATTTTCTCGAACTGAGAATGACCTATGATTACCGCGTCATAGTCGCCCGTAGCAATGCGGGCGCAGAATTTCTTACGATTCTTCGTCTCGAAGTCGGTTTTTTTGGCAACAAGGATATTCGCGGATGGATACAGACGTAAAAATTCCGTCGCCGTTTGCTCGGTCAAGTGATTGGGCACGACCATGAGGCTTTTGTTTGCTATGCCAAGTCGCTTGCTTTCCATAATGGAAGCAACCATCTCGAAAGTTTTTCCGGCACCGACCGTATGAGCGAGAAGCGTATTACCGCCGTAGAGGACATGAGCAATGGCGTTCGCCTGATGCCCGTTCAGCTTTATTTCGGGATTCATTCCCGGAAATGTCAGATGTGAGCCGTCGTATTCCCTTGGCCGTATCTGATTGAATTTCTCGTTGTACTTTTCGACGAGCGTCTCCCTGCGTTCTGGATCACGGAAAATCCAATCCTGGAAAGCGTTCTTTATAGCATCCTGCTTTATCTGTGCCGCCGTTGTCTCTGCGCTGTTGAGAACCTGTCTATTGTTACCGTCTGCGTCCTGAACTGTGTCGGTTACGCGAACGTCTCTAAGATTCAATGTTTCTTCTATAATATGGTAGGCGCTCATGCGCTCTGTTCCGTATGTTGAACTGGCGCTGACGCTGCCGGAATCCCTTCCCTTGTTTGTAATAATCCAATCTGACGTAAGGGAAGAAAATTCTACCTTTATCGCCCGCCGGTCATACCAGGATGTTTCAAGCAGCTCGTACATGAAAGCCCTAATGTATTCTTTGTCTATCCAAGTTGCGCCCAACCTGACGTCTATCTCGTGAGCTTCGAGTTTTCTCGGGGCTGAGGCTTCAAGGGCCGTCACATTTGGGCCGTAAATTTCCGGCTCCTGCTCCGCGTAATATTTCGCAGCCCTGAGTTTTTTTCCGATGTTGCCCGAAAGGTATTCGCTCGCCGTTTCATAGTGAAGTACGGCTTGGCCGTCGCGCATTTCGGTCTTTTCGGGGTTTGGGAAAATGACGCCTTTCAAGTCCTCAAGTATTTTTTCGTTTTTCAGTCCGCTGACGTTTGCCATGTAATCGAGGTCAATTCCGGCTTTTTCCGATATGGACAGTAACAGAGCTTCGTTGGCGGTTTCGACATGATCCGGCACTTTATATGGTTTTATTGTGCGTTTGGAAAAAATATCGGCTTTCCTATCCAACTGTTTATTCTCGTCGAGGATTTCGAGAGTACAAAGCAGGTAATAACTCGAATCGTTGGCGAAGGCCCGCGCGTTCTGTCTGTCATTAATCAGTCCGTATGCCGAAGTAAAGCTGTCATACAAATCGTTGAGCTTTTTTTGCTGTTCTATGATTTCGTCATCCGAACGCTCCTGATACTGATAATCTATGAGTGTTCTCGTGCAGTCGCGGAGTTCTATAAGACCGCGCAATCTTCCGGCTTGTAACGGTGGAAGCTCGGTTTTGTGCATTACGGAGTTTTCGCGGTAGTAAATGTCGTCGTCGATGAGCGCGTAGCTCCAGTTTTTGACGTTGGGATCGGCAGGGATTGATTCGCGTTCTAGTTCTTCCGTTTCTATCGCGTAGTCAAGCAGCTGGCCCCGTATTTTCGAAACAGCCTCGAACAGTTGTTCTGCCAGATTCGCGCCGGGCATGGGCAGACAAGAAGTATCGTCCTCCTTTCCGTACATGGATTTATCTCGGATCATTTTGCCGAGAATCATTTCGGGATTTTGCGCGTAGTATGAATTAACCGGTATGCCGTCGTCGGTCAGTCCCAGGTGAACCCAATCCTGATCTACGTCAAGCGGGCGTTCTCTTTTACGCAGGAAAATGATGTCGGTTGTTACTTCCGTTCCCGCGTTTTTTTGAAAAGCGTCATTCGGCAGCCGAACAGCCCCAAGCAGCTCGGCTCGTTCGGCGATATACTTGCGAACGGATGGATTTGCTTTGTCCATAGTGCCTTTGGATGTGACAAATGCCATGACGCCGCCCGGCCTTATCTGATCCAAACCCTTTGCGAAGAAATAGTCATGAACGTTGAATTTGTGCTGTTCGTATTCCCGGTCGAATACCCTGTAGTTTCCGAATGGCACGTTGCCGATGGCGACGTCGAAAAAGTTCTTCGGTCTTTTAGTTTCCTCGAATCCCTTTATCTCGATGTCGGCGTTCTGATACAACTGGCGGGCAATTCGTCCGGAAACACTGTCAAGTTCGACGCCGTAGAGTTTGGAATCCTTCATACTGTCCGGCAGGAGGCCGAGAAAATTTCCAACGCCGCAGGATGGCTCAAGGATGTTGCCTGTCTTGAATCCGAAATTATCCAAAGCCCGATACATGGCCTTTATTACCACCGGCGATGTGTAGAAAGCGTTTATCGTCGTGGCTCTCGCTGCTTTGTATTCATCCGGCGTCAGCAAAGAGGTCAGTTCCTCGCGTTCGTTCTTCCAAGATTCGTTTTGAGTGTCGAATACCTGCGAAACCGCTCCCCAGCTTACGTACTTTGAGAGTATTTCCTGTTCTTCGGCGGTAGCGTATCGATCCTCGGACTCAATTTGTTTCAAGGTTCGTATCGCTTCGATGTTGTTTTTGCACTTTGTTTTCTGACCGCCGTGGCCGAGGTCGTCGTCGGTTATTCGGTAATCGAGCTTTGGAGCGTCCGGGATTTTTGGTGTTGGCATATCGACATAACCTGTCGTGATTTCTTGGGATGTGGTTATCTCCTGCGTTTGTGGGTTTTCATCAGTATGGCCGCTTTCAATATCTTGACGGAGGAGGATTTCTTCATCTGTGGGCAGCGTTGTCTCGATTGTTTTATCGGTTCCCAATTCAGCGCCGATGAGGGTTACGGGTTCAGGAGTCGGCTCGTCTGTTGATTCGTTGGTAGTTTTGGTAGTTTTTGCAGGCCGATTTAATATCTCATAGTTTAGAATATTTCCCCGGAGTTCTCTTTCAAAATCCTTGATTCTCATGTCTGTGAAAGCAATAACAAAGCCGGGATTCAGTCCGAGAGTTCTCAGCGTCACCTTTTCCGGTCTGATGATTTCGATCCGGTATCTATCGCCGTCGTCGAGATATACTTCGTCGCCGACTCGATATTGTTTCTCTGTTTGTTTTGCTGGTGTATCATCTGTTTGCCGACGCTCGATCCGTTCGCGCTGTTCTTCTTCTGTGTGGAACAGTTCAAATTGCGTAACGTCGGATTTATCTTTTCGCGCCCTTTGCGTTCGTGTTTTCGGAGTCTCCGGTTTTGGAGCTGAATCAGGTATATGTGAGGGTTCGGCTTCCGTCGTCGCGGGAACGGTTATTTGTTCAACCGCCTCCTGTTCTATGCGAAGATCAAGTCCCTCGTCACTATTTCCTCCGCTTGTACTTTCAAAATCTCCATGCGTCCTGCCCATTCCAGCGGATTGGTGTTCTTCAAGTCTTCCGGTATCGGATTCTTCTTCAACATTTCCTCGATGAAGCTCTCCACTCTCGCCGCCGCCGTCTCGTCTAGCTCCCGAAGGTGGCTGTCCAACTGGCCCCGCATATCCAGAAGGCTGTACAGGTGTTTGTTGTTCTCCCAAAGATAGCGGAATCTCATCTGGCCGTATTTCCCCAGAGGCGTCGGGTTCGTCTCCGATTCTCCCAGCGTCAGCGCCGGTATCTCGTAATCCCCTACCTTCACGTATTCCAGTTCCGACATTTTTTCCATGATTTTCTCTCCTTTCAGTCTGCTTATTTTTCTTCCATTGGTCATACGCTCTTACTGTGCGTTCTATGTTCCGAAGCACTCCCTCGGCAAGTTCAACTGTCGCCAGTCCCAGCTCCAATACTTTCTCATCTGTGTCATATTTGGAAATGTTGGTAAATTCCTTTGATAAGTCGCCCGTTTGAAGCCCGCAGCGGGACATTATGCAATATACGGCGCTGTTCGTCACGAGGTCTTTGTTTGCTTCGTCCAGATTTGCATTTCCGGCGGCCAACCGTTTTACAATTCCGGTTAATTGCGTTTTCATATCCGGGTCGTCAATGCCGTAGACCACTGAGAGAGTTTTTCTCACGTGTGCCGTGTGTTCCTGCTCCATTCGCCATATATAGGGAGTGTCAGTATTTGTTCGTGACGGGCTCGTATCCTGAATGTCGAATACATATTTGAGGCGCGGGTTATGCGGGTTCGTTCTGTCGATAAGCGCGATTCCCTTCGAGCCTTTCTTTACCCATCTATCCATCCGATTGTTCCAGAAGTCGAAACCGGCACAGGCGGTCGCGTCGGGACGTTGCGCGTGGATGAGCACCTGGTCAACAAACGAGTATTTGTACATTTTTGACGCAAGATTGAGGAATGAAGCCCAATTCTCGGTGCTCTTAGTCATGTTCGCCATCTGCGACGCGAAAACATCCGCCGTATTTTTTACTTTCACGTTATGAATTGAGTAATCCGAAAAAAGATTGACCGACATAGTAGTCACCTGCCTTTATGTTCTTTCCTGTCCTTGTTGGCGCTTTCCCATTCGGTTCGTTGTTCACGGATAGCGTCGCGCCCCTCCAATTTCATGTAGAGCGGCCTGTAATCGAGGGCTTTTTCGTACTGGACGGTTCCGCGCACACCGAAAACGAATTTATCCGTTGTCTCCGTCGCGTACCTTCGCCAGTCCCTGTTCCCGTATTTGGCATGAAATTTTTCAATGCTCATCGTTTCGCGCCTCATTGCAGGGGCGTTGGATTCGATTGCGCTTCTTACATCGTTTTGTGTGTGGCCTGTGGCTCTCATGCGGACGCCGATCATGGCGTCGATGCGGGAATAGTCCATAACGTCTGAAAATTTCGCGGCGATGTCGCGATAGTGTGCCCAATACGCGCCGTTCGGATTGGCAAAATGGAGATTCGGCGTATTTTTTCCGGCCTCGTCTGCTTTCCGTAGTTTTTCCTCCGCTACTTTTAAATAGGTGTGTATGGTTTTGAGTTCTGCGCTCGCTTTTTCGCATTTACCTCCATCTGCTTGAATGAGTTTTGTTTCCGGAAATGTCCCATCTTCGCGCTGGTGTTTAGGTTTTTTGTTTAGGAAAGGCGGCAGCCTGTGGCCGTGGATTGAGCCGGAGAGTTTGGGATCTCCGTATTTTTGATTCAGGTCTTTCGTGAGTTTGTTCGCGGCATCCCTGTCTTTGAGCGTATTTCCGTAAATGCTCGGAACGGTGATGATTGCCTGGTAATTTTCCGGGCTCGATTCTATGACGCAGGCCGGGGAGTAACCGTCGTCTTTGAGTTGTTGCAGTTTTTCCGCAGTCAGATCATCTACGAGAATATGGTGTTTGTCGCTGCTCATGGGCGTAACGATGATGTTTTTACCGTAATGGGAAAAAGAGTTGAATTTTGGAATGGCGTCGAGGATTTCATCCCGCGTCTTTCCCTCATAACCGCCGTTTTGTCTGTCGTAAATAAATGCGCGTGTTCCCTTTTCTCCGATTTCCGTAACAGTTATTCGGAATCTTTCAGCTCCGACGGCGTCGGCGTATTGCTCGATGATGTTTCTCTTTTCCTGATTGTCGATTTTTATCTCCTCCTTTTCTTGGTGTGTCATGTGTTTTTTGCCTTTCTCGACTTCGGCGGCCAGATCGGGGTTGGAAATATTGAGGTTATGCCGGATGGCAAGCTGAACGCATATGCGTTTGTATTCCTCACTGCCGTTTATTTCAGCGCCGCCCCATTTCTGATTTGCTAGTTGAAGCGCGGCCAAAGTTGCGTCCTCGGTGCAGTTCTCGGACAGGACGATTTTTTTACCGTAGTCAACGAATTGGGCTTCCTGTGGTAATCCTTCATTCTCGTTTTTCAAACTGTAGGCGACGCCGCCTTTGTTCCAGACGATGGGCATGAATGAGCGCAGGTCGGCGACGGCCGCAGTTTCATTTTCTCCGGCGCTCCATATCACGGAATTGTTCGAGTACCTGAACGATATTGATGATTCAGGGGAAGCCTCTGTATCCAGCCAGGTCTTGAAATTCGGAAAGCGAGCGGGAAAGAGTTTTTTTAGTTCTTCCTGTTCTTTTTTGTGACGGTCGCGCAAATCCAGTTTTTCCGCAAGTTGTGAGGCCGCCATTACACTTCTATGCTGATTGAGAACTGCTCCCATACCCTTCCATGAGCGCGAGAAAAGTTTTGCTCTTTCCTCACGCTGTTGCGCCTGTAGTTTCAGGCGTTCAGCTTTTTGTTGCGCGGCGAGATCGGCGGCGGCTTCTTTTTTCTCTTTGAAGTACCGTTCGCGTTCGGTGGTGTATTGCTCCCATTTGTTTGTCACCTTGCGTTTACCGACGCGCTCGACGGGTTCGCGCTTGCGATTTTTCACTGTAATGCCGTCCGGTCTTGGTTGGTATGCGCCTAATCTGGCTTCCAATTTCGACAGGCTTAAATCTCGTCCGGCTTTTGACGCTTTGACGACGATTTCACCGACGACTAAAACAGCCCCGCTTCCTTTCCGCTCGAACGCAATTCCCTGATCGGCAAGCGAGGTATGGAGTTCGTTCCAGCTTTTGGCCTTGTTCATGATTTTGGCAGCGACTTCCTGGCATACTCGTTCCGCGCTCTTGGCGGCGGTATGGGCTTCAACATCGAGGGCTGGTTTGGAGAGTTTGGGGTCGGATTCGGCCTCTATTTTTTCGATTAGTGTTCCGTCGTCGGCGACTGCGTAACATCCGTGTGTCTCAATATTCCATCCTTGAGCGATTTCTATTTTCCGTGATGCTCTT
>Ga0099364_10015463_pt1 | contig 10060 bp, 6 predicted proteins | sample TergutTh196P3_FD_73070 | JGI IMG/M metagenome (GOLD analysis project Ga0099364, IMG submission 73070) | Microcerotermes parvus P3 segment gut microbial communities from Pointe-Noire, Republic of the Congo - Th196 P3 | ecosystem: Host-associated > Arthropoda: Insects > Digestive system > Gut ...
AATTAATGCCATATTCGCTGAAGTTATCCGTCAAATTTGACATTATTTTTGATAAACCGTATTCCAAATCTTTATGATACGCTTCTGCGCCTTTCCATTCTATGAATTTTTGAACTGTTTTTAATAATGGTAAAACGTCCGATGGTATACCCTCAAAACCTTCCACCTGCCAGCCTTTGGCTTCGGCTATATCGGGGTCGCAGTCGGCAGAGCCGGGATTACCGCTTATGTTTATGGTTTTATCCATTATATTGTCGCCGTAATGTTCATCAAATTTTATAATTTCATTATGATGTAACGTGGCAAACAAATCATTCAATGCTGCCGTTGTGAATTGATTATCTTTGCAATTTAATCCAATAAGCGCCGTATTTCGGCTCGCGCTTAATGAGGTTATGCTGTTATTGGCGAAAGACAAGTACGCCAACGCGGTATTTTGTCTCACATCCAACGCAGTCAATTGATTGTCGCTACAATCAAAGAATGAAAGCAGAGTATTACGGCTCACATCTAACGCGGTCAATTTATTCCCCCGACAATCAAAATCTGTCAGCGCAGTATTCAGACTTACATCCAATTCTGTTAATTGATTATATTGGCAATTCAATACTGTCAGCGCAACGTTTCGGCTCACGTCCAATGCAGTTAATTGATTGTTCCAGACACTCAACGTTGTTAACGCAGTGTTTCGACTTACGTCCAACTCGGTCAGCATGTTTTCGTTACAATTCAATCCTATCAGCGCAGTGTTACGGCTCACGTCCAATGCGATTAATTGATTGCTATTGCAATTCAATACTGTCAGCGCTGCGTTTTTGCCCACGTCCAATGCGGTTAATTGATTGTAATTGCAAAACAGTTTTGTCAACGTTGCGTTTCGGCTCACGTCTAACGCAGTTAATTTATTTGCATTGCAAGTCAAACCGTTAATATTCTCGCCTGTTATTGTTACGGTTCTGGGGCTTGCATCTGAAAAATCTCGACAAAATTCACTCCATTCATCTTCTGCAATTTCCACTGTTTCTTGTTGCGAGCCGTCGCCCCAGTTAATAGCGGCAGTTCCAGAACCTTGCAATCTGATTATTACCCGCTCGGCGCTCGTGGTCAAGGTCATAACTCCATCTGTTTCTGCTTGGCTGCTCCCTCTGCCGCCCCCACAGCCCAAAACCGCTATCATCACTGCGGAAACCGTTAAAAAAATATGTACTTTATTCATTTTGGTTATTTATTAATTTTCAACTTTCAATTTTCAATTTTCAATTTTCAATTTTCAACTTTCAATTATTAATACAATCGTTCTGACAAATAATCTTTTACTTTTTGTGTTTGTTCAAAATTTTCGCTTTCCAAAAGTTCTAAAAATGTTTTAAACTCTTGTGCTGCCCGCGATGACGGATTGCTATTAATGAGTTTATTCATTTCGACAATCATTTCGCGGTCGAATTTTTTTGTTTCCCAATGAAACCAGTTTGTGTCGCCGGCGCCAATATATACAAGACGCAGGTAAAGGGTAAACATCTTTTCAACGTATTCTTCAATTTCGAGCGAGGCTACTTCTTTTGAAAATTCGCCCCAATCAAAAGCGCGATTTACCAATTCTTCCTGTCCGATATCTATCCTGTAGTCGTAATTATATCTCTCGTCTATTTCGCGGATGTGAAGATTGATGAACTTGGCGGCAACCGGACTTACCAAAGGAAGTAATGATGTTTTTATGAAATCGGAATTTCGCTCGAGGTATAAAGAACCCTCTACAAATGCAATTTGTAAACCGTTATCTTCTATTTGACGCAGCAGTTCAATAACTTGCGGGGCGTCTCGCGGTCCGTAATATAATGCCTCGTTGATTAAATTGAAGTTTTCATGTTGCTCTAAAAAACTGCTATATTCTTCGGCGAGTTTATTGTGTTGGTCTACAAAACCCATTATAATACCAAATTCCGATTTTTCTTTTTTGGCTAATTCTTCTATGACGCTATTTTTTGCGTTAGTCATTTTTGACCAGTCGAATTGAATTAATACGCCCGCAAAACCTTCCACCGTCCAGCCTTTGGCTTCGGCTATACGCGGGTCGCAGTCGGCAGAGCCGGGGTTTCCGTAAATGTATATTCCAACAGGAAAATCACTGTTGAGCGAAGTAAACAAGGCGTTCAACGCATCGGCTGTTAATTGATTTTCGGATATTGCCAATCTTTCCAACACGGTATTTTGGCTTGCATCCAACGCTGTTAATTGATTTTCATTGCATCCCAACCATTTTAACGCAGCGTTTTCGCTTATGTCCAAAGAAGATAATTGATTATTGTTGCAAAACAAAATTAACAACGCAGCGTTTCGGCTTGCGTCCAATGCGCTTAAGCGATTGTTGTCGCAATTCAATTCTGTCAGCGCAACGTTTTGACTAATATCCAATTCGGTTAATTGATTATATTGGCACGCCAACATTGTCAGCGCAACGTTTCGGCTCACGTCCAATGCAATTAATTTATTTTCACTGCAACGCAAACCTGTAATATTGTCGCCACTGATTGTTATCGTGCGGGGAGTTGCATCTGAAAATGTGCGGTAGAAATCATTTCTTTCATCTTCTAAAATTTCTACCGTTTCAGCGTCCGAGCCATCCCCCCAGTCAACCGTTACAGTTCCCGAGCCTTGCAGATGAAATGTTACCTCGTCGGCTATGGAGGTCATAGTCATTCCGTCTACATCTTGACTGCCGCCGCTACCTCTGCCGCCACAGCCTAAAACCGCTATTATCACTGCGGAAACCGTTAAAAAAATATGTACTTTATTCATTATGATATTTAATTTATTAATTATTTTAATTTATTGATATTCATTTTATTAATTGCGTTTTGTTGTGCTATTGCAATAGATTTGTTAAGTTTTTCGATAAACCATTGCTTGTCGGGGAAAGCGGTCAGATATTGTGCTACTCTGATATTTTCCTCGTCAATCAATAACAGTTCTATGTGTTCGGTGTTGCCCTCGCTGCATAGAAGCAAACCTACAGGCGAATTTTCGTGCGGTTGCTTTTCGTATTTTTGCAAATATTTCAAATACAATTCCATTTGTCCTTTGTATTTGGGTTTAAATTTTCCCAATTTCAAGTCAATAGCCACTAAACAATTTAATTTTCGGTGATAGAACAACAAATCAAGGTAATAATCTGTGCTGTCGACCGGTAGCCGTTTTTGACGTTCTAAAAATGCAAAACCCTGTCCCAATTCCAAAATAAATTTTTCTAAATGATGAATAATTGCCTCTTCGAGGTCTTTTTCAGAATAATAACCGCTTAACCCAAAGAAGTCAAGAATATAGGAACTTTTGAAAACCAAATCGGGATTTAAATTAGCGCTGTCTGCGGTTTGTAGTGTTTGCAAAATTTCATGTTCAGGTTTTGCGGCAATGGCTGTGCGTTCAAACAGCATGGCGTCTTCTTTTTGTCGCAACGCACGAATACTCCAACCTTCAACAATACACATTTGTTGATAAAATAGCCTTTTTGTTGTGTCTTCTATTGATACAAGTTCAATGAAATGGCTCCAACTTAATGTTTGCGACACTGTCGCAAACATTTCTTCATCGTATGCTTCGGCAACTTTAATCATTCTGGTCAGAGCGGAATAGGTGTAGCCTTTTCCAAATTTAGCGGTCAATCTTTGCGACAGCGTCGCAAGAATTTGTTGACCATGCCGGGAGTATGTTTCGTATTGCATTTCTGAAACAATGTAATTGCCTATAGACCAATACAAACGGCTTATTTTGGCGTTTAAATATACGGCTATATTCACGCCTGTCCGCTCAATAAGTTTTTCAATCCCACCGAGTAACTTATTACTTGTATCTTCTATGATATGTACTTTATTCATTTTTGGTTATTTTTATTAAATTAATTTTCAATTTTCAATTTTCAACTATTAAGGTAAAATTTCAGTATATTTTGATTTAGTTCCATTTTCCTCTTCTATTATTTCCAAAGAAAATCCGGCGCCTGTCTCATCCCAAATATACGCAATATACAGATGTTTTTCTGATTTATATTCATACGTCACGGTTAAAAGTCCGTCTAAATGGGAATATTCAGCGTTGGCTTCGGGCAAATTGTCTTGTAAATATTCCATAAATGGTTTATTGACAACGTTATATGCCTGTCTCAATGTTGCGTTTGGGAAAAAACATTCCTGAATAACCCCACTACCTTCATCTATTGGGCGTATTATTTCGCACGTTACGCCTTCCCAGTCGTTTTCGGTTACAAAAAAATCATTTTCTAACAAATCGACTGCAAAGCCCGCAAAACCTTCTACCGTCCAGTCTTTTGCTTCGGCTATGGCGGGATTGCAGTCGGCAGCGCCGGGGTTTCCGTTTATGTATATGGTTTTAACTTCTTGAGTTTCATTATCATGTAACGTGGCAAACAAATCATTCAATGCTGCTGTCGTGAATTGATTATCCTTGCAATATAACCGAATAAGCGCCGTATTTCGGCTCGCGCTTAATGAGGTTATTCTGTTATTGACGAAAGACAAGTATTCCAACGCAATGTTTTGGCTCACGTCCAATGCAGTTAATTGATTGTCGCCGCAAGACAGTTCTATCAGCGCAACGTTTCGGCTCACGTCCAATGCGGTTAATTGATTGCCGTCGCAAAACAGTTTTGTCAGCGCTACGTTTCGCCTTACATCCAACGCGGTTAATTGATTGTCGTGGCACCATAATGCTGTAAGCGCGATGTTTTGGCTCACGTCCAATGCAGTTAAATGATTGTCGCCGCAAGACAGTTCTATCAGCGCAACGTTTCGGCTCACGTCCAATGTGGTTAATTGATTGTCGGCGCAATAAAGATACGTCAGCGCAGGATTAGCGCTTACATTCAGTGATGTTAAACCGACGTTAAAGCATCGCAACATCGTAACTGCGCCGGTGACGGTTATTGTGCGAACACTTCTACTGCCGTATTCGCGCCGATATTCCTGTGCACCTTCAAAAGTGTACGCATTAAATTCTTCAAGTTCGCCCGTTTCCACCACCGTTCCGTCGCCCCAATCAATCGTTGCCTTGCCTTCGCCGGCAAGCATGATTGTTATTTCGGCGATATTAGCGGTCATGGTCATTATTCCGTCTACTTCTTGACTGCCGCTGCTACCTCTGCCCCCGCAGCCCAAAACCGCTATCATCACTGCGAAAACTATTAAAAAAATATGTACTTTCTTCATTTTGGTTATTTATTATATTTATTACTAAATTAATTTTCAATTTTCAATTTTCAATTATTAAAACGACCGCAGAAATGCATTAAACAAATCTCTGTCAATATCTTCGCCTCTTCCCTTCTTTTCAAAACTAATGTATTCGGCGGCTCTTCTTACTGTTTCGATATGTTCAAAACGTGAAAACTGCTCTTGTTTGCGTCTTTCAATTTCAGATTTTGACGCAACACGTTCTTCATTGTCGCCATTCATAATAGTAAAAATTGAAGGTGTGCGGGATTGTTCTTCCCAATTTTCATTATATACCACCGAATATTCCTCTTTCCAATGAAAAAAATCAGTTGCCTTTACTTCTGAAAAATTACTGAAATCAATTTGTTTCCAAATATGATTATGCGTAAATTCCATTATTTGATTGCTTGTATAATCGGTGGCGGTATGATTTGCAATCCATGACAATTCATTTGTTGCTTTATTTCTGTAAAGGTTAAGAGTATCGGGAATAACGTCGTTCTCAAGATTTATTTCTACAATTCTACCATTTTTGTAAGAATAACCATGGGTAATCCATTTTCTGTTTCCACCTGTCGTGCTTTCCATTGTAAAAAACAGTTCGGGTATTTCATCAAAATCAATATCAATTAATATTGCGTCAAGAAAGAGATACCTTTCATTTAGAAAATTTTCATCGTTTTCAGTAATATCAATGAAAGCATCTATCCAAGAGGCGAAATCGTCGTCAGGTATTTTCTTAAAAAAACTTTCTTCATTATTGTATGTTCTTTTAAGAAGTTTAGCGGCGGGGTCATACGTTAAAAATAAATCGTAAAATTGGTCGCCGCCCTCATATTTTGCCGTAACACTGAATTGATAAGTATCTGTTTGCGTCAAAACTCCCGTATTTTCATACAACAAATAATCAATGGTATTATCGGGGTTTATTCTTATTGACGGCGGGCGTCTCAATGACAATTCAAGAAACGGGTCGTCTGTCAATAATTCCCAAATGCCGTAAATATCAAACTGCGGGTCTATGTAAAACGCAGCGCCTGTTTCTGCTGACGTTAATGCATCCACATCGGCTGTTTCATCTGCATTTCGCGTTATTATGCGCAGGTCGGTTGTGAGCATAACATCATCGTTCCAAATCATTATTGACTGTATGGTCGTACTTTCGGGCATCGTTTCTTTATCTAACCGGCTCCAGTCAAAATTTTGAGGAAAGTCGCCAGCCATTTCGAAAGTCGCTGAAAGTTCTTCTACCCAGACATTTAGTCTGATAACCTCATTAACTCCGGCAATATTATATTTGGACTTCATTTCCGCGTATGTAGAGCCAACGCCAATGCCTTTATCCGTTTTTATCTTTGGACTGTAAATCCATACCCGAAACACAATTTCAGGTCTGTCGGAATGCAATTCGACCTGAAATAATAACTCGTCATTTTCAAAAACATCGTATGTAGGATAATCATCGCCTTCTAAACTGATTACTCCTTTTTCTACATTATATTGTTTTTGAAAAATAGAGGTAAATTCGCTCACCGGCTGCCCAACGTAAACGCCGTCGGGGTTTGTCTTTTTGCCGCCTCCGCAGCCCAAAACCGCTATAATTACTGCGAAAACTATTAAAAAAAGATGTACTTTATTCATTTTGGTTATTTATTAAATTAATTTTCAACTTTCAATTTTCAATTATTTCAAAAACTGTGTAAATTCGTTCAAAGAACGCTGCAACACGTCTTTTGGAATAAGTTGTCGTTCATATTCTGCAATCATTGTAGGGCTTAAACTGCGGTTCATGGCGTATTCCACAACGCTGCGGTCTGCTTCCTGACAAAGCAAAATTCCAATAGTTGGGTTTTCGTTGCTTCGGCGCAAATCGCGGTCGATGGCTTCGAGATAAAATTCAAGTTTTCCAAGATATTCGGGCTTAAACTTCCCTGTTTTCAGTTCGATAGCCACCAAACATTGCAAACCTCTGTGAAAAAACATCAAATCAATCTTAAAAGTTGAATTGCCCACTTGTAGTGGATATTCCTTACCATAAAACAAAAAATCCTTACCTAATTCAAGCACAAAATCTTTCATATTATCCAAAATACCTTGTTGCAAGCGTTTTTCAGAATGACGTTGCTGAAGCCCCAGAAAATCAACAAATATCGTATCTTTGAGCATCGGAACAATTTGTGGATACGTATCTTTCAGGGTTTTGGAAATATTTTGCTTGTCGCCCATCAATGAGGCGAAAGTGTTGTTTTTCAGACAACGCTGTAGTTCTCTTTTGTTTAGACTTTCTTTATGCGAATAAAGCACAAAAAAAATCCGTTCTTCTATTGTTTTGCAAGCATTCAAAATTTCAAAATGATTTGATAAAGTGGTCAAATTTAAGAATTTAGGTAATTGTGCAGACGCTGTCTGCACAATTTGTCCAGTTTGAAACTGGACAAATTCATTATGGTCTTGTAATTGTCCAGCCGTTGGCAGGTTTTCTATTTGTGCAGCCAGTGGCTGCACAATTTCAGTCTGACTTTGCAATTGTCCAGCCGTTGGCTGGACAATTTGTGCCGTTACTGACGGCACAAATTCATTTAGTTTCAAATTTTCCTGATATTCAACAAATTGAACAGACGAATAACAGTCGAACAGTGCAACCATATTATAGATATTTCTTCTGCTATATCCTCTCAAACTGGGGTCTTGCGCCCGCAAATATTCCGAAAGTTGCATAACGGTTTTGCTGCCCCATGCAGAATTTTTCAACCGCGCAGAAACAAATGCCCCTACTTCCCACGCTGTAAGCAAATTTTCACTGTTTACAGTTTGCAACGCCCGTGAACGATGCAAGGATATAATTCCCTGAACTTGTTCAAATTCAGTTGTTGTACCGATTATATTATTTTCTATTTCCATACGCTATCTATTGTCTAACATTGTGTTTGCCTGAAAGCCTCAAGAAAATTTGTTACCCACTGTTTTTCTGCTTCGTTTGCCTGCTCGAAAAAGTACTTTGTTCCCGAACCGGTGATTATTGCCGGAGCCTTCGGTTGAACAACTTGATGATTGATACTTCCTCTTTTCGAACCCGAAGTATAATAATAAGGCAAATCTGTAACCCTTATTGACTGAATATCTTTGAAAATGTGTTCATATCGCTTAGACATGACCGGTTTTGTTTTGATTATTGTCAAACTTGTTTTTGTGACCTCAATAGTTTGTGTTTCATTCATTTTGTTGACAACTATCACCAATATTACAAGCCCGATTATCCAAAACGGGATTGAAAACAGCGCCATCAAATTATCCTCGCCCGTTTGCGAAGCTCCCCAAGTCCAGAAGGCAATAAAACCAAACCAAACCACGCAAAACGCTAAAAACGGGATAGTTGTCTTATCGATACCTTTTTTGGGCAAAAATATTTGAAAACGGTCGCCCATTCCTTTTTTTATTTCTATTTTACTGCCTGCGGGCGGCGTTGCGAGCGCTTTGGCGTCCACTGCTGGAACAAGCGAACTCGCCTTGTGAATTGCCCCGCAATGCGCGCATTTGGCAAGGTCGGTAGAAATATTTACATTTTCGCTGTCAATCGGCATCTTACATGTGGTGCAAACAAGTTTCATTCTGTTGATTTTATTGTTTAAGTGATTGTTTCAATCCGACAATAGCATAAGGAAGGGGGGAAAACGCATCTTTTTGCAAAGTACGTCTATACCGCCAGCGAAATATAAAATCTTGTTCCCGCTTCGTTGTCGCTTTTAAAACCGACTTCTCCCTTCAGGTATCGCTCGCCGAGAACTTTCATGGTATATGTTCCTAATCCTCTTCTGCTCATTTTCGTAGTAAAACCCTTTTCAAATATTCTGTTTTGCTGGTTGGGTGGTATACTTTCGCTGTTGGCAACGTAAAAAATAACTTTATTGTTTTTTGTTTCGTATCCGATGTGAGCTTTTCCATTTACGGGTTCTGCTTCTAATGCATTTCGCAGCATAGCGCGCAAAATCTGTTCAAAAACTACGGCGTCTGTTTTGATATTTACTGTTGGGAACGGCGGCGCCATCACTATTTCTCTGCGGTTTGCGAATGGCAGTTCACGGGCAGAATTGACGGCATTTTCCATCATTTCGAAAGCGCTGTGAGAGGCGGACTGCAATTTCAAAGTTCCATTTTCGGCTGAAATCAAGCGTTTGAAATCAACAACATCTTCGTTGCCCTTTTTCATTTTATCCATCAAGGTTTCCAATTGTCCTGTTTCGTCTATTGTTTGGATAAATTCGTTCAAAGACGACAGATTGTCGGTAGAAACGTCCTTAACTTTCTTCAGCAGTTCTTCCTGTTTATCTTCTGCGCCTTTTATGTCGGCTAAATTGGCAATAACAAAATATTCGCCGTTTTTAGCTTCGAACGGAGCGCATGATATTTTGAACTTGAAAGGCACTAATTGTCCGTCCAGGAAAGAGTTTATTGCGCACGTTCCTTCTTCATTTTTGCGTGTTTTGAAGCATTTGATAATAGTGTTTACCGCTCCACAGTCCTGACAGGCTTTTGATGTGCCACAGCCACCCACTGTTACATCCGAATATATGCACGATACCAACTCTCCCGGACGCATACCAAGCGCCTTGTCCATATTGCTAAGCCCTAAGAGTGAAGTAATTGCTTCATTGGCATATACTATTTGTCTGTTTTGGTCTAAAATAACGCCTAAATTAGGGATATCCTTTACAATTTTTTGCGCGCGCTGATTGCTCATCAAATCTTTGTGTTCACGCTGTATTTTACGTTTGGAGCTACGGTTTGCAGGCGCAAAATATGTTACATTGATTTGTTTCAATACGTCTTCTACTACA
>Ga0099364_10015464_pt1 | contig 10059 bp, 11 predicted proteins | sample TergutTh196P3_FD_73070 | JGI IMG/M metagenome (GOLD analysis project Ga0099364, IMG submission 73070) | Microcerotermes parvus P3 segment gut microbial communities from Pointe-Noire, Republic of the Congo - Th196 P3 | ecosystem: Host-associated > Arthropoda: Insects > Digestive system > Gut ...
TCCCGCTTCGCGAAACCGCCGCTGTTGCGACATTTTTATGACCTTTCATGGTTCTTGATGTCGTTTGCGTTCGGAAAGGACAGGTCATAAATATGATTCTTGAATATCAGATCTTCGCTGCAGATATGGTTGATCCACCATTTCTTCAGGAACTCCAGGAACTTATATGAATCCTTTTCCAGCAAACTATCCCTGCCCATCTTTGCAAGCTCATACGTCAGTTCCTGATGCAGCTCGCGATGCTTTTTCGCGTTTGGGAAATCAATCTTCGCAAGAAAGTCTTCCTCAATGTGAAAGTGGATATGCGTGTAATCGTACATCATGCCTACTATTGATGTCAGCATTTCCTTGATGTAGTTATTCTGCATTCCATAATATAACGAGTTTATGGTGCTGACGATCCCCCTGTGCTGCTCGTCAATGATATCAATGCCTATGTTGTATTCCGGCTGCCAGTTGATGAAAACATTGTGTTCCGGTAAAACCATATGCGCCGCCTTCTGCGTTCCTTCGGTATTTTTGCTTTTATTCATGATAATGGTCATTCCTTTTCTGCATTTATGCTATTATCCAAGCATATTGTGAGTTTAGCCTTTGTCTTGAAACTGTCTACGATAAATAGCTTTTTGCGTTGTGGGGGAACTCAGATAAACCAGACTGCCGGTAGCTTAGTAGTCTAATACATACACAACCTCATCATCTATAATCCTGCCATCAGGGATAAAACCCAGGCTTTCATATAATGCTTTATCCACAGTATTCTCTGGGGCAAAACTTAGATATATCTTATTGTAAGATGTGTCTTGTTTGATATTGTCAATAACGAGCTGCATTGCAGCCCTGCCATATCCGTTGCCTTGGTGGCTTTGATCTATCATAAGACGGAAAAACCAGTAATCGTCATCCTCGGGGTACGGAGTATGATACATTAGAAAGCCAACGATCTCATCATAGTCATTGCATATCGCCAATGGAACGCATTCAGGTCTGTATTTTGCCTCTGCGAGCGAGTATGCGTTATCTGCGATAAAATCTGCTTGTTCTTCATAGACCTCAAGATCGACAACATCTTCCCAGTTGTCTTTGTCAATTTCAATCAAATGAATGCTCATAAAATACACCCTTTCAAACCGTAATTAAGCGCTGCCATCACAGAAGCATATGCAGCGATGCTAATGACAACCTTTATCGTCAGAATTAAACCCAAGCAGCTTCGTTATCCACTTTATGAACCTATGAGCCGGGTTGTGAAGCAATGTGCAAAACATAATGCATACCAGAATATGCACAATATAGTGCGTCAGCTCAGTTATGCCATGCTCAGACAAATCAAGATATACAAGATAGCCAAGCGTACCCAGTAAGGCGGCCAACAGTAAAACACCCAATAATTTCTTCATTAAAACACCTCTCTTTTGCAATTTAAAAACCCAGCAGCCTGACGGTAGTCGCAAAAAGGAAACACACTGTAAGCCCTGCCGCCGTAGGAATTAAAATAGAAAGCCCTACCCACTTAAAGCCGCCGGCTTCCCTTTTTATTGTTAAGCATGCCGTTGAGCAAGGCCAGTGGCATAAGCAAAACAGCATCGTAGAAACAGCGGTTACCCAAGTCCAGCCATTATCCACAAGAAGCGCCCTCAGTTCTGCCAAACTATCTAACTCTAAAATCGAGCCGGAGGAAACATATGCCATTATTATTATTGGGAAAACGATCTCATTAGCAGGAAACCCAAGTATGAACGCAAGTAGTATAACTCCATCTAGCCCAAGCAGCCTGGCAAAGGGATCAAGAAAAGAAGAACAATACGCAAGCAAGGTCACATCGTTAATAGAAATGTTTGCCATAATCCAAATTACTAATCCCGCAGGCGCGGCAACCATAACGGCCCTGCCCAGCACGCGCAATGTCCGGTCAAAGATTGAGCGGACGATCACCTTGCCGATTTGAGGGGTTCGGTAAGGCGGTAATTCAAGAGCGAAAAATGATGGTTCTCCTTTAAGAATAGTTGCAGATAAGAAACGAGAAGCCCAAAAGGTGAAAACAATCCCAAGTAAAATAACAGCTGCTAGTATTAATGATGAGAGCAAGGAGTCGGCAAGACCTCCGGCGACACCAACGAAAAACATGGATATGATAGCAATAAGGGTAGGAAACCGGCCGTTGCACGGCACAAAGTTATTGGTCAATATAGCAATCAGTCTTTCGCGCGGGGAATCAATAATGCGGCAGCCAGTCACTCCGGCGCAGTTACAGCCAAAACCCATACACATAGTTAGAGCTTGCTTGCCGCATGCTTTTGCTTTCTTAAAGTGATGATCTAAGTTGAAAGCAACCCTTGGCAGGTACCCAAAGTCCTCGAGCAACGTGAAAATCGGGAAGAAAATAGCCATAGGCGGAAGCATTACTGCCACAACCCACGCCAAGACGCGAAATACGCCCAGCACCAGCAGACCATGCAGCCAGTCCGGCGCGCCGGCCCACATGAAAAATGACGTCAGATGTTCCTGTAGCCAGAAAAAGAAGTCCGCAAGCATTTTTGACGGATAGTTAGCGCCCGTTATGGTAATCCATAAAGCGCCGCAAAGTAATGCCAGCATAATTGGGATGCCGGTTATTTTATTGGTAAGAATGCGATCCAGCTTGCGATCACGGCTTCCGCCGACAGAGCCGGGGTTTCTGCTTCCCCACTCGCATGTGCCGCAGCCTACGCAGTCAACTCCGCAATTTGGAGTGATGCTTTTTGCCACATCTTCCGCCGTGCGGATAATGCAGGAAACAACAACGTCTTTTAGTGTTTCGCCGGTTATGCCGGCTGAGCGTAACGCTTCACGAGCGCGGCATAAAGCAGCGGCTATATCCGGGTCGCTGAATAGAGCATCGGACAAATGCGTTTGAATGTTTATGCAAAGAGGATCATCGCCTTCTAGCATGCGAAGCGCTAACCATGTGCCGCTAAGCCTGCCTTCCAGCTTATTCTCAAAAGCATCCGCGAGCGGCGCGATAGCTTCCGCAACCGCTGCGCTATATGCTATTTTGCGCGGAGATGTACGATAGTTCCCCGAGTATATATCTTCTACGCGTTCGATCAACTCTGTCAAGCCAGCTCCGCTACGGGCGCTGGTGCCTACAACCGGAACCCCTAGTTCTTTTTCTAAAGCACGTAGGTCAAGAATAATGTTTTTCTTCTTCGCCTCGTCAAGCAAGTTCACGCATACTATGACGTTTGGTGTGATCTCCATTATTTGGAGCACAAGATTTAGATTTCTCTCTAAAATTGTAGCGTCACATACAACAATGGTTGCATCGGCGCCTCCAAACAAAATGAAATCCCTTGCGATTTCTTCTTCCGTCGAATGTGCCATGATGGAATAGGTGCCGGGCAAATCGACGAGGACATAGTCGTTGCCGCGAAAGCCATGAACGCCTTGGGCGCTAGCAACGGTTTTTCCAGGCCAGTTGCCGGTATGCTGGCGCATGCCCGTTAAGTTGTTAAACACCGTGCTTTTTCCCACATTAGGGTTTCCGGCCAGCGCTACGACACGATCTGACGCATTAGTTTTAATGATTGTTAATATCCCTGAACTATTAGTGTTCGCTACTTCCATGCAAATAACCCTTTCAGGTTTTTGAAACCAATACGCTAACAGCATCCTCCGAGCGCAGCGCAATAATTGCCCCGCGGATTCCGTATGCCACCATATCTCCATGAGGGCATTTATTAATACAGCTTACTCGTGTGCCTTCAACCAAACCCAAATCTTGCAAACGTCTTTTGATGCTGCTTTCGTTAAGCAGTGCAATGACCTGCGCTTTCTCCCCCTCATGCAAATCGGTTAAGTTGTTCTTCGGCATTTCTGTTTCTCCCATGGATTGTTGCGTTTGCTGTTAAGCTTCACCGTATAATATCAAGAATAAATTCATTTATCAAGTTCTTTTTTACAAATTGGTTTACATTATGTTACATTATATAACTCGGTATAGAACCACCTCGTTTTCATTGACATAGGGGTAATTGTTGTTTATAATACGATATATGAAAAAGTGAGGGGACCGTATTGAGCAAGAGAATGACGGAAATGTTAATATGCACGGTGAAAAGAGCCGCTGTATTGCTGCTGTGCCTTTTTATGCTTTCGCTTTTGCTTGATATACCTGCAAAGCTGCATAATCAGCTAAGTCATAAAGAGAATGTTAATCACAGCATTTCGGGACATAGCCACAGTAACAATGACAATATTATTAATTGCTCGGTTTGTGTTCATTTACAGAGCGTATCACAGCTGTTTCTGTTTATTAGCGTTTCATTCTTGCTATCTGCTATAACCGCAGTGATGATATCGTCATTATTTGCTTCACCAAAGGCTGCGAATCAATCTTTAATTATACTAAAAACACGCATGAACCATTGAAAATAACCTCTAAAATGGCAAGCAGGAATTGATAAGCTGGCTGACCGCCATATGCGGTTGGACTTCTGCGGACTGTCTTTGACTACTGATAACAGTTCGCTATGTCGTTGTTAGCGCTTATCATTGATTTATTTTGGAGGTTATTTTCATATGAAATGTGTTAAATTTATGATTCTATTAATAGCATTGCTAACGGCATTGCTATCCGGCTGCGGCCAGGCGCCGGCTGATGATAACATTGACGCCGCCCAGCCCGAAGAGGATTATATGCCGGCGCAGAACCAAGAGCAAACGCAAACATCAACGCAAAACCCTGCGCAAACCCATGATATAGACCAGGAGCAGTCGTCTGACCCGGGTCGTTCCCTCACTATCATCTGCACGGTTTTCCCCCAGTATGACTGGACGCGTCAAATACTCGGAGAGCATATAAGTAAAATGGAACTGGTTTTGCTGCAAGACAGCCCTATAGATTTGCATAGTTATGTTCCGACGATGTCCGATATGGTGAAAATATACACAAGCGACATATTCATCTATGTGGGAGGCGAGTCAGACGACTGGGTAGATGATGTGCTCCGTCAGTCCACAAACCCGGATATGGTTATAATTAACTTAATGGATGCGCTTGGAGAAGGATTAAAGGCAGTAGATGAACTCGAAGGAGCCGACAGCAGTCACGGTCACGGACACAGTCACAGCGATGAGGAGGAAGAGGAATTTGACGAGCATGTCTGGCTTTCGCTGAAAAATACTAAGGTGCTTTCCGCAGCCATTACAGAAGCGCTCTCAGCCCTTGACCCGGTTATGGCTTCTGACTATAATGACAACTTGGCTGCGTATATCGAGCAGCTGGATGCTTTAGATGCTCAATATCATACAGCATTGGATAACACTGCTGTCAGAACGCTGCTGTTTGGCAGCCGCTTCCCTTTCCGTTATATGATGGACGATTATAACCTTAGCTACTACGCTGCCTTTTCCGGTTGTTCGGCAGAGACCGAAGCCAGTTTTAGCACTATTGCGTTTCTGACCGGCAAGGTAAATGAACTGAGCTTATCCGCCATTATGGTGACCGAATGCTCCGACCAATCCATCGCCGGAACGATTATAAGCAACTCCCGCGATAGAAATCAGCAGATTCTTGTTCTAAACGCGATGCAATCCGTCACGGCGCGCGATGTAGAAAGCGGGGTTACATATCTATCAATAATGACGGATAATCTTAGCACACTGCAGGAAGCGCTTAAATAGCGCTGCACATTTCGGGGGGTACCGTTAAGGAGTTGTTTTATGCCACAGTTAACATGCGATAATTTGACATTGGGTTATGATGGCAGGAAGGTGATTTCCGGTCTTACGTTCTCTGTGAATGCCGGGGACTACCTGTGCATTGTCGGGGAAAACGGCTCAGGCAAAAGCACATTGATGAAGACAATTCTGAAGCTTAAAACGCCGATGTCAGGCAGCGTTAAGGCAGGAGAGGGACTGGCTTCTAACGAAATCGGTTACTTGCCGCAGCAGACAGTGGTGCAACGGGAGTTTCCTGCTTCTGTGCGTGAGGTTGTCCGTTCCGGTTTCTTGAGCCGCCTTGGTTTACGGCCTTTCTATAACAAGGCGGAAAAACGCGCCGCGGAAGCTAACATGGCAAGGCTTGGCATTGCGGATCTGGCCAAACGCTGCTACAGGGAACTGTCGGGCGGTCAGCAGCAGCGTGTGCTGTTGGCAAGGGCCTTATGCGCTACTCATAAAGTCCTGCTGCTGGACGAACCGGCAGCAGGGCTCGACCCCATTGCGGCATCCGATTTATACGGCTTGATTGCTGAACTAAACAAAAACGGCACAACTATAATTATAATCTCGCACGATATAGACGCTTCCTTGAAATACGCTTCGCACATTATGCACCTGGGAAGACAGTCCGTATTATTTTACGGAACGAAAGTGGAATACGTAAATAGTGAGATTAGCCGGGCGTATGGGGTGCTAAACCACAACGCCGGTGCTTCCGGGCATAGTAATCTGGGTCATGCCGATTATGAATGCCCGGCATTAAGCGGCAATGACGCGTTAGGGGGTGTTTAGCTGTGTTAATGGAGTGGATTGAGCAAATTGTGACATATCTGCGAGATTGGGATTTTATTCGTTATGCATTGATTATCGCTGTGCTGGTTTCCCTTTGCGCTTCGCTGTTGGGTGTGACGCTGGTGCTTAAGCAATTCTCATTTATAGGGCATGGCCTTTCCAATGTAGCATTCGGCAGTATTGCCGTTGCTACGGCGATGAACCTCTCGAATAGCGCCTTTCTTGTTTTACCCGTCACGATAATCAGCGCAATACTGCTTCTGCGCACAGGCAAAAACACGAAAATAAAGGGCGACGCGGCAATCGCAATGGTTTCAGTGAGCGCTTTGGCTATAGGATACCTGGCTGTCAACCTTAACCCTACCCCAAACCTGTCAGGCGATGTATGCTCTACTTTGTTCGGTTCAATAAGAATTGTAACCATTTCTCTTGAGAATGTGATTATGTGCGCTGTTTTATCCGTGATAGTCGTAGGAGTGTTCCTGATGTTCTATAATAAAATTTTCTCCGTAACGTTTGACGAGGATTTTGCCGCAGCTACCGGCGTTAGAGCAAAGGTATACAATCTCATATTAGCAATTATCATCGCGGTGATAATTGTAATGGCCGTGAACCTGGTGGGAACCCTGCTGATAACAGCGCTCGTAATATTCCCGGCGCTATCAGCAATGCGTGTGTTTAAGAGTTTTCTTTCAGTAACAATATGCTCGGTTATCATATCGGTGATTTGCGCCGTTATTGGCATATGCATAGCTATTATAGTCGATAGGGCTCATGTGGGCTCAACCATAGTCGTAGTGAATATGGCAGGGTTCTTATTGTTTAGCGGAATTGGTTTGATTTCAAAGAGAGGATGATATTTAATGAAAAAGAGCATTTCTATCATGACGGTTGCTATTATTGCCGCAGTTCTTATTGCCGGCTGTAATGAGAACCAAACGGCAACACCGCGTGCAGCTATGGGTAACGGTGAAGCTGTCAGCGCTGATGTAGAAAACAATCCGGGCAAAAGCTTAGATATTGATGTTGATATAGCCGGCCTGAGCCTTCTGGTAGTCCATGGCGAGGTTAATAAAATACTTAACAATCCGGATAGTTATGCAGGCAAAAGAATCAGAATGAGCGGTCCGTATTATCATATAAGTCCACAGGGAAGCTCTGCGCGCTATCACTTTGTCGCTGTGGAGATAGCGGATGATTGCTGCATCAGAGGTTTGGAGTTTATATGGGAAGGCGGCGATGCGTTTCCGGACGGCTATCCGCAGGACTGGGCAGACATCGAAGTGACAGGCGTGTATAATAGTTACGAGGAAGATGGTATGGTATACTACTACATTGCGGTTGATAGTTTTAACATGCTGTAGCATAACAGCCGCATATGAGCGTATTTGCTCTATGTCGTTAACAGTATGCTTTTTGTCGCGATGTTTCCGCAAAATGCTACGTCATGCTCAACAAACAGCATGGTGGGGCTGTAGTCAAGGATTAGCTCTTCAATCTGCATTCGGCTTAGCACATCGATGTAGTTGAGGGGCTCATCCCATATGTATAAATGAGCCTCTTCGCAGAGGCTTCTAGCCAGCAGCACTTTTTTCTTTTGTCCGGCGCTAAAATCACGCATGTCTTTTTCAAACTGCACTCGTGCAAAATCAAGTTTCCGCAGGATAGTTTTAAACAAGGTAACATCTACTCCGTACATGCCGGCGTAATCGTCTAAACTCCCTGAAAGCATAGCGGTATCTTGCGGCACATAGCTTATGGTCAGACGGTTGCTAAGCGTTTCTGTGCCTTTGTATGGGATGGAAGCCCCAATAATTAGCTTTAACAAACTGCTTTTTCCGGACCCGTTGCCACCGGTCAGAGCCATACGCTCGCCGTTTTGCAGGGTAAAGCTTATATTATTGAAAACAGGACTCCCGCTATAGCTAACCGAGACGTTTTCAACCGTCAGCAACCGAGAGGCGTGATGTTTGAGCGGGCGTAGCTTCAGCTGGTCAGCCGTGTCGATATTGCGGAGGAGTTTTGATTTTTCCTCTATGCTTTCGTTTTGGCGCTTTTCCAGGTTTTTACGTCGCTGCTGCATTCTGCGTGACTTTTCTCCGATATATGCCCGGGAATCCATGCTTTTCTCGCGTTTGGCGGGATTGAATCCAATTTTGGAGTTTTCTGCTTTATCAGCCCACTGGGCCGATTGCCGGGCAGCAGAAGTCAGGCGTTTTATATCCTTCTTTAAGCGTTCATTTTCCGCTGATTCATATTCATCTTGCATCTTCTTATTATGCCACCAAGACGAAAAATTGCCTTTTTGGACCTCAATATTCTTTCGGTTGATTGACAGTATGTGGTCAACACACCCATCCAGAAATGCCCGGTCGTGTGAGACAAGGATAAAACCGCTTTTTCCGCCCAGATAACGAGCAACGGTTGTGCGGCCAAGCATGTCCAGATGGTTAGTCGGCTCGTCGATTAGCAAGAAACTGTTCTCGCGCAAAAATAGGCCTGCCAGAAGCGTTTTGGTCTGTTCACCATTTGACAAGGTAGAGAACGGGCGGTATAGCGCTTCTTCACAGATCGATAGCTTAGACAGTTCTTTCAAGATTTGCCACCGTGGGGTATCGGGCGAGATAACGCTAAGAATTTCCGCGGTTTTCAGCGATGGGTCTGTGATGTGATATGGGAAATATTCAAAGTCGGCAGTTGAGTTTATGTTACCGCTATACTCGTGCTGTCCCATCAAGAGCCGGAGAAATGTGGTTTTTCCTCGGCCGTTGCGTCCGCAGAAGCCAAGTTTCCAGTCGGTGTCGATCTGAAATGATACGTTGGAGAAAATATTATCATAACTGCCGTCGTAGGAAAACGTTAGGTTTGATATTTTGATTAAAGACATAAAAACCCCTTTCCGGTTGGAAAAGGGTTTAAGCATACATTTCGGTTAAAGAAACACAGCCCCGTTGGGGAAGCCTCCGTTATGTCTGCGGCAGCGAGGCATATGGAGCGCCGTTAGGCCATTGTTCTTAATGCTGCGCTAATCCAATTCCAACACAAACCAAGCCTTACGGTAACGCAAGGATTCTTGGTGAACTGCTTTGGCAAGTAGGATTAGCCGATCACAGACGCACCTCCTTAAGGTTGATAAGTGTATTATAGATGAAGCTACAAGAAAATGCAATAGGCGGAATTGATTGCCCTGTGATTGCTTCTATTTTTCTTGCAAACATCATTATGTTATGGTATTATACCCAAACGTGATGCAGAACTCCTATAAAATCCTGAGGTAGAAAGCAAAATGAAAAGACTTCTATTACCGCCGCCCATAAAGCTTGCCGCAATGTTAACGCTTCTTTTCGCGATATCATTTATGACATACTTCTTCACCCCTTTAGACCTGTATTTTCATAACCCGATAATGTTTGTGGTTGGCTGGAATTTCTTGCTGCCTCGGCTGGTTGCGTTTACATTGACCGCCTTCGTATTAATGGTGATAATTTATTTATTTTTATGGTATAAAAAAATATGGCTGGGTTTTGGGTTATTTATGCTTTGCGCATTGGCCATATTATTCCA
>Ga0099364_10015465_pt1 | contig 10059 bp, 19 predicted proteins | sample TergutTh196P3_FD_73070 | JGI IMG/M metagenome (GOLD analysis project Ga0099364, IMG submission 73070) | Microcerotermes parvus P3 segment gut microbial communities from Pointe-Noire, Republic of the Congo - Th196 P3 | ecosystem: Host-associated > Arthropoda: Insects > Digestive system > Gut ...
TAAAGTGCAGCAGAGCATATAAAGAATCGGGAGGGGGGAACAAACATGGCGGAGCAGAACGGGACCAAGGGCGCCGGAATCGCCAAAGGCGGCTATAAGCCAAAGCCGTTCAAGAACGAAACAGGCATGGACAGGCTATACACGCACATACCGCACAGGATCATGGTACGCATAAGGGAGATATCGGACAGGGAGAATTCATCGATAGCCGATGTCGCATGCCACGCAATAACGGAGTATTTCAACGTGCTTGACGGCTACGCGGTGGCAGCGGACCCGGATGAAGAAGAAATGCCGTTCTGAGCGGTGCAACAGCATCGCAGCGATTGGCAGCGCTGCGCATGGCACGGCAAAGGCATGGCAGTGCGACGCTTGGCAACGCTGCGCATGGCACGGCAAAGGCATGGCAGTGCGACGCTTGGCCTTGGATAGCAAAGGCATGGAAAATCGAGGCATTGCGGAGCAGAGCTACGAGCTGCAAAGGCATGGAAAAGCGAGGCATTGCGGGGCAGAGCTACGAGCAGCAGAGGCGGAGCATGGTTACGCAGAGCAAAGCAAAGGCGAAGCGGGAGGAATTAATGCATGTGGGAATGGGACGATATCAGCACAAACTCCAAAGGGTGCGCATTAGTGATGGCATATTTCATCATAGGGCTTGTGATAGCGTTTTTCGTGTTCAGGGCCATATACTCAGGCTGAGTCGAGCGAGAGCCGCACCAATGACGGCGCCGAACCCGGTCGAAATGAGAGCGGCAATAATGTTCCAGCGCCAGTTTCTCTGCCATTGCTTTCTAGCTTCGTTGCACCTGATGACATAATCGTATGATTTGCCGGTGAATTCGATGTAGTGGATGTTCCTAGACTCGGGAAAATCTGCACGATGCATAACGAGGGCTCCCCGCGAGTCAAGCGTTTGCAATATGAGCAATATTTCCGCTTCGCTGAAACCTTTGACCGAATCAAAAAAACTCGTGGGTTTATAAAGCGTGTAGCCGTCCTCGGATGCGTTGATGGCAGAAATGAGAATTTTTTCAACGTGCTTTTCTGTAATGTTCTTTGGCATGTCGGCATATCCTTTCATAATGAAATTCGAGGCAATGAATGCCTAAAGATTCATTGTAGCACAGATTGGCAGGAATGGCTGTACGGCGATGGACGATACCCATACATCATACAATGCGGAACGCAGATTGAACACGGCGGAGAGCCGTTCGCAAGCGGCGAAAACAGGAAACATTGTTTCCTGTCAAACATAAAAAAAGGAAACATAGTTTCCAATCTACAAAACCAAATGAGGAGGGGGACACGAAATGGAGAATCTAGGGATGTTTTACAAGGAATGCAGAAAGCAGGCGGGCTTGACGCAGGAGCGGGCCGCGCCGATGCTGGGGGTGGAGCCGCGCCGCCTGTCGGACTACGAGAACGGAGCGCGGGTGCCGGACGATGTCGTGTCGCTCATGGCGGATGCATACAACGCGCCGATCCTCGTATTGTGGCATGTGAAAAACCGCACCCCGCTTGGAAGGTACCTGCCGGAGATAATGCCGACTCGGACGGATGCCGACCTCGGGCTGCTGACCGTCATTGCGCGGAAGAACGCGGCGCGGGCGGAGGAGAGCATCATGGAAGCCTTGGAGGGCGGAAAGCTGACGGAGCGCGGAGCCGGGATGATCGACGACTACATCAGGTATAACGAGGCGACGACCGGCGGAATGCTGAGCGGCATGGCATATGCAGTCAAAATCCGTAACGGCTTCGGCTCCCGCCTCCCCGCATCGTAGGCAACGCAACGGCAATGAAAGCCGATCGCGGCTCAGCCAAGGAAGGCAAAGCACAAAAAGCCCGCTTGAGCGGGCGAGGGAGGACAACAAAAATGACACTTTTAAGGGCGGCACTGCTCATAATGTTTTACTTGGCGACCGTGCAGTTCGTCAAAAGCATGAAAACTAGGGATTAGGCTTTGGCGGCGGCGCGGGAGTGGGCGTTGGAGGTGTTGGATTCCGTGGGATGGAACGTATTTCTTTATCATCCGGAGGAGATGAAGATGGTTCTTCAGGCTTGTTACTGTTATTTTGCATCTGGATAATCCTTTCCATGCATTACAACCATAGTATTATCGGCTTTGGCGCTTGCTTTCTTCATATGCCGCTTGTGCTCTCTGACTCCAAAAGGCCTGATGTACTTCTCATCTAAGTCATTAAAACTCGAAATGGATGACATGGTTTTTTCCATAATCTCGTTGTCGGACAATTGACCTAGCATAATGAGTAGCCAAGCTTCCGTCATGCGTTCAAGTACACGGGATGCTCCTTCAAGAAACTGGTCGATACACCATATCCTCCTACTAAGCTCAAACTGCTCCTTCATGCTATTAGCAAACTGGCTAGTGAAAATTACTAAAGACCAGATCACAGCGTAGCGTTGAGTGATTCCCCACCCCGCAAGACTAGCAGCGGTCACCGCATAAGTAACAATCGCTATGCAACGTAGGACACGCGTTAGAAATACGCGCTGATATTCAAAATAGAAAAGGACGAAGAAGGTTTGCGAATACTGCCTCCAAAATTCATGATACATAAGAAAACCACCTTTATATGTTATAGGGCATTATAGCATAAAAGCGTAAAGATACGCAAAGGAATGGAAAAGCAAAATAATTCAACAGAAAGGGGCGAGATAAATGGCAATGGATCGGGTTCGCATCAGAATCAAGTTCACGGAGGGGCTGCTGGGGACTTCCCCGGCTGACCCGGAAATTTACGAGACATACATTGGCAGCAACGCGCCGGACGCGCCCACGCTCAGGGAAGAGATAGAGTTCCTTGGCGAGGAGGGCGTGGTCGAGAAGGGCATGACCGTGTTCCCCAAGGACGCGCAGGGCAGGCCGTTCATCTACGATTATCAATTGAAAGGCTTTTTCAAGGACGCCTGCGGCATGATGGCGCGGGTCAAGGGGAGCGAATCGTCAAAATTGAAGGCATATAAGAAGATCATCGATGGGCTGATATTCGTGGAGCCGAGGATGGTGCCGCTGAAGCTGAGCGGCAAGCTCGGGCACTGCCAGCGGCCATTGCGGGCGAGCGGGCCGCAGGGGGAGCGCGTGGCGCTTGCGATGAGCGAGGAAATCCCGGCGGGTTCGACGGCGGAGTTCACGGTGTGCTTTATGGACCATAAAAGTCACCTCGCTGCGGTCAAAGAATGGTTAAATTATGGAGCCCTGCGCGGCCTCGGGCAGTGGCGGAACAGCGGCAAAGGCCGTTTCGTCTGGGAGACCGCGAGGCTGGAATCGTAGCGACGGCGGTGTGCGCAATGCAAAGCCTAGCAAAGGCAACTGCCATGCCGTGCGGAGCGCGGCATGGCAAAGGCATCGCATGGCAGGGTGCGCACAGCCTAGCAAAGGCATGGCGCTTCCTAGCGTCGCAACACGCAGCAAAGGCATGGCATTTCCAGGCAACGCGATGCAGTGCGGAGCAAGGGCAATGCAGGGCGCCGCTATGGTTGGCAATGATATGCAAAGGATAGGCAAAGCGCCGCTATGCTCTGCGGAGCAAGGGCAAAACGTGGCAAAGCATAGCAAAGGCTATGTCAAGCGGCGTAACGCAATGCGCGGCAATGATAGGCAATGGCATAGCTGAGTCAAGTCAAGCAAAGCAAAACAAAGGCAATGCAAGGGCAAAGCAGGGTTGGGCTAAGGTATGCATGGCAAAGAAGGAGTGGCACGGAGGGGGCGTTATGAGAAAAGAAGTGAAGGATCTCGCCGCGCTTATAATCGCGGCGCACGACGGGCAGGCATTGTACAACATGGGGGAATGCGCGAAGATACTCGGGCAGGGGCGTAACAACCTCCCAAGCCTTCTCCACTCGGAAGGGATAAGCGTCAAGAAGCTTGGCCAGGAGAAGATGGTGGACGCGATGCAATTGGCGGAGTTCATCTGCAAGAACAACGTCGCGCCGATAGACAACATGAGCAGGGGCGCGACCGTGGCGGCTGCCACCGGCGGCAAAAGATAGGAGGGGCGCATGGGGCTGGAAGTAAAGACGATGACGCGCATAACGGTGCGGTGCGACAGGTGCGACGTAAAGATATATACGGAGGGCAACCCGCGCGAGGTCACGGTAATCAGCGCGTCAAAACTGTTCAAACTGAACAAATGGCGTGAGGAGCGTCCGGGTATCTGGAAATGCCCGGACTGCATCGGAGAAGAAACCGAAGAGGCAACTGGCGGCTATATATGGAGGAGGGAAAGCGAATGATACTAGAAATAGAACTCTCAAAGCTGGAGCCTAACCCGCTGAACCCGAGGAAGCATCTGGGCGGCTTGGAGGGGTTCGCATCGATTATAAAGGCACAGGGCTTTAAGTCCGTCCTTACGGTAGTGCCGATGGACGGAACGCCAACGCAGCGCGGCAGGGGCAGGCCGAGGAAGGACGAGCCTGATGCCCGGTACATGATAGTGCTGGGGCATAGGCGGGCAGCGGCGGCAAAGCTGGCGGGGCTTGAGTCCGTGCCGTGCTCGGTCGTCGAGATGACTGAGGCGGAGCAGGTCGCGGCAATGCTTGGCGAGAATATGCAGCGCGAGAACCTGACAGTGATTGAGGAGGCTGACGGCTTCCAGACGATGCTCGACCTCGGCGCGACGGTGGAGGACTTGACGGAACGGACGGGGATGTCGCGGCGTACCATCGGGCGGCGGCTTGGGCTGCTTGAGCTGGACAGGGCGAGGCTGGAGGCGGCGGAGGCCCGGGGCGGGACGCTGTCGGACTATATCGAGCTTGAGAAGATAAAGAACCCGGAACTGAAGAACCAGGTGCTTGAAAGCATAGGCACGCCCGATTTCCGGTGGGAGCTGCGGAAGGCTCTGGACGCGGAGGCGATAGCGGCGGCGAAGGAGCGGATGATCCCCATCCTCGACTCGTTCGCGGAGCGGATCGAGCTTGACGACTCAAGGCGGCGATCGTTCGTGATGCGGATAGAATTCACGGACGGAGCTACGGTAGCCGTCCCCGGCGACGCTGACGAGCGCGAATACTTATATATGGAGGACTCCTCATACGCCACTTTATACGTGGCGAGAGACGACGAGGATAGCAGCAACGCTGAAACGGAGAAAGAGCGGCTGCGGCGCGAGGACATGGCGGCTCGGAAGGCGGGCTTGAGCGCTCTGCACGGCATGGCATACGAGTCGCGGGCAGCGTTCGCGAAAGGGTTCCACCCCGCCGAAAGGCACGATGCCGCGCTGCATGGTTTGCTGATCGCGGCCCTGACGGGCGGCAGCGTGCGCGGGGATGTGTTCAGGGAAATATTCGGGATAGAAAAAGCGTTCCGCGAATCATGGCAGAGCGCGTCCATGGGCGAGAGCCTGGGCGAGGCGGTGGCGCGGCTGCTCCTGGGCGGCGAGACGGCGCGGCGGGTATTGTTCGCGCTGGCGTGGGCGCGGGTGGAGCCGGGCAGGAACGCGGAGTGCGTGGACTGGAATGACGTATACAGGCCCCACGAGGGGCTGGCACAGGCATACTCGCTGCTCGGTGCGCTCGGCTACGAGGCAAGCGCGCAGGAGCGGTCGATGCTGGACGGCAACCATGCGCTCTATTTGCCGCCGGACGGCGATGACAAAGATGATGACGATATTGACGAAGAAGATGAAGATGACAGGGATTATGAAGGCAACGACGATGACGATGATTTTGACGACGGCGAACATGACGAGGATGGCTTCATCATCGGCGGCGAGGGCGAGGACGGGATCGAAGGATACCGCGAAGAGGACGAGGAAGGCGGCGAGGACATATGAGCCCTGACACGCCTTGCCCGCGATGCGGGCGGATAATAGCCTATATAATCACTGAAAACGAAAAGAAAATGTCCGTGGACCTGCCGAGCGTGGACTTCTTTGAGGACCCGGCGGGGCCTGACAAGGCGTACCTCGGCGACAGGGAGGGCATATTCGGGTACTTCCTGACGGGTCCGGCGGACGGGAGCATAAGGGCATGGCGCTCCCACGTCCCCAAGTGCCGCGAGGTGATGTCACGTATGCCGCCCAAGAGCGGACGCGCCGCGCCAAAGCCGCAAATGAGAAAGCGCGGGACGATGGCGGAGGCAAAGCCAAAGCCAAAACAATCGCCGGAACCGAAACCAAAGCGGCCGCCAACATCGTGGCTGTCTGACCTCGCGAGGGAAGCCGAGGCAGCGAGGGAATACGCGGAGCAGGGGCAGCTTTCGCTCTTCCCCGCCCCGTCGGTGAGGCTCAAGGACGCATACGGCGAAAACGATTGACGAGGGGGAAATGCGGAATGGCTATAGCATATAACAAAAAATGCCCGTACTGCCGTGGCAAGAACCTTTACATCCGGCGGACGTCGCCCATGCTCGTGCTCGGGTGCAAGGATTGCGAGGCAAAGGCGAAGCTGATGGAAAAATCGGGGATGCAGAAATCGGACATCCTGAAAGTGCTGAGAAGGTGAGCGGCATGGATGGGGCCAGGTATGACGGATGGGCTTTCGACCCGTGGCGGATGGTACGGCGCAATAAGCCCATGGCGGCGATGGAGGCAGAAAAAATGGCAACGAACACGAAAAATAGGAACACCATCGGCATAGCCACGGTGGGCGACGACTGCAGGGAATGCAGCGTGACCGCCACGTTCACGAGCAGCCTCGGTGGTGGCGAGGTGCTGAGCCTGTCCGCATATGAGGGGGACCCGGAGGGCGGCATAAGGATAACGGTACCTTTCGAGCCGGTGAAAGCACTTATAAGGGAGACTAGGCGCGCCCGCCCATGAGCGGGGCTGCAAAAGGGAGGAACTTGCATGGGGCGGCGCGTGATGCGGGTCACATACTCGGGCGCGGTGTGCGAGGTTGAGATATACTCGATGCCGGACGGCATGGCGGACCCATCCAAGGCAAAGCCGAGGGAGCGGTTCAAATGCGAGGAGGACCGGGCGCGGCACCGGGACATGATGTCGCGCCGCAGGAACGCCAGGGACATAAACGAGAACTGCGGGCCATGGACGCTCTACCTGACGCTGACGATGAGCGACGAATGCGAGGTACACACGTTCGGGGAGGCGCGGCAGATCCAGCGCAACTACATACGGCGGCTGCAACGCGCTTGCCCGGGCATGCAGGTAGTCCGGGCGGTCATGGGCCGGGGGAAGAACACAAGCAGAATACATTTCCACATGCTCGTCAACGGCGTGGATAAGGAGACTGCGATAGCAAAATGGAATGACGGCAGCGTGGTCCGCGCCGACAATCTGCGGGCCCACAACCGGTATGGCGGCGTTGACCATGGGCGGGACTACACCGGGCTTGCCAACTACCTTTTCGACCACTGGACGCCGGAGCAGGGCGGCAACCGCTGGACATCGACGCGGAACCTGAGAAAACCGGACGCGAGGCCGCCGGTGGAGCACTTCAAACGGAACACCTTGAACAAGCCTCCCGCCGCGCCGAAATGCCATATACTGGTGGAGTCCCGGGCGGGCGAGTACGGCTACCTATATTATAAGTATGTAAGGAGGCCTGATATGGATGCGGGCGTGAAAGCGAAAAGAGGGGGATCGGGGAAAAAGAAGAAAGCCGCGAGGCGGAGGGAATAGGTCTCCCACAAGCGGCAAAAAAAGAAAGAGCATGAGGGCTCTTTCAAGGGCCTTGTAAATGAGTAAGGAAATGAGACCAAAATGAGACTGAAATCGGATTTCAGGGGGGATGAGGGATGACGATCTACCTTGCCGGCCCGATAACCGGCAACGAAGGGTACCGCGACGAGTTCAAATACGCGGAGCGGGAGCTCGAGGGCGCGGGGCATGACGTGCTGAGCCCGGCATGGCTGCCGGAGCGCGGCTTGTCATACGATGCGTATATCAGGATCGGGATTGCGATGCTTGCGGAGTGCGATGCGGTGTGCATGCTCCATGGTTGGGAGCAGAGCAGCGGCGCGTCCATGGAGCGGGCCCTCGCGGGGGTCCTTGGGAAGAAGGTATTGCAGTTTGAGGAGTGGATGGAGAAATTTGAAAACTGGATGGAGGAATGGGGCGATGGCAGTTCTGAAACGTGAGGCGGCGCGGACTGCGGCTGAGTCGTGCAAGCGCGACTGCCGGTATTACGCAAGGTCGACGAAGTCATGCGACTACCGGCTTATAGCCGGGAAAGGCCGCGGGTGCGCTGTTGAGCTATGCGGCCTGTACGAGCGGGGCGACAGGAGCAAGCAGCACCTGAAATTCGCGGAATAGGAATAACGCGCCCTTGATGGGGCGCGTTATGAGAGGGGGAGCCATGGCAAAGCTGATTATACCAGGAAAGGCGGGCTTTGTCAAATGGAAAGCACGAACACGCCCATCACGCCAAAGCAGGCGAAGGAATGGCTGCGCAGGGGATTGAAGCTGATGCATGAGATTGACCTGCTGCGGGCATCAAGGGCTAAGATGGAACTGATTGCCTCGGGCGCGGTTAGCGGCACTCGTCCGGCGAGGAAGAAAGCCGGGGGCAGGGGCGACTCCGCGCTCGCCGCCATGTCGGACTATGGGGCGGATCAGAATGAGCGGATAAGGGAGCTTGAGGCGACGCTGTCGGAGATATCGAGAGCGATATACTCGGTGAGGGACGGCATCCTGCGGCTCGTCCTTATCAACAGGTACGTGCTTGACAAGAGCTGGGAGGAGATAGCGGTTGACATGAACTACCGTTATCAGCACATCCATAGGCTGCATGGCAAGGCTTTGTACGAAGTCGCGGAGTGGATGAGCAAACACAAAAAAGATGTGATAGAATGTGACACTCTTGACATGTTATAATGCATCATGGAAATCAGGCGGCCACCGGTCAGGGGGGCCGCTTTCGCATGGGGGTAGACGCAATGAGGAAGAGCGACGAAAACAACGATGACGCAGCTTGAGCTTATAGAGATTGCGCGCGGCGGGGATTCCGCCGCGTTTTACAATAGCCCGACGTGGCGGAAGAAAAGCAAGCAAGTCCTGCGGCAATGGCGTAACGAGTGCCAAAGGTGCAGGGCGAGGGGAAAGTATACAAAGGCGTCTTGCGTCCACCACAAGGAGCCGCTGGCGGAGAGCCCGGGGCTGGCATTCAATGACGATAACCTTGAGCCGCTATGCGCGGGGTGCCACAACGAGGTACACGGCAAGGGCGCGAAGCGCAAGCCGAATGAGAATGCGTTCACCAACGAGGAGCGGTGGTGACGCCCCCCCTCTGAAACTTTGGCTTTTAAGGAGAAGGCTACGCCGAATCAGAGGATTTGTACAAGAGCGGCGCCTTCGCGCACGTGTGCGCGTTGCGCGTGTGTGCGCATGGGCGGGCGCCGGCGCGGATGCGCGCGCACGGAAAAAACGGACGGAGGGCTGCCGATGGGAGCCGCAAAGATGAAAAAACAGCCTAAATTCAGCGGCGACTCGCTCAATATCGGCCTTGCAAGGCTTATGACGAGGACCGGCACGAACAGCGAGACGCTGGCGAAGGCGCTCGGCGCGACGCCGTCGGCGGTGAGGCAGTGGCGGACGGGCCATTCGCGCCCGAGCCTTGACAAACTGCCGAAAATAGCGAGGTATTTCGGCGTAACGCTCGACTGCCTGATGAGCGGATGCGAGGAAGAGTGCGGGGAACCGGAGGCCGCGCTAGCATTGAAGGCGGAGCTTTACGCGCAGCTTGCGGAGAGGGAGCTTGACACGGAGATACTCCGCGCCCAGGTGGACACGCTCGTGTGGTTATGGGGCAAGGAACGTGAGATGCAAAACGACATCGACGCTAACGGCAGGCTAATAATGTCGATATCGTCGCAAGGCAAGGAGTATGAGCGGGACAACCCCGCCGTGAAGGACCTCATAATGTATTCAAAGCAAACCATAGCGATAATCAAGGAGCTTGGGCTTACAACGCCCAACATCAAGCCCGAGGAGGAATCGGAACTGTAATGAAAAGCAAGATGCCGCCTGAAATAAGGAACTACATAGACCTCGTGGAGCGGGGACCGTATCCGGTATGCATGGAGCAGAAGCAGGTCGCAGCGATGGTGCGCAGGGTGTTTCGTACCGAGGACATTTATTGCGA
>Ga0099364_10015466_pt1 | contig 10059 bp, 9 predicted proteins | sample TergutTh196P3_FD_73070 | JGI IMG/M metagenome (GOLD analysis project Ga0099364, IMG submission 73070) | Microcerotermes parvus P3 segment gut microbial communities from Pointe-Noire, Republic of the Congo - Th196 P3 | ecosystem: Host-associated > Arthropoda: Insects > Digestive system > Gut ...
TTCTTTCAAAAACTTTTCGCAAACGGTATCTTTGAATGACTGCATTCCGCTTGGCGCGGTATAGCGCGTAAGCCCTTTGCTCACGGAATTTATGGCAGCTTCTTTTATGTGAAACGGCGTGTCAAAATTCGGCTCTCCAACAGCAAGGCTCCAAATAGACCTGCCTTCGGTGGATAATCGCTTGGCAAGAGTATCTATTTCAACAGTCATAGACGGATGAATTTCAGCAATTCTTTTAGACAAAGGTTTCATAAAACTGTCTCCGTAGGTTAATAAAGTTAATTTAGAAATTTTTTCAGTTTTATTCTAGAAAAAGACAAAATAACGGTACCTATAGAGAAATACGCCAATTTTAACGACAAAAATCAGATTTTTTGTTATATTCCTACTTATGCTTGTCATAGATTTTAAAATTTTGATGATTTGTGTTATAACATGTTTCTTTTTCATAGGCTGCAATGAAAAAAAACAGGCGGTTCAGCAAGAGCAGATAGTTGAAAAAAGCGAAAAGATTAAAGAAGAAAAACCTAGAATTTATGATTATAGTTTATATGCCAACGAAATGTTGGATAGTATGGAAAAGATAGAAGAAGAACTTGTAATTTCACAGGAAAAGTACTTTGGTATTCCCAAGAAATGTATATCCGTATATTCAAAAGATAGCGTGGCTTCGCATAATTGTTGTTTGAAGAGTAACGGATGTTGGGCAATTATCAATAACGATACAATCCTAGTTCCATATGCAAATCCGAAAAACATGATGTATATAAAGGATATTAGAGATATTCCAGTTTTCAAACGCATAGATTAACTTAAGAATCGTAAATTTAATTTGCAAAAGTCAGGGTAAAAATTATGAAAAAGCAAATTTTTATGCTCATATTTACAAGCATTAGTCAGATCTGCGCTCAAAATTTTGGCTATGGTAATTATGTTTGTTACGGAGATATTCCTTCTCTTGCTTTAGCTGAGGAAGCTTTGAATGAACTAAATAATGGTTGCAGGTATATAGGCGGAAAACCAGAAGATACTTGTTTTTGCCTAAGAAAAATAAGGAATAGATTAAATAATCCTCCCTTTATAGCAGTAAATTCGTTATTAGTGCCATATTTTGCTTGACAACATTGCTTTTTTTTTCTATATTTATACATCATCTTTATGGCAAACGAGAATGCCCAGAATATTATAGCGATAGACGGCCCTAGCGGAACCGGCAAAAGCACCACTGCAAAAATGGTAGCCAAAGAACTTGGCTGGACCTATTTGGACACTGGGGCTATGTATAGGGCTATTGCGTATTTAATGGAGAATGGAGAATGGAAAATTGAGAATAAAGAATATTCTCAGTTTGGACTTTCTTTTGATGAAAATAACCAAATCTTAATAAATGGCGTTAATAAAGAAAGCGAGATTAGGGACCCTAAGGTAAGCGCAGTTGTTAGCAAATATAGCGCTTTGCCTGAAGTTAGGGAGTTTTTAACAAAAAAGCAAAGGGAAATCGGTTCCAAGCAGCCTTGCGTTTTGGATGGGCGCGATATTGGGACCGTGGTGTTTCCAAACGCTAAACACAAGTTCTTTTTAACCGCAGATTATAAAACAAGGGCACAGAGACGGCTTTTAGAGCTGCAGGCTGCAGGCAAGGCTGAAGGCGAGACTCTGGAATCCGTGGAAAAAAATTTAAGGGCGCGAGATGAAGCAGATAGCAAAAGAGAAATCGCTCCCCTTTTAAAGGCAAAAGATGCAATTGAAATAGACACCTCGCATATCACAATCCAACAACAGGTTCATAAAGTTTTGCAGAGCGTTCGCGAGGTGGCGCGTTGCAAAAACTCTTTGGACACAACCCAAAAGGTTAAAATGTCAAAACTAACGTTAAAAGCAGGCTCTCAAGAAGACTTAGACGAAATCTTGAACGCAGAACAGGAAAACAAAGGCTTAATTGTCGCAACCGAGTCCATGGACGCTTATAACAACACCCTCAAAGATTTCAAAGAGGAAGTTGTTATAGAAGGCATTATCCGCCAAGTCAATGATTTGGAAGTTTTTGTTGATGTCAAGGGAAAATCCGAAGGCATAATTCCTCGCGAAGAATTTAAAGAAGGCGAACCCATATACGTAGGTTCTAAAATCGAAGTCTATATAGACAAATTCGAAAATGACGATGGTCGTTTGGTTCTTTCCAAGCAAAAAGCCGATTTCCTAAGAATTTGGGAACAGGTTTATGCCGCTTACGAAAGAGGCGATATTGTGCGCGGCGCTCTTTCCCGCCGCATAAAAGGCGGAGTTGAAGTTGATTTGTTTGGCATATCGGCATTCTTGCCCGGTTCGCAAATAGACCTTCGCCAAATCCCTGACATCAATATTATGATTGGCCAGGAATACGATTTGAAAATCATCAAAATCAACAAAGACCGCAGAAACATTGTTGTTAGCCGTCGCGTTGTGCTTGAAGAAGAACGCAACAAACAGCGCGGCAACGTTCTGGATACTCTAGAAAAGAATCAGGTTCGCAAAGGCATTGTAAAGAACATAACCGAATTTGGCGCATTCATTGATCTTGGCGGCGTTGATGGCTTGCTGCACATAACAGACATGAGCTACAAGCGCATTAACGATCCAAAAGAAATTGTGCAAATTGGTCAAGAAGTTGAAGTTGTCATTCTGGACTACAACGATAAAAAAGAACGCATTTCGCTTGGCATCAAACAGCTCCATCCGCATCCATGGAAAGACGTTGCAGACCGCTACCCAGAAGGCTCAAAGGTCAAGGGCAAAATCGTTTCTGTTACCGATTACGGCGCATTCGTTGAACTTGAAAGCGGTTTGGAAGGCTTGATTCACGTTTCCGAAATGTTCTGGAGCGCGCATTTGCAGCACCCCAACAAACTCTTCAGCGTTGGCCAAGAAATTGAAGCCGTTGTTCTCAAAGTTGAAGCCGAGAACGAACGCATTTCTCTTGGAACCAAACAGCTTGAAGCAGACCCCTGGGAATCAATTGAAAGCGAGCTTTTGCCGGGAGCAAAGGTTACAGGCGAGGTTCGTTCCATTGCCACATTCGGCGCATTCGTTGAAATTAAGGAAGGCGTTGATGGCTTGATTCATGTGTCAGACATGAGCTGGACAAAAAAGATTGACCATCCAAGCGAGATTATCAAAAAAGGCGATAAGGTAGAGTGCGTTGTGCTGGCAGTTGACAGTGAGCGTCGCCGCATTTCTCTTTCCATGAAGCACTTGGAAGACGACCCATGGGATTCCGTTGACAACGATTTCCAGGTTGGCGCAGAAATCAAAGGCAAAATAATTCGCCTTATTGACCGTGGCGCAATCATTGAGCTTACTCGCGGATTTGAAGGTCTTGTTCCCGTTTCCAAACTGGGCACAGATTACATCAAAATTCCCGCAGAGGCATTCAAAGTAGGCGATGAAATCCCTGCTGTAGTTTCAGAATTAAATCTCAGCCAGCGCACAATTTACTTGTCTGCTGCAGATTATTTCAAAAATCACAGTGAAGAACACGCTGCTTGGAAAGAAGCCCACAAACCCGGCATGAATGTAACAGAAAAGAAGAAAAAAGAGAAGAAGAAAGAAAAAGAAGAGAAGGCATCTTAAATAATAGGGAGAAGTCTCTCCCTCGCTCCAACCGCCAGAGGCGTTTTCCGCTACCCTCTCGCATGTGGAGCATAGAACCTTTAAAAATTGCGTGTATTTTAGCATGAACTTCCCCTCTCCAAAATCCTTGGCAAACCTGCTCCGCAACTACATTTTGCGGATTGGCAAGGATTGGAGCGAGGCGGCAAATCTCTATGACCAGCGAGTAGCTTTGAGGCCAGACTTTAAACCGGAATTTTTGGCAGGAAAATCTACGCAGCATAAAAGAATTTTGGATTTGTATTTGCATTGGCGTTACGCTGCGGGACTTGGGCCAGAGCGAGACATGCTTGCGGGCAAGGAAGATGGAGATAGAGACAGCCCGCTTTGCGAACCGCTTTCTCGCGCGGTTTTGGTTCATAATTTACGCTCGGCTTTTAATGCTGGATCAATTTTTCGCACAGCGGATTGCTTTGGTTTCTCAGAAATAAATTTATCAGGCTACACGCCTGGCATTGAGCACCCCGCTTTGAAAAGCGCGGCAAGAGGCTGCGAAGCATGGCTGAAAAGCCGCCGCTGGGAAAGCCCGATTGAATGCATAAATTTTTACAAAGAGCAAGGATATCAGGTGCTAGCTTTGGAAACAGGCGGGCAAAATATAAAAAACTTTGAATGGCCTGAGAAGTTCTTGTTCATTCTTGGGAATGAGGAACTCGGCATAGCAAAGGAGCTTTTGGATTTGTGCGATAGCAAGATTTCTATTGAGATGAGAGGCCGAAAGGCCAGTTTAAATGTATCCTGTGCTTTCGCGGCAGCTGCCGCTTTGACAAATTAATCTTTTTTTTCTATATTTATACCCTCTTTTGTGAGGTTTACTTTGCATAATGCTATAATACACCGCGCTGCCGACAATGCTAGAATTTTGTCTGCTGCTATGGTACAGAAGGCTAAATCCGGACATCCGGGTGGCGCTATGGGCTCAACCGAGTTCTTTTCCGTTCTATTCAAGGAATTCTTAAGATTCAATCCCAAAGACCCCTATTGGCGAGCTAGAGACAGATTTTTTATGGACCCAGGACACATGTCCGCAGCATTTTATTCAATGCTTTGCTTCACAAAAAGGCTAAGCTTGGAAGATTTGAAGGTATTTAGGCAACTGGGCAGCCACACGCCTGGGCATCCCGATTTGGATGTTCTGCGAGGGATAGAAAACACCTCCGGCCCGCTTGGCTTGGGGCATGGCTTGGCGCTTGGATGCGCAATCGCAGAGCGAATTTTGGTAAACCGCTTTGGAAAATTATTTGAGCATAAAACCATTTGCCTTCTTTCTGACGGAACCATCCAAGAAGAAATCGCCTACGGCGTTGGACGCATAGCTGGGCACCTGAAGCTCTCAAACCTCATATTTTATTTTGACTCAAACAAAATTCAGCTTTCTTGCCCAACCGAAGAAGTTATGAGCCACAGCGTTGCTGCCCAATACGAAGCATGGGGCTGGCGAGTTTACAGCATAGACGGACACAATGCAGACGAGCTTAGAAAAACACTCTCAAACGCCTACTCAGAAACTGACAAACCAGTGCTCATAATAGGCAATACGATTATGGGAAAAGGCATTAAAGACGCCGAGAACAACGCTTTTGAAAACAAAGTCTCTACTCACGGGCAGCCAATAGACGCGGCTGGAGCCTCCACTGCTCAAACCATCGCAAGCCTTGGCGGAGACCCAGAAAATCCCTTTGCTGTTTGGCCCGATGTTGAAGAAGCCTTCAACCAGCGTTTGGAAGAATTGCAAAAAGAAGCTGATTCCTGGCAGAGCAGGTTTGAAATTTGGAAGCAAACCTATCCGGCTTTGGCGCAAGAATTGGAAAACTGGCAAAATAACAAAGCACCAGCTTTAGACCTCTCTGTTGTTCCGCAAAAACAAGGCGTTGCAACAAGAGTAAATTCCGGCGCTATTTTGGCATGGCTTGCAGACAATCAAAAAAATATGGTTTGCTCCTCGGCAGACCTTTCAAACAGCGATAATACTCAGGCATTTTTAGACAAAGCGGGTATATTGAAACCGGGCGATTTTGGCGGCGCGTTTTTGCAGGCTGGAGTTGCCGAACTCACCATGGGCGCTGCAGTCTGCGGAATTGTTCTGCATGGAGAATTCACGGCTACCTGCGCAACATTCTTTGTGTTCAGCGATTATATGAAGCCAATTTTAAGGCTTGCATCGCTAATGGCTTTGCCTGTGAAATTTTTATTCACCCACGATAGCTTCAGAGTTGGCGAAGACGGCCCCACTCACGAGCCTGTTGAGCAAGAAGCGCAAGTTCGCCTGCTTGAAAGCTTGACATTGCCAAGCGGCAAGCCTGCAATGCTGGTTCTCCGCCCCGCAGACACAAACGAAACAACGCTGGCTTGGGAAATGGCCATGGCAAATGGCAACAGCCCAACAACCCTCATACTTTCTAGACAGGTAATGCCTCCACTTGAAAATCCGCACTCAAAGGCAAGCGCTGCAGGCTACATTGTGCAGAATGCAGAAAAACCAGATTTAACGTTCGCAGCCAATGGCTCCGATGTTTATCTATGCTGCCAAGCCGCAGAAATTTTACGCAAAGAAAAAATTTCCGTGCGCGTGGTTAGCGTTATGAGCACGAGGCTCTTTATGGATTTGCCGCAGCATGAACGCGAAGCATTGATTCCTCGCTGGTCTCCGGCTTTTGCGGTTTCTAGCGGTTTGCCTTCCGTGCTTGCACCGGTGGTTGGTCCCTTAGGCGGTTCTTGGGGCTTAACCAGATTTGGCAAGTCTGCACCTCTGGCTGTTTTAGAGAAAGAATTTGGCTACACCCCAGAGGCAGTAGCAGAAAAAGCAAGAACATATTTGGCGGATTATAAACAGATGCGGAAGGAGTTATGCTGATAAGTTTCTTAAAAAAGGATGAAGACGGCAAAAGCCAATCCAAATTCATGGGCAAGGGCGATATAATCTTTTTGCTGGTTTTGGCTTTGCTGATTGGAGGCGGCTGGTATTTATTTAAAACATCCAAAGAGGAAACTCATGAACATTACGCAAAGTGCGATGCCTTGTACTTGGCAGATAATCTCATAGAAGCCAAGGAATGCTATGAAGATGGCGCATTAAAATTGAATTACAGAATAGACAGCTTAGATTCAATTGGCTATCTTAGAATAGGAATAATAGATAGCGTTTTATCGGAGTAGCCGGATTCGAACCGACGACTTTCAGTTCCCAAAACTGACGCTCTACCAGACTGAGCTACACTCCGCAAGTTATATCTGCTGAACAAATATAGAAATATAAAGCCACAATGTCAAGGTATCCCGTCCACAAAAGCAAAATAACTATAAAACCGCCCATTTTTTTTGCGGAGGATTATGAAATTTCTCCATTCTTCAACCTCAAAACTCTGCTTGCAATTATCTCCATTACATCAATGTCGTGCGAGATAAAAATAAGCGAAAGTTCCAGTTCGCTTCGCAAGTCATTTATTAAGTGCAGAATTTGAGCTTGCACGCTAACATCAAGAGCAGAGGTTATTTCATCGCAAATTAAAATTTTTGGCTCTAGAACCAAAGCACGAGCCAAGCCAATGCGCTGCCTTTGCCCTCCAGAAAACGCATGAGGAAATTTTTGGGTATCAGCATTTGAAAGCCCTACCAAATCAAGCATTTTTTTTGCCTTTGCGGTTGCCTCGTTTTTTGAAATTCCCTGCGCAAGCAGTGGAGCGGCAACAATTTCCATAACGGTATTTCTTGGGTTAAGCGAGGAATAAGGGTCTTGAAAAGCCATTTGCATTTTGCTGCGAACAATGGAAAATGATTTTTTTTGATAAGGATTTATTTTCTCGCCAAAAAGTTCATAAGCACCGCCTTTTTCCCAGGGAACAAGCCCAACCAAGGCGTTTGCAATAGTGCTCTTTCCGCTCCCAGATTCTCCGGCAAGCGCCAAAACCTCGCCTTTGCCAAGCGAAAAACATATATTTTTCAACGCATGAACTATTCCGCTTTTTGAGCGGAATGTCACGGAGAGATTTTGAACATTGAGAATCATAAAATGCAAGAACTCCAATGCTTTTTGTCATTTATTCTCAATTCTCCATTCTCAATTCTCAATTCTTTGCATTCTTCTTTTGCAAACTCACAGCGAAATCGGAATCTGCATCCATTGTCAAAGTCTTTTGGGCTTAGCACGGATCCTGGGATGGGTTTTAAGTCAGACAGGGTTTTGCCTTTTGAGGGGACTACTTTTAGCAGGGCTTTTGTGTAGGGGTGTTTTGGAGTGTTGAAAACATCGCTTGTTTTGCCGATTTCAGCAATTTGGCCTGCGTACATTACTGCAATTCGGTCTGCGTATTTTGCGGCTAAGTGGGCGTTGTGCGTTATCAGGAGCATTGATGCGTTTTCGCTTTTGCACATATCTTTCAGTATGTCCATTACCGCAGTTTGAATGTTTGCGTCTAACGCGGTGGTTGGCTCGTCTGCAATGACTAGCGATGGTTTTGGGGCAAGCGCTATGCAGATTACAATTCTTTGCAGCATTCCTCCGCTCATTTCGTGCGGATAGCTTTTTAAAATTCGCTCGGGGTCTTTGAATTGAGCTTTTGCCAGAAGCTCTTTTATTCTTTTTAACCGGTTTTCTTTTGGCATAAAGCGAACTGCTTCCAAGAGCTGGGTTCCAATGCTCACAACGGGATTTAAAGCCTGCATAGGTTCCTGAAAAACGCAGCCTATTTTTTTTCCTCTAATTTCATACATGTCTTTTGAAGACAATTCCAAAAGATTTTTGCCTTCTAAAATTATTTCTCCGCAAACAATTTTTGCGCTTGGGTGCGGGAGCAACCTTGGAATTGCCATAGCAGATACGCTTTTTCCGCAGCCGGACTCTCCCATAAGAGCAAAAATTTCTCCGCAGGAAATATCAAAGCAAACCTTGTCTGTAACTTGAACATCGTTGAAAGCTACGGACAAATTGCGCACGGAAAGCAGCTCAGAATTCATAATGAACAAAAAAGCCGGATTGTTTAGGTGTTGCAAAAGGCGTAATTTGCAAGTGAGAAAAATTTGCCGATGTTTGCCTATGAATTTGCAACGCATCTAAAGCTGCCCAAACTCGGTTCAGAGCCATGGCTCCCAGCGAAACTTGAAAAGCTATTTTTGAAATGCGATGGCGTTTCAGCATTTCGTTGTATTCTTTAATTCTCGCTGTGGTTTCTGGGTTATCGCTTGACCCCCAATCCCAGATATAGCCATATTCAAAAGGATATTCGTAATCAATCTCATATCCAGCTCTAATCATAGCCTGATTGTAATCTTCTTTGCTATCAGGGTTTGAATTTTGGTAAAGAGAACCGCCTCTGCTCCTGTAGTCTCCCACAATGCTTAAAAATTTTAAATCTTTGGGCGCCCCTTCTGCGCCGGCATGTTTAACTGCATAGCCTCTTGCATTTTCCAACTGGCCATCGCCATAAAGCCACGTTGCGCCAGCTGCAAACCATAATGCAGCATCTGTCCAAAAAAAAACCTTAGCTTTTGATTTTTCTCCCAAATAATAATGCCCAGCTCCTGGCAACGCAACAGAACTTGCCACCGCCACCGCCAAACTTTTATCCTTATTGCGAGACAAATTTTCGTCCACAGAAATAACAGTCTGAGCGAGGGATAGGGTGCTTAGGATTAAAATGCAAAGAGTTGAGAGTTGAGAGTTGAGAGTTGAGAGTTTCACATTGCAAAATTTAGTTTTTTTAACATAGCGATGTTTTAAAAGCATAGCTTTTATATTTGCATAACTCTCAACTCTCAACTCTCAACTCTCCACTAAAAGTAATATTGCAATCCTAATCCGACTCTAAAATCTTCGCTTAAATTCAAATCGCTTCCCAAACGGATTTTGTCTAGGAAAGAAATTTTTTCTTCGTATAAAGTGTTGTTGTGCGCTTTTGCGGAGAGGGCTGCGTCAACGGCGGAAACTATGTGGTTTAAAATTATAGCTCCTAAAAAGATGGCTTGCCTGTCTGCCAAATCATTTGCTTTTTTGCGCATGGAGATATATTTTTTCTGACTTTCCGATTCTCCAAGCATTGCATCATAATTTCCAGAGTTTATATGACCTACAGCATTCTCGTTCGGTTCTGCATCAAGCCAGCCAAGCACAAAATTTTCGTTTGCAATAACTCTGTGAAATGCCGAGGGGTCGTGATAGGGTCTTTGATTTTGAATGTAAAAGGAAGAGCCATTAAAAGGAGTGCATCTCTCAATATTTATTTGAGACCCATAAATAGCTTTGCAATAATTTTCTCTTTCAGAACCTCCATAGAACCTTTGAAATTCTGTTACGTTATGAATATCAACCTGAAAGTTGTTCATATCCGTTTCATATTTTACAATATCAAAATTTACTTTTGCAAAATTCTGATATTTTTTCACTTGCTTATCATATTTGTACATAGAATGGTAATA
>Ga0099364_10015467_pt1 | contig 10058 bp, 5 predicted proteins | sample TergutTh196P3_FD_73070 | JGI IMG/M metagenome (GOLD analysis project Ga0099364, IMG submission 73070) | Microcerotermes parvus P3 segment gut microbial communities from Pointe-Noire, Republic of the Congo - Th196 P3 | ecosystem: Host-associated > Arthropoda: Insects > Digestive system > Gut ...
GACCGCGGTCGATTTTTTATTTTTCCACAAGAAGAAGTTTATGTCGGACAAGTGGTTGGCGAACATACTAAAGAAGGTGATTTGGTCGTTAATGTAACGAAGTCGAAAAAGCTGACCAATATGCGCGCGTCGGGTGCCGACGACAAAGCGCGGATTATTCCACCGATTGTGTTCAGCCTTGAAGAAGCGTTGGAGTACATCAAAGATGACGAATATGTGGAAGTTACGCCCAATTCGATGCGTATGCGCAAAATCTTGTTAGACGAAAATGATAGAAAAAGAGCAAAAAAATAGTTTTTTTCAATTAAACCATTTACATTTGCCACAGTCAAATCAGTACAATCGTTCCGTTGTTCCATTAGGAACAAAATATTGATAGATTAATACAACAAAAACAAACAAAGTTCCGTTAGGAACGTAATATATACATTATATTGTTATGAAAAAGATAATCATATTATTGCCATTTTTACTTGCAATGTGTTTTTGCACTAATGCGCAACAGCCTTCACCTGCAACACAGCAAAAAAATGTCATTTTGCTTGACAAAGAAGGTTTTTTGAAACACGTTTACAATTTCGAGAAAAATCCAACTCAATGGGTTTATGAAGGGAAATTGCCTGCTATTATTGACTTTTATGCCGATTGGTGCGGACCTTGCCGTATGATTGCACCGATTTTGGAAGAACTCGCAACCGAATACAAAGGCAGAATTGTAATTTACAAAGTAGATACCGAAAAATCGCGCGATTTGGCGGCAACATTCGGCATCAGAAGTCTTCCGACATTATTTTTTACGCCGATGGGCGAGCAAGCACAAGCAGTTATGGGCGCGTTGCCCAAAGAGCAGCTTCGTCAAATGATTGAAACGATATTGTTAAAAAACGAACCAAAGAAATAAAGCACACGAAATACACGAATTAGACAGATTAACACACACAGAAAAACAAAACACAGATTTTATGAGTAATATAAAATCTGTGTTTTTTCCGTTAAATCTGTGTATTCCGTGTGCTAAAATCCTCTTTTTTATTCTTCAATTTCTATCACACAAGAAATCGTATTTCCGTCTTCGTCAACAACGGTAATGCTGTGTCTGCCCGCGGAAGGCAGAATAGACATCTTATGAAAATCACTTGTAGAACCAATGTACTCATTGTTTAAATGCCAAAAAACAACCGCCGTTCTTTTGCTGTGCGCCAATTCGAGCGTCAATTCTGCTTTTGTGCCGTCTAATTGTTTTGGTAATTTTATGCGCGAATTATTTCCTTGCGGATAAATAAACTGCATTGGTTGCGCAGAACCTTCGCCACAACCGGGTTTAAATATTGGCAGAGATTTATAATTCGGATTATATTGCTTATAATACCACGCCCAAGCCGGTGGCAAAACAAACCAGCTTTTTTGTACCGTTGCAGTCGTTTCAACGCAATTTTCATACACGCGGAATTTTTCGTCGGGCGTTAAATTCACTTGAACGTGATATGGACAAACATCTGTGCGCAATCCTTCGGGAAGAATAAGCAACGTATCAACTCCTTCACAAAAACGACCTTTTAAATGTCCCGATTTTCGACAGATTTCCGTCTCCACAAATTCGTTGGAAGGCGTTTCAAACCATTTTGATTTTGGCAGCATATCAAAAATATCGAACATCACCGGACCGGCAGTGCGTGCACCAATAAGATTCGGTTTGCCTTCGCCCGAAGCGTTTCCCACCCAAACGCCGACCACATATTTTGGTGTTACGCCAACCGCCCACGCATCGCGAAAACCGTAACTTGTTCCTGTTTTCCACGCAATTTTTTGCATCGTGGGAATGGAGCGCCAATCAATTTCTTCTGGACGATTCACTTCTTTTATCGCGTCAAAAACCTGCCAAACAGCTCCGGCTTGAAAATTCTTTGTTGGTTTCTTCAAGTCTCTCTCCACAGGAGAGAGATTTAGAGAGAGGCTTGTACTTTCAAGTCCTTGCAACGAGCGTGCCATATTGGAATACGCATTTGCCACATTTCCCAGTTTTGCTTCCGCACCACCCAAAACCAATGACAATCCGTAATGAGATGCTGGACGAGGCAGTGCCAATACTTGGCGGTCTTTCAATAAATCATAAAATTTCGGAACGCTGTGTTCGCGCAGCATATACACTAACGGAATATTCAGCGAGCGTGCCACAGCAGCCGATGCAGAAACGGCACCTTCGTATTTCATATTAAAATTCTGCGGTGCAAATCCGCCGACATTCATTGGAATATCGGGCATCAGCGTGTTGGGAAGAATTTCGCCCTCTTGCAACATTGCGTAATATAAAAATGGTTTTAAAATACTTCCCGGACTTCTATCTGCCTGAATAATATCCACTTGATTGCCCGAACCTGTTTCGTGGAAACGCACATTGCCACAATACGCAAGCACTTCGTTCGTTTGTACATCAATCACAATGGTAGCAATATTTTTGATGTCGTTTTGCAACAATTCAACGTGCCAGCGGTCGAGCAAATCTTCCACGCGTCGCTGTACATTTTTATCAATGGTAGAAACCGAATGTTGCCCTTTGTTTTTCTTGTGAAAATGGCTGACCAAATGCGGTGCAATTTGTGGCAATGAACGCGGTTCGGACGGCAGACTTTCCGACAATGCCAATTCATACGTCATTTCGTCAATAATGCCATTGTCGTGTAATCTTTTTAATAAACGATTTCTTTTGTTCAATAACTCATCTCTGTTTTTAGACAAATGAAGCATTGCAGGCGCATTGGGCAACACAGCCAACGTAGCCGATTCTGCCCACGAAAGCTGGTGCACCGAATGCCCAAAATACCGCCAAGAAGCTGCATCAATCCCGACAACATTTCCGCCAAAAGGCGCGTGAGAAGCATACAACGCTAATATGTTGGCTTTGGAATGGCGGAATTCAAGTCGTGTCGCCAAAATCATTTCGATGATTTTTTCAAGAATCGTTCTGTCTTTGTTTCTCGATAAACGAATAACCTGCATCGTCAGTGTGCTTCCGCCACTCACAATCCGTTTTTCTTTTATGTTTTGAATGAATGCGCGACCAATTGCCAACGGATTTACGCCCCAATGATAGCGATAATAATTGTCTTCAAACGCAATAATACAAATCTTAAATTTTTCGGGTACGCTGTCGCTTTCGGGGAAACGCCATTGTCCATCATCTGCAATGCGCGCGCCAAGCAGTTCGTCGTTTCTGTCTGCTACAACCGTGGCGTAAGGCACATCAAAAAGTTTTTTTGGAAGGCAGAAAATATACAAAACAAGCAAAAGAACAATCAGTAAAATGATTGCTCTTTTTTTGTTAGAGATATTTTTTAAGGTTGGTTTCATCTTTTTATTTTTCTATCCCCTCTGCTTCGCTCGTCCCCTTTTGAAAAGGGGACATTTGGTGATGTGCGATGATTTGCTCATTTATGATTTTATCCTAATTCTATTTATTTCACAAACAATTTTTTACATTTTTGTAATGCTGAAATTGGCTCTGCTCTTATTCACTTCATCAACCATTTTCCCTTTTGAAAGGGAAGTCCCCGAAGGGGGAAGGGTTAGAAATATTCATTTCAAATATTTTGCGATTTCGTCTAACACTCCTTGCGGATAATCAAACACTTCATAATTTTCAAATCGCACAACCGTAACTCCTAACGAATTTAGACATTCAGTTCGTTGAATATCATATTGTGCTTGTTCTGAATTAAAATGTCCGGCACCGTCTAATTCGATAGCCAATTTATATTTCGGACAATAGAAATCCACAATAAAATGACCAATGCTGTACTGACGCAAAAAGCGTCCGCCGTTCAACTGCCTTTTTCGCAACATTGTCCACAAAACAACTTCCGCTGGCGTCATATTACTGCGTAAGTGCCTGCGATACGGTTTTAGCTGTGGTATGTTGTTTATTTGTTACATTGTTTTTTTTCTACCACACAAATACCCAATTTTTCAATGCTTGAACAGCGCGTTCAAAACTTTCCGGATTGTTTCGTTTCCCGCAATGGCGCTCCGAGGCTGGCTTTCCCGTCATTGCGGGAAACGAAACAATCCGGATTTTTATTATTTATTGATAAAACTTCACTTCAAAACCTTCACTCTTCCAGCTCTCGTTTTCGCATACGCCGAAGTATCATACATCGCTTCGCATTGCACGGCAGGCAAAACAAAGTTGCCGACATACGAACTACTCAAACGCACTTTGATTGTTTTGGTGCGATTTCTTGCCAAGTCGAAATACGTTAAAACACGGTCGTCGCGAATGTCTTGATAAGTAAAATTAGTATTCCTTGCGGTACTTTCATCGCCAATCATACGCTCGTTGAATATTTCCCAACCCGATGGAATGATGTGCGTCAGCGCCAAATCGGTAAAATCGGTCGTCGGACTAATATTCGTAACTTTTACTTCAGCGTAGAAATCGGTGCCTTGTTTAAGATTTTGAATTTCAATCGAATTTCCGAGTAAATCGGTGTATGAAACAGCGATGCGCAAATTGTTGGAAATTTCGGGCAATGTATCTTTTATCGGTTTCGCTTTTGATACCACATCGACATACAATATTCCTTTTCCATTGTTTGTGAGCGACACGTTTCCGTTGGCAACTTTCGGTAAATCACGTTGGATAACGGCTTTTGTCGATTTTACATCGTCTTGTTTTTTGTTGTTCAATGTCCAAGCAAAATCAAGATTTCCCGAAGTTTTTTCTGCCAACATTCCCATTGCGATTAATGCAAAAGCAGTTGATTGTGTGCTGAATTGGAATTCGCCCGACAAATTTTTCGATACTTTTTGTGCCTGTTTAAAAGCGTTTGGCATATCGCCAATTAACACCAATGTCTGCAAAATCATTGCTTCGTCGCGGTCTGACGAGCCAAGCGTGTAACTGCTCGTGTAAGGTTCTATCGTGGTTGGCACATTGAAAATCAACTCTTGCGCCACATTTATTTTTCCATCAACAGCATACGCACCTGCCAACTGCCAACGCGCTTGCGGAGAAAGATTTTTCGTTTCTTTTAAGCGGTTCATTGCACCAACTTCGGATGCGCCTGCGAGAGCCAGAACATACAAACGATACGCTTGTTGCAGTTCGGAATCGCGCGCGTAATATTTGTTTTCGGTGCTTGGACGCCACTCTTGCGCTTCACGGCGCAAAGACGCGCGCCAACGATTCAGCACGCCTTCGTTCACGTCATATCCTTTTTCTTTTGCCATCAGCAAGAAAAGTCCGCCGTAGCTCGAAACCCACGGATTCGGCTGGCTTTGTCCGGGCCAAGTAACCAATCCGCCGTTGCTCACTTGCCTGCCGTAAATCCGCTGAATGGTAACGTTCACATTTTTCCTAATTATCTCTTTTTCAGCATCTGTCAGCTCTTTGAATTGCCCAACGAACAACTGCGGAAACACGCGCGAAGTAAGTTGTTCGGTGCAATAATGGTCGTAATTGAGCAAGAAATCGGTGCGACGACCCATATCCATCGACGGAATGCGCGATACTTCCATTTTTACCCAATCATCGTCAGAAGTACCTGTTAATCGATATTTAAAATCGGCAGTTTCGCCTGCATTGAGTACTTTATTTTCGGACAAAATAATGGCAGGATTCGGATTGCGTACATCAATTTCGATGGTTTCTTTGGCAGTATTTCCACCGCCGGTTGCTGTAATCGTTACTTTTTCGATACCCGTTTTCGATGTTGTTTTCATCGGAAAATAAACCATTTGATCGCCCGTTTTGTCAAACTTGATTGATTGGCTGTTGCCGTCTGTGGTTTGTAATAATCCGGTTGTTTCCACTTTTACAGTAACATTTTTCACATTGTCTTCCATCGCAAAAACGTTGATTGGCAACATAATTTCTTCATCTGTGCTGACCACACGTGGCAACGACGAAAGAATCATCAACGGCGCGCGGACGGGCGTTGTTTTTTCGGCATTTCCATACGCGCCGTCTTGTCCGGCAACAACCATTGTGCGCACGGAACCGACATACATCGGCAACGTAATATTATGCGCGTTTGTTCGTCCTGCGCCCAATGTAAACGGTCCAATAAACCGCACAACAGGACGGAAACGATTGGCTTTTTGTCCGCTTTCGCCCAATTCTTCATCGCCACCGATGCTGAACATTGAGCTGAATTTACCGCCGAATGCACCCATCACAAAATCATACATATCCCAAGTTCGGATTCCCAGCGCCTCGCGCGCGAAAAATTCGTTCCAAGGATTCGGCGTTTTGAAATTGGTCAAATCAAGCAATCCGTCATCAACAACGGCAATGGTATAAGTCATTGGTCTGCCGTTTTTTTCCGAAATATTAACCGTAAATTCCGTTTCGGGACGAAGCACATCAGGCATTTTTATTTGCGGATTTAATACCGATTCTTTGTTGGAAATAAAAACAGACATCACGCCGTACATTCTGATTGGCAAATCGTTAACCGTTTGAGCGTGAGGCTGAAGCAAGCTGATATGCACATAAAAATTAGGCGCCATATCTTTTGTTGATTTAAAAGTATATTTCGTGTCGCCTATATTGGCAAGTTGAACCCAAGTGCGATTCAACACGGTTGAGCCGTTTTCGAGCGCAACTAATGCCGTACCGCCACCCGATGCAGGAATGGTTACAGTAATATCTTCGCCGATTTCATACGATTGTTTATCGGTTGTGAACGAAAGCATTTTCACTCCGCTTGGGTCGGATTTGTCAGAGCGTCCACGCCAACTCGGCCAATCGATGTACACCAATCCGCCCGATGCGTGTCCGCTGTCTTTGTCTTTTACATAAATTAAATATCTGCCCCAATTCGGATAATTCAACGTAAATTTCACTTCTGTTTTTCCGTTTATGGTTTTCAAATTTCCTTTGGCAACAGGCGTGTACGACGAGCTGTTTATGTAGTTGGAAAACGATTCGCTTCCGCGTTCCCACCACCAACTCCAACCAACGCGGTAGATTTGATATTCGAGATTATTTCTATCAACAGGTTTGCCTTGCGCGTTGAGCGTTACAATATTAAATGTATGCTCGGTGTCGGTTTCGATGTATTTTCCATCTTCTTGATTCAAATTTACGCCAACGTATGAAGTGAACGGCGAAAACGGCATCACTTGTGAATAAATACTCGCATCTCCGCCTTGTTCAAACACGCGCGCAACGATTGTGGCGTTCAACATTCCGGGCGCATCTTCAGCTTTTGGCGTTTTGAAATTGAATTTTGCAACGCCGTCTTCGTTCAGTGTTCCGCTGAAAATATTGTCTTCGCTCGAATGAAAATCGGTCGCCGGATTATTGAAAACAAATTTTTCGTAGCCTTTAAATTGCGTACGCGTTTTGGTCAGCATTATTTCCACTTCGGCTTTCAAATTTCCTGCTGTTGCGCCTGTGAGCCACGAAGAAGTAAGCGTTGCCGAAATATTTTCGTTTCCTTGAAGAACGCTTTTGCCAAAGTCTATATTGATTTTCAAACGATTCGGTTTGATTGTTTCGATACGGAGCGATTTATGGAAAGATGTTCCGCCAACTTTTACATACGCATTCCACAAACCTGTCGGATCGTCTTGTTTAGTCGGAATTCGGAATGAATAAAATCCGTTTACGCCTTTTGTGAGCACTTGTTTGGTGTGAAATTGCCCTTGCGGATTAAACAATTCGAGCGAAACAGGATGATTTTCGGGAATTCGTTTTTCGGCATCGTATAATATAAATGTAACAAAAAGCGTGTCGCCCGGACGCCAAACACCGCGTTCGCCGTAGATAAATCCTTTTAATCCTTTTTCGATTCTTTTTCCGCCAACATCAAAACGGCTCAACGAATTGGATTCGCCATCGACCAAGCGCAGATACGATTTTTGTCCGCCACTTTCAGCTACGAGCACAAATGGTTTTCCTTTCGGCGAGATAACGGCAAAGCCTTCGCCGTCCGTTCTTGCCGTTCCGATTGGCTGTAATTGGAAATTATAAACGGTTACTGTGGCTCCGCTTATCGGTTTGGTGTCTAAAATATTGGCAACCGAAACCCATAATTTATTGTCGTCGTTCGCTTTAGCGATAATGCCGATATTGCTCGCCATTACATTGACAGACGCGCTTACGTTTCTTGTTAACATAAAATAGCTTGGATCGCACGGATTATCGTTTTCGTCCCAATCGTATTCACGCCAATTATAATCGTCGGTATAATACGAATCGTAGTAATACGAATGCGGACTATCCCAATACGATTCTTCCGACTCGGTAATTTCATTAGACGAAAGCGAAATTTTATTACTTGCGTCAACATTTCCGCCTTCATCGCATGGATAAACGGAATATTCTTTTTTGAAAGACAGTTCGATGCGGTAAATCGCGCCTTGCTGTTGTTTTATCATGCTGGAAAGGTCAATGGAAAAATCCTGCCAATTTTGCAAGCTTTTCAATGGGTCGCCGTCCAATCGGAACGTTTTTTTATAAACCAAACGCGCCGAACGTTTGAGCTGGTCAGAGCCGTTAAGATTATTGTCCTGTAAAAACATCAACACATTATTCTCGAAAATTTGTATTATTTTTAAGTCCACGGCGCGAAGATTCACGGCGCGGAAAGGCAGCAATATTTTTTCGGAAGTGGGAATAATATTTCCCGAACGGGTAATCTGCACCTGCGGCTTTAACTGTTCAATGATTAATTCTATGTCAAAAGTGCTTGCGAGTTTTTCGCCTTTCGTGTTTTTTATGCCGTCGTGTACTGTCAATGTTAGTTTGGCTAAATTTGCGCGAGAAAAATACACATACACTTTATTATCTTTCACTTGAAATCTAAGATTGGATACTTCTCTCACGGTAATCAAACCGCGCAAATCCTGCGTGGTAGAAACAGGGTCGGAAAATACAATCAAAATGCCGTTTTCGGGTTCAGTAATCAATTCGGCAGAAAGTACATTAAACATATTATCGGGAATAATAATCCTTTCGTTCAGCGTTCTATCAATGTTAAATGGTTTTCCTTCGACTGTGATATTGAGTTCAAGTTCCGTTTTTTGACGGCTAATTCCCTCAATCACATAACGGAAAGTTCTGGCGTCATCGCCTTCTTCTATCTCATAGACAAACGATTGATTATCACTTATTTTTGCAGAAAACGCTTTTTTAACTAACTCCAACTTTGTATCGTCGCTAAAGCGAATCGTACCGCTCACAATCACATCGCCGTCGTCGATTATACGAATCGGATTTACTTGCAATGCAAAACTTTTTTCGGCTACACGAAAAGAAAAATGGAAGATTTTGAATCTTTTATCTACGTCGAGAATTTTTCCAAGTTTAAATTCTGTGTTGTAAATCTGTCCATGCTTCAACTGATTTTCTTCCGGTACAAACTCAATCAAACGGTTATTTACCCAATAGGCTTTTCCTTTAATGGAAGGAGAAAACGAAAAAAGTTTTTCCTTTATCTCGGTGTTCGGTTCTATATTGGGTTGTTCGTTTACCAACTCAATAAAAATAGACGACGAGTTATTGATAATTCCGCCGGTGTAGGCACTGATGAAAGGCGTAAATTCGTCGGACGAAATGATTTCTTTTTTACCGCAAGACGAAAACGAAAAAGCCGCACACATAAGCACGACAACGCTGATATAAATGCTGAAATTTTTCATAACTTTGTTTTTTTATATTTGTTTTCAAAATTATTGTTTTATTATTTAGAAACAAATAAAAAAAGGGAAAAAATCTAGGTTCAAAACGAAACGACAAAATCTAAGAATTGATTTTGCCGGTTTCTTTTTGTCTTAGAATAGTTAAGTCGTGTGCAAAGTAAAAAAAACTTAAATTATTTGTTTCTCATCAAAAAAAATTATACCTTTCACGTGTGAAAAGAGTTCTAAATTTTTAAACTGAAAGATTATGAAAACCTTAAAAAAATCCTAAAAAAAAGGGGTTCTGAGGTTGAATCAAATCTCCAGATTCCTGAAATTGAAAAATGAATCGTATGCCGGAAAAGTGTTGCGAGATGGTTTAGCAAAAAGATTTTCGGTTAAATTTAAGCGTTTCGTTCCTGTCTCCTCTTTTG
>Ga0099364_10015468_pt1 | contig 10058 bp, 10 predicted proteins | sample TergutTh196P3_FD_73070 | JGI IMG/M metagenome (GOLD analysis project Ga0099364, IMG submission 73070) | Microcerotermes parvus P3 segment gut microbial communities from Pointe-Noire, Republic of the Congo - Th196 P3 | ecosystem: Host-associated > Arthropoda: Insects > Digestive system > Gut ...
GGGAACTTTTTTGCGTTTCACCTTCCGGTGTGATTAAGATTCAAAGCCGCGCGGTAGTGCTTGCCATGGGCTGCCGTGAGCGCAATCGGGGCAATATACGAGTCCCCGGTTCACGTCCGGCGGGAATATTCACGGCGGGTCTCGCTCAGCGTCTGGTGAACATAGAAGGATACATTCCCGGCAAGGAAGTTGTAATCATCGGTTCCGGCGACATTGGACTGATTATGGCGCGGCGCATGAGCTGGGTGGGCTGTAAAGTAAAGGCTGTAGTGGAAATTATGCCATACCCGTCCGGCCTTACGCGGAATATCGTTCAGTGTCTAAAGGACTTTGATATTCCGCTTTATCTGTCTTCGCGAACCACAAATATCTTTGGCAACGACCGTGTCGAGGGAATAGAAGTTACTCCAATGGAAAACGGAGCGCTCGCGCCGGAAAAAAGTTTCCGCATAGACTGTGATACAGTGCTGTTGTCCGTGGGTCTCGTCCCGGAGAATGAACTGTCAAAGGCCGCTGGAGTGGAACTGGACAATGTTACCAGCGGCGCTGTGGTAGACTCCCGCCTGATGACCAGCATTGACGGAGTTTTCTCATGCGGAAATGTACTGCATGTCCACGATCTCGCGGACTGGGTCTGCGAGGAAAGCCGCCGTGCTGGCTTATACGCCGCCCAGTGGCTGCGGGGAGAACTTCCCGTTTCGCAGATACGCGTCAGGGCAGGTTCCCACGTACGTTATGTGAACCCAACGCGAATTGAGCCGGAACGTGAAAACCTCATTTACCTTCGTTCTATGATCGTGAAAAACGATGCCACACTTGAAATTCGCCTTGATAACCGCATAATCCGCAGCAGAAAAGAACGTCATGTTCAGCCTTCGGAGATGATCAGTTTAAAGATTGTTCCAAAGGATTTTGAAGGTTATGAGGTTAAAGCCGATTCGGTTTTGGAATTTAGTATTGTTTAGGGATAGGGAATAGGGAGTCCGAATGAAAGAGTTAACTTGTATTGTTTGTCCCATAGGCTGCCAGTTGAGTGTTGAGGAAAGCGGGGAAAATTTATCTGTTACCGGCAACGGGTGCCAGCGGGGGGTGGTTTATGCGCGGGAGGAAATTCGCGCGCCGAAACGTATTGTAACCGCTACCTGCCAAATTGAAGGGGAGGCGGGATATGTCAGACAAGATGTCAGACAACATGTCAGACATGATGTCAGGCGTGTTCCGGTAAAGACTTCTTCACCATGTCTGCGGGAAAAGATACCTGCCCTGTTACACGATATTTATAAAACAAAGGTTAGCCTGCCGGTAAAAGCCGGGGATGTAGTTATCGCCGACTGGATGGGAGAGGGAATTAATGTAATAGCCACAAGGACGTTTGGATAAATGCTTATTAGGAAAGAAGAAAAATCATCAGATGTTTTTTGGCAAGAGTACGAGGAAAAGACAGGCGAGAAAGTTTTGGCGCGCGGTTTGGGTAAATACATTTCCGGCTGGGAAGAGTTCGATGAGAAAAAATGGAATAACCTCTGGGGTCTTTTAATCACTACATCGGGCGGCTTTCGTTTTCATCATTTTCCGCGGAATAGCTGGATAGACGCTCTTGCCGCTCGTTTCTCTGATGCTGAACAGGTAAAAGAAAAAACCATATTTGTTCCCAAGGAAAAAATCATTTCGACACAATTAATCAAAGAGACAAAATGGTGGAAAAGGATATTAAACCCATTACCGCCCCGGCTTGTTATTCGATACACGGATGAAGCGGAGACAGAAACCGGCGAGGCGGAAAAACGGCTGTTGTTTGAAGCTGAATACAACGGCCTTCGCTTTTCACCATGAATGTTGTCTTCCCTGCGCGTCACGGAATACCAGATTATCTTCATCATCACGTGCGGGGTCGCCGTTCTCCGTGCCGCGTCTGCGTGTAATGTAATTGTAAGCGCTCTCTGCGGCGGCTTCCGGTGAAACCTCTCCGTCCATTGGGTCAAATGCCCGGAAAGTATACCCCCTGGGGGCGAGTTTGTTACGCGTCATCTGTAAAAACTGATGCAGCGCCGCCTTGCTCATATTGTAGCCGAAATGGCAGACCCGGCGTGTTTCATTAATTGATACCTCGGTACGGGTCAGGTAGAACAGGCGTTTGCCCTCGCCCTTGTCCAATAGCGGCAGAAAGGCCTCCAGCAGAGACATGGAACGCAGGACATTACGGCGAAAGACACATTCTATGACTTCTCCGTTGATACCGTCACGTACTGTAAAATTGTCTTCCGGGTCGCTGACATCGGTGGTGTCCAGCAGGAAATCCAGCTTGCCGACTTTTTCCGAGAGCGCCGCCGCCGCCTCGTTTATGTCCGGGGGCAGGAGAGTAAGCCCTTCCGCCTGGTTTTTAGTCTGGTTAAAAGCCCGGCTTTTTGCCCGGCTTCTAGCCGAGCTTTCCCCCAGAGCGAATACACGGAACCCTTCCCGTACAAACGCCTCCGCCAATTTTTCATCAAAAGTTTTATCCAAACAGGTAATAAGTATAGTGTCTTTCATATCGCCGCCGCCTTAATAAGTCCATTCATAGCCGTTGTAGTCCACCATCACAAGACGGTGTTCATCACGTAACGGCGTTTCAAAATACCTTGCCGCTATATCGCCTATATAATCAGGATCGTACAGCGCGGTTTCTGACAAAGAGCCGTCCTTTTCGCGAAACTTCATCCAGCCGGGATGGAACAGCCGGAAGGTATAACCCTGCGCGTATAACTGGTTGTGAAGCAAGCGTACGCCCATATTAAGCGCCGCTTTGCTCATGGGATACGGGTACGCGCTGTCGCCCCGGTGTTTCATCAATACAATGCAGGATACCTCGCTTGATACGAAGCAGAGCCGTTTCATATTGCCGCGATCCAATAGCGGCAGAAAATTTTCCACAAGGCGCATGGGACCAAGCGCGTTGACTTTAAAAGAAGTCCACGCCGCCTCCAGATCCATGGGGGATTTGTACAGGTCGCACTGTACATGACCCATTAACGCCGCGTTGGAAATAAGCATATCCAGCGACCCCGCTGTTTTAAGTACATAATCCCTAGCGGCGGCGATATTTTCCGGGCAGCCCATATCAAGCCTGATTATACGCAGATTGGGATTTTTCTGTCCGGTTTCTTCCAGCAGGTTATAATCTTCCATATACTTGCCTGCAAACACCATCCATCCCCGTTTCAAATATTCTCTGCACAGCGAAAGTCCCAACCCCCTGTCCGCGCCGGTTATTATAACTGTTTTCATTCTCTATTTTCCTTGTAAATCTGTGTGATAATTTCTTCCATGGGAAGTTCCTTCACAGCAATATCCGAAAAAGAAACCTTGCGAGAAAGGTTTTCGATAAAGCCGCCGATTGCAGTTTTTGAAGTATCAACTTCCAGAGTTATTTCCAGCGGGGATTTTTGCTCTAACATTCTTACACTGTCGGAAAACGGAGCGTTATCTGCATTAAACGGCTGTTCAAGCACCAGTTCTACAATTTTCTTTTCGCCCAGATTAAGCTGTAATTTTTGTAACGTGTCGTCAAATACCTTATGCCCATGATTTATTACGATAACATGATCCGCAAGCTGTTTTACATCTTCCAGATCGTGCGTGGTAAGAATAAACGTAGTACCCGTGTTATTAACCTTTTGTACAAAATCCCTGATATTTGCCTTTGCAATTACATCAAGCCCGATTGTCGGCTCGTCCAGAAAAACAATTTTTGGCTTGTGCAGCATTGCCATAATAAACTCGCACTTCATGCGTTCGCCAAGAGACAGTACCCTTGTAGGTTTGTGCATTACCTCTTCTATTTCGAACAACTGTGCAAGTTCATCTAGGCGGGCTTTATAATCAGCTAACGGTATTCCGTAAATGGCGCGGTTCATGTTAAAACTGTCTATCGGCGGTATGTCCCAGACTAATTGCGAACGCTGGCCAAACACTGCGCCGATTTTTCGCACATACTTTTTCCGGTCGGCATAAGGGCTAAAGTCCATTGCCCGAATCTCGCCGGATGTGGGATACAATGCACCGCACAGCATTTTTATCGTTGTGGATTTTCCAGCGCCGTTAGGGCCGAGTATACCGCAAATGTCTCCTTCTTTAACCTCGAAAGATATATTGTCTACTGCGTTTACAATTACTTTTTCCCGCTTAAAAAAACTTTGTGCAGTTTCACGAAAGCCGCTGCCGCGTTTGTATGTCGTATAAGTTTTTGTAAGATTGTTTACCTGTATTATCTGCATATCAGCCGCCTACTCCTTCGTATAACTTAACCATATATTGATACAACCGTATCCCGAATAACATAAACAGCAAACAGGGAATAACCGCAAACAATACAGTGTAATCCAGCCGTCCCAAAAGTGCGCTTGCAGGATAAAAGCCTATCATGCTGACAGGGACAACAAAAGTTGTAATTCCCCTTATTGTCTGCGGGAAAATCGTTATTGGATATTTTCCAAAAGTCATTATGCTGTCAAAAATTTCCGGTATACGCGAGTTTCCCACCCACTTAAAAGATGTTGCCGCCATTATCATATTTATCCCTGCCATTACAGCAAAACCGCCTGCAAACAAAAGCAAAAATGCAGGGATCGCAGCAATAGACGCAATTTCTGTGTTTAATAGCGAAAATACAAACATAAAACCACCTCCGATAATCAGCCCTGCGCTTCCCGGATCAAAATTGGACGCTATCAGGAAAAACAAAGGGTTTAGAGGTTTAAGAAGTACAATTTCAAAACTGCCTTCGCGTATGTGCCTCATTGTTGCCCATAACACATTGCTGAACATTATACATGCAAACCCAAGCGACAAAGTATAAATTGACTGTATTAAAAGCACTTCGTAAAAATTCCATCCGGGGAAACTCGCCCCAGAACGGTAAATCAATATCGTAACCAGCGGAAATAGTATGTTAAAGCCAAGAGTGATAACAAGAGACATTACAAAATCAAGCCTGTAAGTTAAAGCCCGCGCCATCGCAGTCCCTACACAAGTTTTGTAAATAGATAAAAATCTTTTCATACTAAGCCCCAACTGCCGTGAATCGTTTCATTGCCGCTTTGTACATCAGTTCGGAAATAAAAAACACAATAACTGTCGCTATTGCCTGAATACCAACTATCGCGGGAATGGACAGTTGGATGTCGCCTAACGAATAATTGCCCAAAAAGACCATCGCCGGAACGTACAAAGTGTACTGAAACGGCAGAAAGAACTGTATTATCTGAAGGGGTTTTGGGAAAAACACCAATGGGATGAGCATACCGGAAAAAATTGATCCTGCAAGCGAATAAAACGACCGTATACCGTCTGTCTGCACAATCCAGAATGACGCCATGCCAAGGCAGTAATTCACAAAAAAGTGCATCAAATACGCAAGCGCTATTGACACAATCGTCCATCCCCAATATGCGGGGCGCATATCAATTCCAAAAAGTAAAGTGAATATCAACAGGCATGGAATAAACTCTACGACAAAACCAAGTACCCTGTGTCCGGCTTTTTGCGATAAGGCAAAAAACCGGTGATTAAGAGGCCGCAGCGCAAAGGTTAAAAATTTACCCGATTGTACAAGCATGTTTAAGTTCCAGTCCGCAAAATCCATTACAAGATAGCCGATCAATGCTGTTGCGCCAAAGTACCGTATCATTTGAGACAATTCTATGCCGTTAAGTGATTGTGCGCCGCCGTATACGGCAGTCCATATAAAGTACTGCACGACAAAGTACACAGGTCCAACGAAAATCGAGACCATCGAATGTGAACGGTAGGCGCCCCACTCCTTAAAAGTAACAAACGCCACCGCCCTGCAAACATCTAGTTTTTGTTTTAAGTAGTTCAATCTATTTTAGTCCCGACCAAATCACATTCTGCACATTGAACAGCGCGCGGGAAAACCAACCTTCTTTTGCAAAAGGCACTATCCACGAGGCGACTAACTCTTCTTTTGGATCGATAACTAAAGAACAAGCTCCCGCTCCCTCGTGCATATATGTACCTTGCGAGAAAGTAAACGCAGGGCCGTTGCGCATATCAAAACCTAACCCATAGAACCTTTGTTTTTCATTTGCTCCCCAGCAGTAGTTGGGATAGTCAACAGAAATCGTTGTCATTCTTTCAACAGCTTTTCTTCCAAGCACACGTGCTCCATCGAATGTCCCGCCGTGCAGCATCATGTTTCCAAAACGGTTTACATCAATGGCCGTACTTTCAAGGCCGCCGCCGGTGCTTGGGATTTTAAGTATCTCTCCAATCCAATGCGGTTCATAAGTGCCGTTTATAATATCGTTTAACATCTTTTCCCCGTCTTCGTCTGTAATGATATAACGTTTTGCCATATCGGGAGTGGTTTCAAAAACAGTATCTTTCATGCCAAGCGGTTTGCATATATTATCTTCGATATATTTATGAGCGCTGATGCCCGTCAGCTTTTCGATAACTGCACCAAGAATCACATAACCGAAGCTGCAATAAGCCCACTCGGTGTCGGGCTTGATACGAAAGCCATTGCCAATAGTGCCAAGAGCAGCGGTTATCCAGTCAAACTCGCCGTCTTTTTGCGGGTCATGAATCTTATGCGCTCTGTCGATCATGCTCCAGTAGTTGGTCTGGTATTTGTTGTCGAAACAGCCGCCGTCTGCGTGCATCCCCGAAGTGTGGGTTAAAAGCTGAAACAGCGTAGTTCCACTAAAAGGCGGGGTGTTAAACTGATGCAGGATTTCGCCCACAGGCACATCCAGCCGGGTAATGCCGTCCTCAACCAGTTTCATTACAGCAACAGCGGTAAATACCTTGGTAATTGAGGCTATCCAGCGGATAGAATCAGGCTGGGCAGGCGTATTGTCGTCTTTGCGGAAAGATTTTTTCCCAACCGCGCCATGCGCAAAAACCCTGCCCTTGCGGGAGACGCAGTAGGTCGCACATTGAATTTCGCCGTCGTTTATAAGTTTCTGAAAATGGTTGTTGAGTACCTGAAGCCGGTTCTCGTCATAGCCAATTTCGCCGGGTGTACAGTCTGTTTTACCTTGCGTGTATAACATTTTTGTCTCCTTTTTTTGTCTATAAAATATACCATATTTATTTAACACATTAATATAGTTGAAAATAAACTTTTTTAATTATTTTTATTTTTCGTTATCTTGCATAAAACTCATTCACTGCGGCGAAGAAAGCGTTAATATTATCCCAGCTTGAAAGCGGGGGAATGTCGCAGCCGGAAGAAATCACAAAGTTTGGATATTTGCCGCATTTCTCCAGAATATCTAAAACTGCCAGCCTGATAGATTCGGGTGTGCCGCCGCGGAATTGTTCGGCGGGGGAGATATTGCCCATCGCTATAATCTTTTCAGGAATATGCTTCATCATTTCCGCCATGTCTATCGCGTTGCCAAAATGGAAAGCGTCCGCGCCGGTATTCAGTATTGAGTCTATCATTTGAATAGTCGCATTACCGCAGTTATGGTATATCACTATAAAATTTTCGTCTCTTACAGCCTCGGTAATTTTTCGCACATAGGGTTCCGAAAATTCCCTCGCCAAATCCGGCGACAACATTCCCGTAACAGGTTCCGCCATAACAATACCGTTTACACCTGTTTTTTTATATTCATTGACATAGGCAATTAAAAACTCTGTCACTTTTGACAGTATCAAATGCATCATCTCGCTTTCTTCGTAACAGAAAATCATGGCTTCGGACACGCCGGTAAGACGGCCAGCAAGCGAAAAGGGACCGATTATTCCGCCAAAAACAGGACGGTCGGTTATCATTTGAACCGCTTTTTCGGCAGCTTCAAGATAAATTGATGTTCTGCCAGCGCCGATGGGCGGAACTTTTAAAGCCAGCGCGGATTCCATGTCTGTTAAAATATTGCCAACAACGGTAGGCACTTCGCCCTCTGAAACTTTTATTTCCGCGCCGAAACATTCCGCTTCCAGAGAAAGATCCATAAGACTGACAGAAGCGGCGCAGTCACATTTATCGGCAATCAGCTTCATGCCCCTTGCCTGATTGTCGCTGCTGGAAATTAAATCTTTTACGGTTATACCCATAAGTTGAATACATGGGAACGACAGAACCGGCAACGCTTTTTTTATCCGTACCGCTTTTTGTTCTTCAAGCCATTGGCGCATATTTTGTTTCATAATTATATATTGTAAGGCAAGTTTGAAAAAATCTCAATGCCATGATATGCTTATTTTTATGGAAAGTTCCGTTAATATTACTTTTCTGGGCGGGGGCGAGACTGTCCTTACCGCCCTTGCCCGGACTGGTATTGCTTTTTCCGCTCCATGCGGAGGCAGGGGAGTATGCGGAAAATGCCGTCTTACATTGATTAAGGGAACTGTCCGCCTTGTGGAAACCGGCCAGGAAATTACGCCGGGGGATTCCTTTCTTGCCTGCCGGGCAAGGGCTTCTACGGACATTATCGTGTCGCTGCCCAATGTAGAGATTGAGGACTCCCCGTTAGCTGTCATGGCAACGGGAAGGAAAATACGCAGGGCAGGGGTTGGTTTGGATATTGGTACAACCACCGTGCAGGCGCGGCTTATCTGCCTTGATACGGGAGAGTCTCTGGAAACAATTTCCGCCCTTAACGATCAGCGGAGTTTTGGCGCGGATGTTATGAGCCGAATAGACGCCGCACGGAACGGTAAAACAGCGGAACTGTTTGCCGCCATTAACCATCAGGTTAAAGATATACTAAAGCAATTTACCGATAAATGGGGGCTTTCCGGGATAGAGCGGTGTACCGTTAGCGGCAATACGACAATGCTTCATTTTTTTGCCGGTGAAAATCCTTCCGGTATGGGAGAGGCTCCCTTTACACCTGTGTTTCTGGAAGAACGGTATTTTAGCGGAGAAGATCTTTCCCTGTCGGTAAAACAAATTATTCTGCTGCCGGGAATCTCCGCCTTTGTGGGCGCCGACATCGTATCTGGACTGGCGTTTGTTGACATACTGAATTGTGATGAATCTTCGTTATTTGTAGATATAGGTACAAACGGCGAGATAGCTGTGTGGGATAAAAGTAAGAAGCGGCTGTTGTGCTGCTCAACTGCCGCGGGGCCTTGTTTTGAAGGCGCGGAAATTTCCCACGGCATGGGGGCTGTAAATGGCGCGATTAACAGGATAAGTTTGAAGGAAGATATGTTAGCCGCTAACAGTTTCAGATACGGTCCGCTGTTTTACACAACTTTGGGAAACGCTCAGGCGTGCGGTATTAATGGGACTGGCCTTATCGATGCTATAGCGGTAATGAGAAAACTTGGCGCGATTGATGAAACCGGCGCTTTGGCGGCTTGTTATGCACTATCTGGATTTCCCGTGGCGGATGGGATTGTTGTTACACAGCAGGATGTACGCCGGTTTCAATTGGCAAAAGCTGCGATATTTTCCGGGATTAAAGTTCTTTGTAAAAAAGCGGGTTTGGAACCGGCCCATATCGGCACGGCGTATATCGCGGGAGGGCTGGGTTTTTTCCTCAATCTTGAAAACGCCGCCGAAACAGGACTTCTTCCCTGCGGATTAATATCGAAAGCAGCCGTCCCTGGCAACACCAGCCTGAAGGGAGCGGTAAAAAGCCTGACAGATCCGGCCTTTCTGCCGCGCTGCCGGGAAATCGTTTCTTGTAGTAGTGCAATAGAACTCGCCCTTAACAGCGATTTTGCTCAATGTTTTACGGATAACATGGGCTTTTAACTGAAATAAATCTAACGTAAATAAATCTAACGTATTGACAAAAATTCCATATTATGCTATATTTAAGAATATGACCCGGGTATTAAGATTTACAGGGCTTTTTTCTCTTTTTTTATACTTTCTTATATATTATACGTCTATAAATCTTGCCCCTTTATCCGTCCGACAACTGGATGTATTTCTAGGAAATGTATTCCCAGAAAATGTTTTTATAGCCTCCATAACCGAGGTAGACGGCTGCCCCTATTTGGCAGAGGCAAATTTGTCATTAGGCGTACTGTTTAACAACCCAAAAAGAGCAGAACAGCAGCGCCCTATTATCAGGAAACAGGAATGAGAA
>Ga0099364_10015469_pt1 | contig 10058 bp, 11 predicted proteins | sample TergutTh196P3_FD_73070 | JGI IMG/M metagenome (GOLD analysis project Ga0099364, IMG submission 73070) | Microcerotermes parvus P3 segment gut microbial communities from Pointe-Noire, Republic of the Congo - Th196 P3 | ecosystem: Host-associated > Arthropoda: Insects > Digestive system > Gut ...
CATTCAATCAGAACTTAGCGAACCTTTAGCTTTGCTTATAAATGAAAGTGATTCAAACCACGAGATTGTTAATCGGAATGGGTACAGATACTTCACTTCTCCAGAAAAGTTTAAAGCTCATATTGAAATGCATTATATTGACAACTAGAATAACGGATAATGTTTAAATATGTTCCCGTTATAGCTTTGTTCTCCCTCACACCCCCTTGCCGCCAGATATTCCCCTCATAAAAAGCAATTGTGTAATTAGGTAAAAAGCCTGAATTTGCAGAAAGTTTTTGAAAAATTAATACTCTTGTGGGAAATCCTGATAATAAAGTATAATCAATATAGGGAGGAAACATGCCTAAAGCACCAAAAATTCGTCCTATTCCTGATCTACGCAATCTTTTTGAGTCCGATATCTATCTTAAACTAAAAGAAGCTGAGTACCAGGCTGTATCAACAAAAAAGCGTTTTTCCCACGAAGAGGTAATGACTGAACTAAAGAAAATAATCGGGCACCAATGACTAAAAAACTCCTGCTCCTACTCCTACTATTCCGCTTTTCCTTCCTTTTTGCCTGCGAGCTACCAAATCATTTTGCTTTTAATGTCCAAAACAGTGAAGAAGAATTACTATATTGGGGATGTTATGATGCTGAAAATAATGGTCCTCACATGGTTATATGGTATTTAACAAGCGAAAGAACAGAAGGTCGAGGGCGAGCTAACACTACCTTCACGCAACAGCGGGATGGCGGCCAATTATTGCAGGATTTACTTGAAGCTGGTTTTCAATTACCTTCACATTTTGATTTTACTGGTTCTGGTTTTGATAGAGGGCACATGGCTCCAAACTCCCATTTTAACGACACAATAGAAAACTCAAGATTAACATTTTTTATAGGCAATATATGGCCTCAAACCCCAAGTGTTAATCGTTCTGGAGAATGGTATTATCACGAACAAGTTGTTGACCCTGAAAATGCTCAGGAATATGGTTACATACGCATAGAGGTTATTGTTACAGAATTTACTGAAAAGCAAATAGGCAGGCCAGAAAATCCAATATCAGTACCTGCTTCATTTCTTAGAACCGCTTATAGTCCGGATGGTTCTATTATATATCAAATAATCGTGATAAATGAATAGTTAATCCCCATAACGGGCAAGCGTAAACCTGACAATAAATTCTTTTATTTCTCCTGGAGCAAGATCAATATCCTGATAAGAAAATCCTATCGCACTATCAGCATAATGTACATCAACACGCCTGTCATGATAAATATAGTCAACATGAGCCCCGCCTTCCCATGTTCCTAACCATAACGTATCTACAGGTGTTATGCCATCTCCATTCAAACATATAAATACAAGTTCAAGAGAAGGGTAGTCCGGATCATCTGTCATATAAGCACCATATGGAGTCAAAATAAGAGAGGCAAAATCATTATTATGTATCATCACATCAGCTGATGCACCAAACCTTTGATCTGTTACTGGAAAATTATTGGGATTATGCAGCAGATGCCTTAACTGCAAATAAGGCACACCTTTATCATATACAAATTCAGGCAGTATTGTAAGAGTTACTCCATTAGGACTTCTTTGAAAACCATCAATCATTTCACGCATAATTCCATTTAAATTATAAAACCACCCTCCTTGAAAGAATGTTGTCCATAACCATTCATAATTTGCACCTCTGCCCAGAATATCTATTCCACCATTATTGCCACTTGCTCCCCTGTTCTCTCCCATATTGGTAAAACGATATGCAAGGCGGAATGTTGGTTCTGTTCTGTATTCAGTTAAACTCCTTGATTCACTGCTTGTAATGCTTTCAGGTGGAAGTAATACTGACAAAGGTTCTGGCACAATGAAAAAATCTTCATCAGGTATAACAGCCAGGGAAATATATTCATTTTCATTAAAAGAAATAAACGCATTACCAAGGCTCAACCCAGTAACAACACCTGCTTGATCAACCCTTGCTGTTGAAGGTGTACTGCTTGTCCATGATGTAATTTCCCTGCCTTCAGCCAAATCTGTAAGGCTTCTGGTTTCTCCTACTCTGATTATCCGGCTGGCTATCTCCCTGCGCGTTAAAGGTGGTATTACGACATTGCTAACAGTTAATTCTGCAATTGAACGAACTGAAGGTATTGGTGGCAGGGTAATCGGGGTAAGAACTGTATTATCAATTCTAATTAATACTTCATCAAAACCAGCCATTCTTATTATATCAAGATATTCCATTATTTCTCTGGCATTAATTCCTGTAACCATTACTCTTGTAAGGTTATTATATCTCTCATATACAGGATTTAAGGCAGCCTGCCTGAGTCTTTCATAGACTCTTTGTGCATTACTTTCTTGAAGGAAAGCACCAACCTGGATTTGGTATAATCTCTGATCATTGGCAGCAGGAATTCTGCCAAAAATCCTAAAGTTAGTATCCTGAGCAAAACATAAGCTTCCAAAAAACAATAAAAAAATGAATATGCTTAATTTAGATATACGCGACATATCTCCTCCAGTTAAAGTGGATTATTTAAGATAATTAAATCCTATCACCAAACTTGACTATTTACCAATGATACACCATTATAATACCCAATATGAAACTAATATTTTTGGGCCCTCCAGGGGCTGGTAAAGGCACACTTGCCGCAAAAGCCGTAGATATTCTAAAGCTGCCGCATATAAGCACTGGTGTGATCTTCAGGGCTGCCATTGCAGCGGAAAGCCCGCTGGGGCTTAAGGTCAAGGCAATTATCGATGCCGGCAAGCTCGTTGATGACGAAACCACTATAGAACTTGTAAAAGAAAGGCTGACCCAGGATGATGTCCAAAAAGGCTATATCCTGGACGGTTTTCCAAGGACAATCCCGCAGGCAGAGGCTCTGGCGCAGTTCTCTACTGTAGAAAAAGTGATTGATTTTGCTCTCCCGGACAGCCTTGTTCTGGAACGCCTTGGCGGACGCAGGGTTTGCCGCAAGTGCGGGTATAATTTCCATGCTGTTTTTAACAAGCCCAAAACCGAGGGTGTTTGTGACCATTGCAACGGTGAAATATACACGCGGGAAGATGACAAAAACGAGGCTATCCAAAAAAGACTTGAAGTTTACCGCGCTCAAACTGCCCCGCTTATTGATTTTTACCGGAAAAAAGGGCTTTTGGTCGAAGTGGATGCCAGCCCAAATGTGGACCAGGTAGTGGAAAACTTCAAAAAAGCCCTAAATTTGTAATTTTTTAATTATTTTAAGAAAAACACTTGACTTTATTCTCTTAAGGGTTTATAATATATAAAGGGAGGAATGTTTCCCGGAGGAGTATATGAAAAAACTGACTATTCTCTTTCTTGTCCTGTTATTAGCAGGAGGACTGGTAATTGCTCAGGATAACTATCTTTCAGCCAAAAGCTTTGAACTACTGCCAGGCCTTGATATGTTTGCTGAAACAGGAGTACCACTTTTTATAAACCCCGATCTCTTACAGGGCATGGATTTTAATCTTAGGGTTGATTATAACCTTGATATTATAGAATCATCCAGGCTTACATTTATCCTTGAAAACATGACATTTATTCCAGTATTAAGGAATGATTTATCCATTTCAGGACTGTCCATGCAGGAGCAAAGAACTGCTAACAATAATGCCATAGATACAGAAACCTGGTTATACCCTGGTGTAAAATTTACACAAACAATGGGTTTTGGTAATCTTTATGCGCAGGTAGAAGCTCCAATAAACATATTAAAGGAAATAAACAACACACAAGACTCTCATCATATAAACTTTATGGTAGGCTGGGACAGCACCTTTGGTCTTGAAGTAAATGCTAAACTGTTTAATCGAATAAAAAGAAATACCATTGACCCGGAATTTCTTGAATCTCTTGGTGTATCCGGTACTTATGGGTTTGGTATGATAGATGCAGGCGTTGAAGTCGGAGTACCGCTTATAAGAGACGGAATAAGAAACATGGGTCTTACAGTAGTACCTGAACTTGGCTATACTCTTATGCCAAATTTCAGGCTTTTTGGAAGCGCAGAATTTATGAATATACTTGCAGAAAACGAAGTAAATTTTAACATGTCTTTAGGGGCAAGATTCAACTTCTAGAAAGCATTCTTTTCAAACCCTTTACCCTGGCAGAAGCAGTTATTGATAAAGGCGAAGTCTCTCCGCGCACAAGATATTGATACCCAATTCCAGCTACCATGGCAGCATTATCACCACAAAACTCCAGGGGCGGGAAAACACAAACAAGATCACTTCTCTCTTGAAGGCGTGTACGGAGCAGCGAATTTGCAGCCACACCTCCGCCTGCCACAATGGTCTTGATACCTGTGCTTTCAACTGCTTTAAAAAGGCCGCGCAAAAGTATATCCACAGCGGTTTTCTGAAAAGAAGCAGCTAAATCTTCATTAGAAAAAACGAAATTTGCTTCTTTACTTGTTTCTTCATTAATTCTGAATTGTTCAAACTGATGAATTGCTGCTGTTTTTAGCCCGGAAAAGGAAAAATCGCATATATTCTTTGTTTTTAAGTTAGGAAGAGGAAAATTATAGGCTTTGGGATTGCCGGATTGTGCAAGTTTATCAATCACTGCACCACCAGGATAACCAAACCCGTAATGCTTTGACACCTTGTCAAAAGCTTCATCGCAGGCATCATCTATGGTTGCGCCAAGTACTGTAATATCATCAAAATCATCAGAGCGGCATATAAAACTATGCCCGCCTGATACCATTAGGCCCAAAAAAGGGTACTTTGGTACTGGTTTATGTATAGATTTATTGCCCGTATTTTCCAAATTGCAGGCATATAGATGGGCCAATATATGATCTACAGCAATAAAGGGGAGACTCTTGGCCCAGGCAAAGGCTTTTGCAAAGTTTAAACCAACAAGCAAGGATCCCAATAACCCGGGTCTGGATGACGCAGCTACAGCATCAATGCCATCAAGGCCGCAGCCAGCTTTTTCCACAGCTTCCTTAACCACAAGCTGTATCCATTCAATATGCTTACGTCCGGCAATCTCTGGAACAACACCATTGTATGCAGCATGAAATGGAATCTGGGTATGTATTATATTGGAAAGAACCCTTTGACCATCCTCAACAACTGCTGCTGCACATTCATCACAGGAAGTCTCTATGCCTAAAACCTTCATTAAAAACCTTTATAAAAAATATTCATTAATTTCCATTTAATAAACCAGAAACAGATGAAAATCCAAAACCCTGTTCCAGCAACACAGGATAAAGCTCAGCCATCAAAGAAGCAAGCTCTCTTGTGGATGCATGGCCTATCATGACAGCTTTATTGTTTTGCCTGGCTCTTGCAAGACCTTGATTAAGGCTATTGCTGATGGAAGCTCTGTCCCTTTCATTATCCAAAAATACATCACGTTCGCCAATTTGTATACCAAGACGCTGGGCAGCAGCAGGTGCTGCGGTTTGTGCTGTGGTTCTTGAATCAAGATATATTATACCCCTTTGACGGCAGATATCCAGGATTATTTCCATTATCCCCTGATCCATGGTTACTCTTGAACCTTCATGGTTATTCATGCCCGCAACAGGCCAAAGTTCATCAAGATTACGGTTTATGATTGTTCGAATTTCAATTTCATCCATACCAGAAAATATTGCGCCTGGCCCGGGATTGTGCCCTGCAAGGGACTCCATTGGCTGATGAAGAAAAACCTCTTTACCGGCAGCCCTTATGCGTCTGCTGGCTTCTGCAGAATTGGGCAGACCGGGTAAAACCGCAATGGTTAAAGGGCCTGGGAATCTTAAGAACGGCTCCAGTTCTCTTAAATTATTGCCAGCATCATCTATTACAAAAACCAGCTTTCCCTGTGAAGGCTGCGGTATTACACGAACAGGCGGTGCTTGTTGTGCTGCCGGTGTCTGCTGAACTGGTGTCTGCTGAACTGGTGTCTGCTGAGCCGGTGTCTGCTGGGCCGGTGTCTGCTGAGCCGGTGTCTGCTGAGCCGGTGTCTGTTGAGCTGATGTCTGTTGGGCTGGTGTCTGTTGGGCTGGTGTCTGCTGGGACGGTGTCTGCTGCACGGACAGCTGTTCTGACCTGTTCTGGAGCGACAATATAATCATGGAAAGGATAAGACTTAAAGCAGTCAAAGACCCGGCAATAATTATTGCAGTTAATTTGTTTTTATAAATAAGTTTTTTGCTTATCCGCTTCTTTCTCTTTTTTGCCGGGGTTTTTTTTACTGGTTTTATAGCTTTTGCGGATTTCATGCCTTGTTTTGATTATCGGCTTTAATGGACACAGATTAATCGTAGAGGTGACTGACACCAATTGTTCATTTTCCTGAAATATGATATATTTTTATTATGGCAACTGTTATGACTCCAGGAATTTCTCTTAAGGAAAAAGGTGATGAAGCCTACTATTATATTAAATGGTCTCCCCTAACCATTGCAGAGAGATGGACCATAACAAACAGCGTTCCCTCAGTAGCAGGTGTGTATGAAATCTACTGGATGGACGACCACAAACACCTTCGCATGCTAAGCGTTGGAAACACCCATTACGGCGGGCTTCGTACAGAGCTGCGCCGCCTTACGGACAGCGAACTGACCCTTGATGCAAAAACCAGAAAAATCCTTGAAGATGAAGAAATCTGGTACCGTTATGCGCCTACAGATTCAGCTAAAGTTATGGCAGATGTGGTGTGGTTCTTCCGGTCAACATACTTTCCGGAAAACCCCGGGGTTAATCATTCCGGGCGTTTTAAAAAGATTTTTATAAAGGAATCAGAACCGGAAAAGCTTATCTGGGTACCCTAGCTTATTTATGATTGAATACATAACCCCTGGCAATATCGATGACAGGGTTCTTTATAAATCCGTAAAAATACTAGAAGAAGGCGGGATAATCGGACTGCCCACTGATACAAGCTGGAGCATAGTCTGTTCAACCCAATCCAAAGATGGAATAAAAAAACTAAGATCCATTTCCGGAGAAAGGGATGAAAGGCATTTTACCCTGCTCTGTTCCAGTATCTCGCAGTTTGGTGAATGGTGCAGTCTTGACAATACCCGATTCAGAATTATAAACAGACTTACACCAGGACCTTATGTGTTCATACTAAAAACGCTTTTAGGCACAGAAAAAACCCTTAGTCTAAAACGCAGGGAAATTGGCGTAAAACTTCCTGACCATCCTGTTCCCATGGCAATAATAAAAAACCTTGGCTATCCGCTTTATGGCATTACTGCAAAAAAAAGAATGACTAAGGGCTATGATTCTGATTATATTGAAACAGAGGCTGAAGAAGGCAGTGTTTCTTATAAAGAAGATGAACTCTTTGAAGGGGGCTGGGAACTGGAAGCCATTACAGGGCTTAACTTGATTCTTGACCCAGGCGATGAACGAGACAGGATTTTTTCCACAGTGCTTGACATGAGAAGCGGTGATGTAGAGCTTCTAAGGCCAGGCATTGGAGCCTGGTCAGAATAAAGGAGTATATATGTTACAAATAGGTGTAAGAGCACATGATTTTGGCAAACTGCCTCCCCAGCAGCTTGCAGAGACATTGGCTAAATATAAACCAAAATCAATTCAGCTTGCACTGACAAAAGCAATAGAACCTGCTCTTGATCCAAAGCCAGGTTCATTAAGCCCCGGATATGCACGGCGCATAAGACAGGCATTTGATTCAAAAAATATTTCCATAGCTGTATTGGGCTGCTATATTAATCCCATTCATCCTGACAAAGCAGAAAGGGAAAAGTCCCTTTGCTTTTTTGAAGAACACCTTCGCTATGCAAGGGATTTTGGCTGTGCTGTTGTTGGAACTGAAACAGGTTCGATCAATGCAGACTGTTCGCATCATCCTGATACAGAAAAACAAAAGACATTTGATGATTTTTGCATATCAGCAGAACGGCTTATAAGTTTTGCAGAAAAATGCGGGGCTATTGTTGGAATAGAACCTGTTGCATATCACCATACGGTTTCTACAATTGAAAAGACAGTAAAACTATTAGAGCGCTTCCCATCCCCTGCCTTAAGGATAATCTGGGATCCTGTAAACCTGTTGCCAATAGATGGGTTGCCAATAAATAATGGGCTAAAAGAAACCCAGGAAACATTTTTCAAAAACACTTTAGATGCATTTGGCGATAAGATTGCAGTTGTCCATATAAAGGATTTCCGTATGGAGAACGGACGCAAGACAGGTGATCTTGAAGCAGGCACAGGCGAGTTTGACTGGTCAGTATTTTTAAGGCTCTTGATGGAAAGAAAGCCGTGCATTGATATTTTGCTTGAGAATTCCAATCCAGAAACAGTGAGTTCTGTTATGGCTTTTATAAGAGAGAAATGCGTATAAGCGACCATTAAGGTGACTGACATATAATACTCCATAGATACAATAACTAAATATCTTACTTGTTTGAAAAATCAGAAGATTCTGTTATCTCGATTAGTTTTTTCTGTAAGACTTTCTTGTCTGGTAATTTTAGGGTGTATTCAGAAATGAGTGCGGGGGTCAGGCTGCGGCTGATGGCGTATTCGACTACGGTGTCGTCTTTGGAAGTGCAGAGGATTAGTCCGACACTGGGGTTTTCGTGGGGCTTCTTAACATCACGGTCGAGGGCTTCAAGGTAGAAATTTAGCTGTCCCAAATGGGCAGGGCTAAATTTTTCGGCTTTTAATTCAATTGCGACAAGACAGGATAATTCACGGTTTAGAAATAATAGGTCGATATAAAAATCTTCTTTTCCGACTTGTACTCTGTATTCTTCGCCGATGAGAGTGAAATCTTTGCCGAATTCCAGAATGAAATTTTTTAAGTTAGCAAGTATTGAACGGCGTAAATCCTTTTCTTTGTGCTTTTCCGGCAGGTTTAGAAATTCCAATGTGTAATTATCTCTAAGTACACCTAAATTCTCATTTTTTGCAATTAATTTTTTACTGCGTTTGTCGGAAAGCATACTCCGTTCAAAGAACATAGTGTTAAGCTGCCTTTCAAGTTCCCTTTTGGAATAATTATTTTTTATGCACAAATTAAGGTAAAATTCTTTGGCTTCATCGGTTTTTGCGCTCATCATTATAAGTAGGTTATTTGTCCATGTTAATTCTCTCACCAGTGGTGAGAGTTTTGGCTTATCTTTGTAGGTTTCATAAAACTGCCTCATGCGCCAGATGTTTTGGGGCGAAAAGCCTTTGATGTCCGGGTATTGGGTTAGGATAAACCGGGAAAACTGCTTTATTGTTCCCTCTCCCCATCCGTTTTCAGTTATTTTCCGGCTTATGTATTCGCCTACTTCCCAATACATATCAATAAAGCCGTTATTTACTGCCTTGAATATCTTGATTTTCGCATTTTCTATGATAGAGATAATTTCGATAAAATTTGATGTTATTTCTTTATCCATAATGGTTTTACTTTATCCCCTGGCTTTCTAAGCGTCCTTATGTTTGGTATTAGTTCCCATGCATATTATACGGGCTTAAGATTCGTGCTGCTTCATTTTTGCTTAAAATTGGGAAAATTAATTATATTTATCACATAGAATTACACTCTTAAGGTGACTGATTTAATCAGGGTTTACACTTCTTTTGCGCCGAACCATCACTTCGTGCTTTCAGTCGAACCAAAAATCCGAGGTTCGATTGTTCCTTGCTCTCAATTACTTAATTTTTTAATTTTGTACTTGATTCCTCTGTTCAACTGTACAAAAGAGCTTGATCTGATATTTTTGTTTCAATATGAATCAGAGTCATCATAGTAAAATTCCATGCCTTTACAATGAGGGCAGCGATTATAATCTGCATCAATCTTTTTGAGACATTTTTTGCATTTTTTTAGTACGATAGCTTTCTTTTTTGATGAAATGTCATCCGCTGTTTTTCCGGTTGAAGAACGTAAAAAGTTTTTTAGAATCTTGATCATTTTCAATCCTCCTGTTTCTTTATATAAATATCTATATAAAAGACATTACCATTCGACTTGATCGAAACGTAAATCCTTATAATAGTATTCTCTATCCCTTTCGTTAATTTCTCGTAACACTTTACAAGGGTTGCCAACAG
>Ga0099364_10015470_pt1 | contig 10058 bp, 5 predicted proteins | sample TergutTh196P3_FD_73070 | JGI IMG/M metagenome (GOLD analysis project Ga0099364, IMG submission 73070) | Microcerotermes parvus P3 segment gut microbial communities from Pointe-Noire, Republic of the Congo - Th196 P3 | ecosystem: Host-associated > Arthropoda: Insects > Digestive system > Gut ...
TGGCCTCGTTAAATGCGTCCGCATAGACGTGTTTTGAATCAAAAGACAATTCGATAACATGGTTTTGCATAATTGTCATTGATTTGCTCCTTTCCAGATGGCAACCGTAAAATTTATTATTTACTTCTGGATAGTTCGATGATGGGCAATAGTATTTTCGATTCGGCGAGGCTGTTTTCGGCGCGTCTTTGATTATGATATGACGTCGGCGCGTAGTCGCCGGTGCTGCCGATGCCGCCTGTACCGCAGATGTCGCCTGTACCGCCGATGCCGCCTGTACCGCCGATGTCGCCAGCGTCCATCAAACTGGCTGCGTCCCTGCTTGCGTCAATTTTGATATCGCTGTTCCTGTCGGACTCTTTCCAATACACGACATGCTTGACGCTAGCCCTGTGCGGGGCATAGCCCCTCTCCTTCAGTTTTGCCAGCCTCTGTGTAAATTTGGCGGAGAATTTCAGAACTTGTGCGCCGCCCAGGGCGCAGCCGACGTCGTTTAGTTCCAACACCTGCCCGCTGACGACGGCGTCAATCTCGCGCCTGCGGTAGCGGAAATAACTCAGGACCACGTCGGCATGGGTTAGCTGCACGCTGATAAAATCCGGTGGCGCGTAATCGGCGCCATCCGAAGACCACTGCGCTATATCGGCGCCGCCCAGTGTACCCTGCGATTCACCGGCGCCACCCGTCGATCCCTGCACATAATCGGCGCGGCTCTGCGAACCCTGCGCCAACCCGGGGCGCATGCGCCTGAAGCATTCGTCGCTGCTGTATATGAATAGGTTGTTCCTGGCCCGCGTTATGGCTACGTATATGGCCCTCTTTGTTTCGTCGCCCATTGATGGGAAGCGGCTGAAGGCGAGGAACACGTTGTCGAACTCCCTCCCCTTTGTCTGGTGAATGGTGGAGACCAGCACCGCCCTCTCGGACTTCGGCACAAAATCCTCCAGGTTCGACTCCCTGATAAACTGCGCAAAATCGCTCTTATATTTTGTGTAGCCGCTGGTATCGGTGAAATCCTTAATCAGCTTTAACATGCCCGGCAGGTCGCCGCTGCCCGCGAACCTCTCCTTTAAGCCCTCAACCGCGTCCGCCCACGCCTGATCCCCCAGTGTGTAGCCGCCGCCGGAAGCCTCCTCGATTGCGTCCGCAAAATAGCGCGCTTCCGCCAGGTTGCACAGACTAAAGTCCCTGCCGGCCTGTATCTGCCTGGCCGCTATGCCCTTGTACTGCAGCAAACCGACGATGTTTAGCGCCTCTTCGTTCGTCCTCGTGACGATGCAGGTCGTACCTTTCGGTTTTATATCGAGGAACGCGCTCACGACCGGGACGGCGACATTGTCCGAAGAGAGCGAGCAAACGGAAATCCGCCCGCGCCCTTTAGCTTTGGGCTTGATAGGCTGCGACTTGAACCTGTGGGCGATGCCCTGCGCGAAGCTGTTGGCAAAATCCACCAGGGCCGCGTTGCTGCGATAATTGTCCACCAGCTCGTATTTCCTCGCGTCCGGCTCGTTAAGCAGCGCCTCAAAATGGGCAGAGTCCGCGCCACGGAACCCATAAATATTCTGGTCGTCGTCCCCGACGGCGATTATCCGCAGCCCCTCGTTGCTTTCCATCAGCGCCCGCACGAGCGAAAACTCCGCCGCGCTCATGTCCTGCGCCTCGTCGATGACCAGTACGGACTTTGTCAGGCGCGACAGATCCACCTCGCCCGCGCTGATTTTTTCCACCGCCTGCATGATGATTATGTCCGATTTGTCCAAGTCGCCGACCTTTCCGAGCAAATCGAAGCAAAACGAATGGAACGTCATGATTTGCATGAAGTTCGCCGCGTTGCCGATCAGCGTCTTTAAACGCCTCTTGAACTCCGTCGCTGCCGCCCGCGAAAACGTGAGCATGAGCATCTGCTCGTGCTTGACGTCCTCGAGCATATAGACGGACGCCAGCTTGTGCGTGAGCAACTTGGTCTTGCCGCTCCCGGGGCCCGCCGCCACGACGATATGCATAGACTTGTGGTCGTTGACGATCCGAAGCTGGTCGCGAGACAACTCGCCGAATATCTGCCGGTATTTTTTGCTTGTGATGTTCCTTCCGATTTCCTCGCGCCGGTTGTTGAAGTACTTGTACATGAACAGATCCTGCTCCATGGTAAAATAGTCGTCGACGAACTCCATGGCTTCGCTGTAGCTGCTGCCCAGCCGCCTGACATATTCGCCCACGATATGTATCTGCCGCGTCTTGTTCTTGTAGTACCCGTCTAGCCGCGCGTGGTGCTCTTTTCTGTACTGTGCCTTCGCGCCTTTTTTGAGGCGCTCGATGCGCATGGCGTTGTATACCACCAGAAAGCCGCCGTCCAGCTTCATCGCGCCTATTTTGAGCAGATAGTACAGCGCGTCTTCGATCTCGTCTGTGTCGGCGCGATCCCCCAACAGGTTGTAGTTGTAGACCTCCTTTAATTCCAGCACAGAGAAGCCGACGACCACGTCCGGGCCGTCCCGAGCGCAGGCCGGGCTTGCGGCGCCCGTATACAGATACTCGATGATCTTGCCTGCGATGTCGCGCCGTTTTTCGCTTTTCGCCCGCACTTCGTCCATCGAAAAACACGGCCTTAGCGTAATGAAATTTTTGTTGGGCTCGCGCTTCCTTTTAATGTAGTTTTTGATGTCGAAATAATTGAGCATCGTGTGCAGATGGTTGATGGCCGCTTCCGGCGCCGCCGCCTGCAGCGCCTCGTTCATTTCTTTTATATTGTACGTGCGCTGCGATGGGTCAAGATAGCCGCACAGGAAATCCTCGATTTTACCGTTGTGCGAAAGCACGCCTTTGGGATAATTTTCCCTGCCGCCCTTCCTGATATATGCCACCAGGTCTTTCGCATCCGCCAGAATTTTCTCCTCGCGCAAAAGCCCGATGGCCCGGATGACGTCCGCTTTGACGATACCGAGCCTGTCGGATATATAGTCGACGCGGGTCTCCCCTTCTTCGCCCTGCCCCCTGGCTTTGCTCCTGGCGGATATCAGGTTGCCGATTATGCGGATGGCCTGCTGCCGCGAGGGATCGTCGAAGCGCGGCGAGGCGTCGATTATCGCGCGCGCCTCTTCCATATTCTTTACAAGGATACTGTCGGCATATATCCTCGGCATATTTTGCCCGCGCCGTACAAAGCCCGCATGTTCGAGCGCGCTGATCGCGGTCCTGACCCGCGTCTCGATTTCCGAGACGGAATCGTCCCAACCGGCCAACCGGGCGATCTCAAGCGCGGACTGCGAAACCTCGGCCCTCGTCTGGGTCATCCCCTTGATCGCCTTCCAGACCTGCTGTATCTCCTTGGGCGAAAGGCGCGATTGGTTTAGCATGATGAAGCGCTTGTCCAGATCCTCCTCGCAAAACAGTATGTAGCAGTCCGCTTCCACCGCTTCGTCGCGCCCCGCGCGGCCGGCTTCCTGGACATAGTCTTCGAGCGAGCCGGATACGTCGTAATGAATCACCATGCCGACGTCTTTTTTGTCGACGCCCATGCCAAACGCCGTCGTCGCTACGATGATCCGCACCTCGCCGAGCATGAACGCGTCCTGCGCCTCCGCCCGGCGCCTCCTGTTCATCCGCCCATGGTAATATAAGGCCGGGAACCCGCTTTCGGTCAGATCCGCCGCCAGCTTCATTGCGGGTATAACATGTGCAACGTAAATTATCGCCGGGCAGTCGTTGTCTGCCAGCAGGCGGCGCAGCGTCTGCTTTTTCGCGGCGTCGCCCTCCTCGATGAATACATGGTAGGAAAGGTTCGGGCGGGCGGCGCTCGCTTTATAAACTTGCAACTCTATCGACAGCTTGTCCCGGAAATAGTCCGCTATGTCCGATATGACCTGCTGCTTCGCCGTCGCCGTGAAGCACGATACGGGGATGTGGCTAGACAGGCCCTTTAGCTCGCTGAGGTTTTTGATAAAGTCGCCAATGTATTGGTAGTCGACCCGAAAATCCTGCCCCCAGGCGGAAAAACAATGCGCCTCGTCTATCACGAAGCGCTCGATGTTCCTTTTGGTAAGCAGCCGCTCTATGGATTTGGATCGCAGCGATTCCGGCGATATGTACAAAATGCTCGCGGCGCCGTCCTCTACCCTGTCGAACGCCTTGGCGCGCTCAACAGGGTCCAGCGCGCCGTTGATGGTGACGGCATCGGTGATGTTGTATTGGAGCTCGAGGCTGTCAATCTGGTCTTTCATTAACGATTGCAGCGGCGATATGACCACTGTCAGCGCTTTTTCATTGGCGCCCGCCATGAGCGCGGGCAACTGGAATGTTAAGGACTTGCCGCCGCCGGTCGGGAACACGGCGAGGATGGATTTGCCGTCCACTGCCGCCTTGACGGCAGTCTGTTGTAATGGTATCCCGTCGTAGCTCCTAAAACTGTCGAAGTGAAAGAAACGCTTTAGCGCCCGGGTCTCGTCCATGGACTCGTCGCAATACGCGCAGCCCGGGCAGCGAGTGCTGCGCAGCAGATGGATGACGTTTTGGGCGCGGGGGTAGTTCCTGAGCACCCACGGGGGTGTCAGCGAGTCGTGGTTTATCACGCCTATCTGCGCGAGTGCGTAAGCCAGCTCTGCCGGCCAGTCAGCCGCCATCTTTTCGATGGGCGCGTTGTCGCAAATGCTGCCCCTGTATGCCTCGCGGATTAAAGCGGCCATGCCGCCTCTGGCGGTTTGGCTGCTTCCGGTTGCTTGGCTGCTTCCGGTTGCTTGGCTACTTCCTTCGGTTTTGTCGCTTCCGGCGATTAAACCGTTTCCGGTAGCTTGACCTTCCACGCCGGGTGAATCGCCATGGATTTCATCTATGCAATGGAAAAAACCTTCGAATTCCAAAAGCCCGCCAAGAAGGCCCCTGTATATCCGGCGCATCCGCTCGTCCAGTCCCCTGTAGGCCGCGTCTTCGTCAAAGAACAAATCCCTGGCCTTCTTCGCGTCGTTCAGCGGATTGTTAAGTTCGCCGGACATCAGCTTGTCGTCTTTTAGTAAATGGTGGTACGGCTTTTTCGGGAAAAGCAAAGGGGACAGGTACAGCGTGTCGACGCAAAGCATAAGGTCTTCGCCTTTAGCGAAGCCCTGGTCTTTGCTATATGCTAAGCCCTTGTCTTCGCCATTGGCTAAGCCCTGGGCGAAGCCCGGCAACGCCTCGCCGAGGTAAACCAAGTCGTGTTTTATGATATTGTGGCCGCACACATATTCGGCTCCGGCGTCACTCAAAAAGCTTGCAAAATCCGACGCCGAACCGGAGTGGAACTCCCTGCCGCCGCCTGTGACGGCGCCGATATCCATAATAATCTTTTCGTCCATATCGACTTCGACGTCGATAAAAACGATTTTATCCAAATCCAATCCTAACGCACCCTCAAACATCATTCATATTAATGATTTATGCTAATTATGTATAATACGGAATTTTGGGGTCCGGGGGAATCGAAATCCCCGGCGCCTTTTTTGTTTCTATTTTCGGCGGTGAAAAAAGAAAACTACGCAATTGGTGTTTCCAGCGCATTAACGGTCAGCTCGATGCTGTCCTCTATGTCCGACAGTGCGCACATCTCGTTGGCGCTGTGCACGTACCTTGTCGCCACCGATATGACCCCGGACGGCACGCCGCCTTTAGTAAGGTGTATCGCGCCCGAATCGGTCCCGCCCGCCTCCAGTATCTCATACTGGTAGCGTATGCCCGCTTTCTTGGCGCAGTCTTCAAGGTGCTTGACAATAATCGGATGGCAGAGCACGGACGAGTCCTTTATTTTAATGGCTGCGCCGCCATGCATTTTGGAGGGGAACTTATGCGCCTTGGGCGTGTCGGCGGAAATGGTGACGTCGAACGCCAGACCGTAGTCGGGCTCGACTGCGTACGCGGAAGTCCTCGCGCCGCGCAGACCCACTTCTTCTTGCGATGTGAACACAAAATACAAGTCGAACGCCGGCGCCTTGATCTTCTTTAGCGCCTCTACCATTATAAAGCAGCCGACGCGGTCGTCCAGCGCCGGGGATATGATGGCCCCGCCGTTAACGACCGGCGCGGCGCTGTAGACGCACACGTCGCCGATCTTGATCTGCCTGCCTGCCTCTTCCCCGTCCCTTGCGCCGATGTCCAGATACATTTTTTCAAAGGGCATGTCCCTCGGGTCGTCCAACCGCTCGCACGCGACGACCCCGACGGTTCCGTTCGGGAAGACGAACCGCTGCCCCAGGCTGTATGCAGGGCGCATGCCGCCAATCCTACCAAAGTATATGAAACCTTCCTTGCTGATATATGTAACTATAAGGCCAATTTGGTCCATATGCCCGGCCAGCATCATCTTTTTCCCCGGGCCTTTTTTGTGGGCGATAAGGCTACCGAGCGCGTCAACGCTATGATCGTCGATGTAATTTTCTATCTCGCCCAGGATCAGCGACTTAATGGCGCCCTCGTCGCCGGATATCCCGTTTGCGGCGCACATGCTTTTCAACAATTCGATATTCATTTTATTATTGCACCACCGTTCATTTTTTTTATGAAGCAGCCGACCAACCTGACCAAATTCTCGTAGTCGCCCTTGTCCATGACCGACACAGGGGAATGGATATATCGGCACGGCACGGCGATACCTATGCACGGAGTGCCTCCCCTTGCCGTGTGGAAGTTGCCCGCGTCGGTGCCGCCCGCGCCCGTGCGGCGGAACTGGTACGGTATGCCGCATTCGTCCGCCAATTTGACGATTGCATCGATATATTTTCGTGAATAAACGGACGTCCTGTCCACTAAAGACAGCGCCGGGCCTGCGCCCTGGGTGGTGACATGGTCGTTTTCATCCACGCCCTCCATGTCCGCGCCCACCGTCCCCTCGATGTTTATGACCAGATCCGCGTCCAGCCCATTGGCAGCCACCGCCGATCCCCGCAGCCCCACTTCCTCCTGGGCGCAAAATACGCCGGTGAGCCTATATGGCTTGTCCTGCTTCAATATCTCAATTATGGCGGCGCACCCCGCCCTGTCGTCCAGCGCCTTTGCCTTCACTTTGCCCTCGCCGAACTCCACATATCGGCTGTCGAAGGCGACGAAATCGCCCAAAGCCACCAGTTTTTCGCATTCCGCTTTTGTGCCGCACCCTATATCGATAAACAACTTGTCAATGCCGACCACGGACTTTCTCTCCGCCGCGCTTTGCAGGTGTATAGGCTTCGTGCCAATCACCCCCGGCAGCTTGTTCGGGCCGACCCTGACGTGCGTGGAGGGCAGCAGCCGCGCGTCGACCCCCCATGACGCGAACTGGATACCGCCGCTGCTGTCGATCCCCCGGACGCACAGGCCAACCTCGTCCATGTGCGCGCTGAGGGCAATGTGCGGGCCTCCGGAGGAGGCCGCTCCCTTGGCGCCCTTATTCTTTTCTGCGATCAGGTTGCCCATCCGGTCGGTCCGCATTTGTATCGAAGCGACGCCGCCCAACTCGTCTTGTATAATTTTACGCACGTCGTCCTCGAAACCGGGCAGGCCGTCGGCTTCCGTAAGCCTCTTTAATAATGTCATAACGCGTCCCCCCTTCCGTCTCCGCCGCAGCCGCCACCGCAGCCGCAGTCGCCGCCACCGTTGCTATCGCGGTCATTTAGCGTCGCGATGTAATCGGAAATGAGCTTGCCGCAGTTTTTTATGTCGCCCAACACGAGCATCTCCACCGTCGAGTGCATGTATTTCAACGGGACGGACACCAGCCCCGTTGCGACGCCGGCGCCGGAAATCTGGATGGCCGTCGCATCGGTTCCCGTCCCCTGCGGGGACACGATGACCTGATACGGGGTATTGTTGTCGACAGCCGCCCGTTTTAGTACCTCAAACAGTTTGCGGTTGATATTGGGGCCCACCGTCAACCCGGGGCCCTTCCCTAACTCGATGGTTTCATAGTCGCTGCCGCTGCTTCCGCCGCCGCCGCCGCGCCCAAACTCCACGTCAATCGCGATGCCGATGTCGGGCTTGATGGTATACGCGGCGGTGGTCGCGCCGCGCAGGCCCACTTCCTCCTGGGCGGACGCGACATAATAAATGTCGGCGCAACTGTCAAAGAACTCCAGGTTTTTCATGACCTGGTACAAAACCGCGACTCCCGCCGAATCGTCCAGCGCCTTGCCCGCAATGCGGCTATTCTGCAGCTCCGCGACGTCTTGGTTGATGGTTATGATATCGCCGACTTTTATCAGCGTTCGCAGCTTTTCTTCCCCATAGCCGGTGTCGATGGACAGATCGTGCAGCGCTGCGGCCTTATTCGCTTCCGCCGGACTCGTGACGTGCGGCGGCTTTATGCCGATGACGCCGTAGACTTTCTCGCGCCCATGGATAGTCACCTCCTGGGCCAGTATGTTGCGCGCATCAATCCCACCCACCTGCGTGAACTTTACAAAACCGTTCTCGCAAATGGCCGAAACCATCATGCCGATCTCGTCCATATGCGCGCACAGCATAACCTTGAGTGCCGGGCCCGCAACGTCGCCCCCGCTACCGCCTGCGCGGCCTACGCGGCTTGCATGGCTTCCACCTCCGTCACCCCCGCTACCACCTGCGCGGCCAGCGCGGCCTTCGCCTCCGTCGCTCCCGTATCTACGGGTCGCCGATCGGGCAATCAAATTGCCGAACTTATCCACCGACACATCCGCATACGGCGAGAACGCTTCCGAAATCACTTCTATCAGCGCGCCCTCATATCCCGACACATGGGGCACAGCGTTCATCTTAATGATAAACTCCTTTATATCCAAAAAGCCACCTTCCTTCACAAAGCCATTACTGATCTAATTTTACACATACTCCACCCAATAACACAAGCCCGCCGCGCCCAATGAATATATAAACGCCCGTTGTGGCGGCTTCGAGCCGCCCGTCCATATGCCTATACGCCTGCCTGCTTTGGTATAATTGTTTTTATACAACTATTCAAATTTAATAACAAAACAAAAGGAGTGCCAATGAGTAAATTAAAACCAGTGTGTTATGTCGGTATGTCGCTACACCCGCGCGCCCGCGAAGCCCTTGCCGCTCGTTTTGACATCATCGAAGACGAGGCGGAGCTTGGCCGCGCCTCCGCCGCGCTCGTCTACACCGTGCCGGAGCGCTGGGTGAGCGACAAAGCCGCCCAGGGTCTACATTTCATAGGCTGTCATGCGACTGAGCCTGGTTCCCGGCGATGGATTTACGATTGCGGCTTCGTGCTGATACTGGCGAAAAGCCTGTGGCGCACCGTTGCCGAACACACGCTAGCGCTGATGATGGCGGCCACCCGTAATATCGCGCGCGCCGACGAAGCTATCCGCTGCGGGCAATGGCGCAACCACCACGACCTTAAAGTGCGCTTCTCGGGGCTGGACTTTCAAGGTAAAACCGTCGGCATATGGGGCATGGGGAAGATTGGAGCGGAGCTGTGCGACATGCTGCGCGGGTTCCGCATGTGCATTCTATACAACGACATCGCCAGGCGCCCCGATGAATGGGAGGCGAGCATGGGCGCCACATACGCACCGCTGCTCGACATGCTAGCGCAGTCGGACTACCTTTGTGTGCTACTCCCGCTGAACGACGAAACAACAGGGTTGATGGGTGCGGAAGAGTTCGCTACCATGAAAAGGGGCTGCGTACTTGTCAACACAGCCAGGGCGGGCATCATCGACGAGGGCGCCTTTCGCACAGCCCTCACCGACGGGACTGTCGGCGCCGCCGCGCTCGACGTCTTTTGGAATGAGGGGGCGCCGCAACCCGATTACCTTACGAGCGCGGAAAACGTCGTGCTGTCGCCGCACTTAGGCGGCTCTACTTACGAATGCGACATGGTCCTGGTCAACGGAATTAGTATGAGGGGCTGAACGTGTTCCGGTTCAAAGACAGTTGGTGGCTCATTGCCGACTATTGGCGCGTCCAGTGCGTGTACCGCAGCGACGACTGATATGGTACGCGGGCGGATATGGAATCCGCCCCTACGGGGCCCACTGGGTGCGCGGGCGTCCCGCCCGCCCGTCCCCTACCGCTCCCCAGGGGCGCTGACACGGGCGATTAACAATCGCCCCTACTAG
>Ga0099364_10015471_pt1 | contig 10057 bp, 11 predicted proteins | sample TergutTh196P3_FD_73070 | JGI IMG/M metagenome (GOLD analysis project Ga0099364, IMG submission 73070) | Microcerotermes parvus P3 segment gut microbial communities from Pointe-Noire, Republic of the Congo - Th196 P3 | ecosystem: Host-associated > Arthropoda: Insects > Digestive system > Gut ...
TACTTTCGTATTACGAGCATTTTTGACGAAGTCAGATGGAAAATAGACCGCAAAGACCAGTTGATTTTCAAGTTAGGAGACTATAATAACAAGAGGCAAGAAATCATTCCCGCCTCTTGTTTAGTCGTATCTTGGTATTCAAGCATAAAAGTCAATAATTGGCATTTTATCTGCCATCCCCGCAGATTTTGGTGTCAGAATCACGGGTTTCACCGAGTCCACGCCATCAAAAACGGAGATTTCCGGGTAGATTTTGCGCATGAAGCCGGGATGCTCCACGTAAAGGCTGTAGACAGTGCAGGGCATGGTGTGCTTGCCTGCCGCGCCCTCAGGGGAAAGGTTGAACTCGCGGTGAGGAGCCGGCAGTGACAGCGGCTCGATTTGCCCCAAAGCGTCGGTGACCTTGTCGTAAATTACGTTGTACTTGCCCCCCGCGCTGTTGAAGATCACCGCCCTGGCACCCTCTAGCGGAAAGCGCGCCTCGGACTGATAAACCTGTAGTTTCAGCCAACCCTTGCCCCTTGCTGCGCGCGAGGCGGGCGTGAGTGGTAAGGATTCAGATTTGATGGGTTGAGGAGTCCTAGGTTGGCTTGGGGTATTCATTTGCGTTGCGGCACCAATTCCTTTCTCCTGCATCTTCGTTCCTGCATCCTGAAACAGCTGTGCTTGCGGTGCGTTGGAGATATTGGCGATTGCGCCGTTCTCCCTGTCGCCCTCTTGAGTGCTGACCTCAAAACGCACCCTCTCCTGGGGTTTTGCGTTGCTCGCCGCTTGAAAATCTTCGTAGAGAGTAGATGAACGTTGCGGCACGGGAGCTTGCTGTGCCACTGGCGGCTGAACCATGGGAATTTGCTGCACCATTGGCGGCTGAATCATGGGCGTCTGCTGTACCGTTGATGGCTGAACCATGGGCGTCTGCTGCACCGTTGGCGGCTGAACCATAGGTGTCTGTTGCACCGCGGGCATTTGCTGCGTTGAGGGTGTCTGTGAATTTTGCATTGGATATGTAGCTGATTTTGCCGTAGCAGCGGGCTTTGCCGCAACCGCCTTGCCGTGCTGTCTGCCGTACTCAAGCAATTCACGGGAATAGCGCGAGATAATATCCTGCATAGAGTTCTCCATAACTGTACCTCCTAGTTGTATTCAGGACAGTATATGCGAACTCAAGGCTAAAGGTTCAGAATTATAGGTGTGAGGGCTGAAACTCCCGCTCCTTATTATTTCTTCACGACAACACTGCGCACATTGCTGTAGCTCCCATAAACCCGCTTGCCGTTAATCGTCCGAAATGCACGCACACGCACATAATACTTCTTCCCACTAGGCAGGTTTTTCACGCTTGCGGCGGTTACAGTGTTCTTTTTCACGGTTTTTGTGAGGGCATTTTTCTTGAACTTACTGTTGGTGCTGTACTGCAGCTCATAGCCTGATCCGCTAGTCTGCTTGTTCCATTTTACCAGAACTTTTCCGCGTTTATCGCTCACGGCTGATGAAATTTTTGGAGTTTTGGGGATGGTATTCGCGGCTATCGTCTTACTCCACCCGCCGTAATAGACCTTATCGCCCACTTTTTTGTAGGAGCGGACTTTATAATAGTATGACTTCCCCGGGTTGAGCTTTTTGATGAGACGGGAATTTTCACCCTTAACAGTGGCGATGCGTTTTTTCTGCTTGGTGTCGAAAATCTGGTAGCCATCCACGCCGCTTTGTTTCTTCCAACTGAGCTTCAGACTCGTGGGCTTTTTCTGGCTTGCCTTCAGACCGCCAACCTTTTGCGGAACAATTTTGAATTTCTTAACAACTTTTCCGCTGTAATTTCCAGTCATTTTTACAGTAACGCTGTATGTGCCGACCTTCACCCGCCCCTTAGAGTAGGCAAGGTTGTAATCACGCCCATTTTTCAGTATGTTGCCCTTAGCGTCCGTCACTGTGACCTTAGGCTTTCGCTCCTTGCCTGTGGCAGTGTAGTGTGTTTTGGAAAGGCTAATTTGTTTTGATTTTATTGGAGTTTTTGTGACGGTATTCGTTTTTGTTGTGACGATCTCAGTTCTCGGCTCAAGAGTAGTCGTCAGCTTCGTTGAACTTTCAGTTGGTGGAGTTGTGGGCGGGGGAGTTTCTGAAACTTGAGAAACGGGAATTTCCGCAGTGGTTTTTGTGGTTGGGGTGCTAGGAAGCTGTTGTGTGCTTGGCGGGGAAGTGGTTAGCTTAGTGCTTGTCGTTGTTGTCGCTGTGCTTGTCGTTGTCGTCGTTGTACTTGTCGTGGTCGTCGTTGTACTTGTTGTCGTTGTGCTTGTCGTTGCGCTACTCGTCGTCGTTGTTTCAGATGGCGCCGAGGGCAAAGTGGGCGGGGCAGGCGTTGTCGCTGCAGTAGGCGCGGTAGTCAGCCGCGGGATGTCCTCCTCTTCTGCCCGTTCGCAAAATTCGCAAATTCTTCTCCGCAAACCTATGTTTTTTTCAGTGGCGGATGTAATAATCTCCCAATCGCCGTAAACATGAATTTTCGGCGCGGAAGGACGTGTCACCGTGTCCCCGCAAAGACACCTGCTCTGCTCAACCCCCGCTACGGTGCAGGTCGGCTCCTGCACGGTTTGCCACCCGCCGTAAATGTGGTCGATAACGGGCTGAAAATCATAGTTGTAGCTGTCGCCGCAGGAGCAAACATATGTGCTGTAACCCCGCACAGTGCAGGTGGAGGGCGTGGTTTTTTCCAGTGTGTAGTTGTGGATGTGAAGCGTTTTAGGAATAACTTCTGTTTGTTTCATGTCGCAGGCGCGGCAAGTGCGGGTCCGCTCTCCCTCCTCCCGTTCTGTTGCCGGGCGGGTCACCTGCCAAGGCGCGTAATCATGTGACGAGGAGGGCAGTGTGTAGCTGTCCGTGTAACTCGCTCCGCACCCGCAGGAAAACGTTGTAAAGCCGTGAGTTTTGCAGGTGCTAGGGGTGACTGTTTTTGCGTATGTATGGATGTGTTCTGTGGTAGTTTCCTGTGTAGTAGTTGTGGTAGTGGTGAGCGCTTTTTGTGTGGTGGTTGTAGTAGTGGTGGGCACTTGTGTGGTAGTTGTGGTAGTGGTAGGCGTTTTGGTAGTGTTTGTGGTAGCAGTGGGCACTTGCGTGGTGGTAGTGGTAGGCGGCGTTTGGGTAGTGGTTGTAGTAGTGGTGATTGATTGCGTGGTAGATGTAGTAGTGGTCGGTTGTATGGCAGCGGTAGTAGTGATGGGCGGCTGTGTGGTGGTGGTAGGCGCTTGGGTAGTGCCCGTGGTAGCAGTGGGCACTTGCGTGGTGGTAGTAGTAGTGGTGGGCACTTGCGCGGTAGTTGTGGTAGTGGTGGGCACTTGCGTGGTGGTTGTAGTAGCAGTGGTCGCTTGTGTGGTAGTAGTGGTGGGCGCCTGCGTGGTAGTTGTTGTAGTGGTGGGCTGTTCAGTGTTAGGTTCAACTGTGGGCTCAGTTAGAGCGTTTGTGTTGGGTTCTGTCGCATCATCGCTGAAAACTTCAACATACTTGTCAACAATCCCGTAAATATGGCTATTTTCGTTGACAAAAACATAAAAATACACGTAATAATTTTGAGACCCCTCAAGAAATTCGGTGAACTCAAAACTGCCCCCCTCAGGCTCAAGATAATAACTCACGCCTTCACCTGTATAAAGCCAATTTTCGCTGAAAAACGCGACAAAAGCCCTGCCGTCCGCCCCGTTGTCGCGGGAATAATCCGCTTCAGAAATCGTGAATTTAAAGTGGTATTCACCGCTCTGCTCGGGGAGAAAACAAAAAGCCGCACCGCTAAGTTCTTCGCTCCAAAACGGGTCATAGCCAGGAAACTCAAGACTTATTCCATCTCCGGCAATGGCGGGATTGTGGTTTATGTTTTTCGAATCGCTGTAAATAATCTGCCAATCTTCGTTAGAAACCTCAGCTTTTGCATCGAAAATTGCCGCAAAAATGACAAAGGTTATAGAAAATAGCAACAACAACATACACGCAAACCTAGTGCGTGAGCGGATTATTTGAGAATACACAAGTAAACCTCCCGAAAAGTTCTCTATGGAGCATAGTATAGCACACTTTCATATGAAAATTTTTCCAGAATGGAATTATGAACTACCTTTTTCGACTCTTTTCGATATATTTTTCACTAACCCCTTGACACAACCAAAAATAATTGCTATAATATACCCATACCCTCTATAGGTATAGATCTTCACAAAATAAATACTGGCGAAAACAGGAGGCAAAACAATGAAAAAAACGGGCAGCGACGACATCCTAAGACGTCTGGGACGCATTGAAGGGCAGGTCCGCGGTGTCAAAAACATGGTAGAAACCGGTAAGGATTGCGTGGATGTGCTGATCCAAATCGGCGCGGTGAAAGCGGCGCTTCACAAAACAGGACAGGCGATATTGAGCGAGCACCTCCACCACTGCGTTGTGGAAGGTATCCGCCACGGCAACGAGGAGGAAACCATCAAAAAGCTCCTCACTGCCCTTGAGCAGTTTTCGCGAATAGTCTGATTCTAAAATAAGGAGCAAACCATGAAAATATTAGACAAACTCTATGAAATCACCACGTCACTGTGGGCAACGGTGACGGGAGGCGTATTTTTGGCGACTAGCCTGACTCTCATGTTGCTGAAAATTGAGCTGCCCGTGAATGCGGCAGTAGTCGCCCTGCTAATCTGCGGCTACCCACTCCTCTACAACGCAATCTGGCAGATTATCCACGGCAAGGGGATCTACAAAATCTCTTCTGCGATGCTCATCTCAATCGCCATGTTCGCGTCAATCTACATCGGTGAAATTTTCGCCGCAGGGCAGGTGGCGTTCATCATGGCACTGGGCGGTTATTTGGAAGAAATGACTGTACGCAGAGCGAAAAAAGGTATCACAAACCTAATTAATCTTGCGCCGCAAAGGGGGCGCCTCGTCACCGAACACGGCGAAAAAACCGTAAATTTGGAAGAAATCGCCGTGGGCGATGTTCTGCGGGTACTGCCTGGAGAGGCAATACCTGTGGACGGCGTGATAGTATCAGGTAACAGCTCCGTGGATCAGTCAGTGATGACGGGTGAATCGCTCCCAATCGACAAGGGCGTGGGCGATGAGGTATTCTGTGGGACTATCAATCGCTTCGGTGCGATCGACATAAAATCCCAAAAGGTGGGAGAGAATTCCTCTCTCCAAAAACTCATTCGCCTGGTGGAAGAGGCAGAAAACAACAAAGCGCCAATGCAGCGCATCGTGGACAAATGGGCGATCTGGCTTGTTCCCGCCGCCCTATTTATCGCCGTACTCACCTACTTCGTTACGAGGGACATTCAGCGCGCGGTGACGGTAGCGATTGTGTTTTGCCCCTGCGCTCTGTCGTTGGCAACCCCCACCTGTATCATGGCGGCAATCGGGCAGGCGACCCGCCAGGGGGTCATCATCAAATCGGGCAAGGCGTTGGAGAGTATGGGCAAAGCGCGGATTATCGCGCTTGACAAGACGGGGACGCTCACCCACGGCACCCTGTGCGTTAGCGATGTTATCCCTCTGAATGAAATGGCGGCGGAGGAACTTTTGTCCCTTGCCGCGTCGGCGGAGAGCCTCTCGGAACACCCTGTGGGAAAGGCGATTGTTCAGAGGGCAGGAGAAAATATAAAGCCGGTGGAAAATTTCCAAATGATACCAGGCAAAGGGATTTCCGCCGAAGTCGATAGTAAAAATCTACGCGTCGGCAATGCAGCATTTGTTCAGGAGGGCGGCGCGGAAATAAATGAGAAGGCGCAGGGTGTGCTGAATCTTTTGCGGGGACAGGGTAAGGCAGCGATTTTGGTCAGTATTGACAACACCATTGGGGGTATAATCGCACTTTCGGATACCCTCCGCGAGGGGGCAAAGGAGGTTGTTGAGAGTCTGAAAAAGAGCGGCGGAAACGCGGTGTTGCTTACCGGCGACAACGAGCAAACGGCGCGGTATTTTGCAGAACAGGTGGGCATTGACAGGGTTTTTGGCTCGCTGTTGCCCGCCGAAAAGGTAGACAAAATCAAGGAAATGCAGGGAAGCGGCTCGGTGGTTTGCATGATTGGCGACGGTGTCAACGATGCACCTGCCCTAAAAAGCGCGGATGTGGGCGTCGCCATGGGCAGCATGGGCAGTGACATCGCAATTGAGGCGGCGGACATCGCCCTTATGGGGGACGACATCAGTAAAATTCCCTATCTCAAGCGGCTTTCCAACGCCACAGTGCGGCAGATTGTGATAAATCTTATCATCTCCCTGGTTTTCAACATAGGCGCAATCATTCTCGCCGCAACAGGGGTTTTGACCCCCGTCACCGGTGCCCTTGCCCACAACGCGGGATCTATTGCGGTGGTTTTGAACGCGGCTTTGCTTTTTGAGAGAAAATTTAGGTGAATCCTTGCTCCTAGTCCCCAAAAATGTTATAATATAACAAAAATTCGAGGAGACAACATGAATAAGGTTTTTGGGTACCCCCAATTTAACGGCAAAGGTGAGAAAATCCTCACCACATACGAGGGCGATTACAGCAATATGCTCATGGATATCCGCGTATATCGGCTCAGGACGGGAGAACGGCGGCGTTTTTTCTTCCAGGAAGAGGAGTGTGCTGTCCTGCTGCAAGCGGGGGATATCACTCTTGCCTACGAGGGCAATGAAAATCGCTGTCGGCGCAAGGATGTGTTCAGCGAGGGGCTGTGGTGTCTGCACGTGTGTTTTGGCGTGGAAGTGGTCGTTACCGCCAATATGGACAGCCAAATACTCGTGCAACGCACACATAATGCACATACATTTGCCAGTAAGCTTTACTCTCCTCAGGACGCGCCTTGGCAGAGCGTCTGCAAGGGAATGTTCGACGACACCGCTAATCGCCGCGTCAGCACCGTGTTTGACCACAGCACCGCGCCGTATTCCAACATGGTTATCGGCGAGGTTCTAAACGATAGCGGCAATTGGTCGGGCTATATCCCTCACCACCATCCCCAACCCGAAGTTTACTACTTCAAATTCAACCGCCCTGAGGGTTTCGGCGCGAGTTTTGTGGGCGACGATGTCTATAAAATCACCGACGGCAGTTTTTCGGCAATCCCCGGCGGACTTACCCATCCCCAAGCCAATGCTCCAGGCTTTTTGATGTACACCTGTTGGATGATCCGCCACCTAGACGGCGACCCGTGGGTTGACAGGATTGACGATGAGCGCTATGTTTGGCTCTATGGCTGACGAGGAGGTCTATTCAAAATCATCCTGCCCCAAAAAAATCACAAATACCGGACAAAGTACACACACCGCACTTAGGTCGGCGCGCAATACAAACATCCCGCCCATGGAGCACACAACGGTGACAAAAATCGTTGCTGTGTTCGGGGGGGAGCAGTTCACGCAGCTGCATCTCAACCTTGAGAGGATTTTTGCTGTCCGCAAGCCCCAAAAGGTTGCTGATGCGTATCACGTGGGTATCCGCTACCACGGCGGGCTGCCCGTAAACATCCCCCATTATAAGGTTGGCGGTCTTGCGCCCAACCCCAGGCAATAGTGTCAATTTCTCGATGCTGTCAGGGACTTTGCCCCCGAAATCCTCCAGTATCATCTTGGAAAGCGCTACCAAATCCCGCGCTCTTGCGCGATAAAACCCGCAAGAGTGAATGAGCTTTTCCACCTGTTCAACAGGGGCATTTGCCATAGCCTGCACTGTGGGATACGCTTCAAAAAGCCCGGGAGTAACTAAATTCACCCGCGCGTCAGTACACTGCGCCGAGAGCCGCACCGCCGCCAATAGCTGAAATGGATCCTCGTATTCCAGTGAGCACAGGGCTTGTGGGTACTCGCGGCGCAAAAGTACCTCCGCCTGACGGGCTTTCTCCTTTAGCTTATTCATTTTATGCTCTCCAATGTGATGACAACCACCTCCGGTCGGTTGAAAACCCGTGGGATGAGGTAGTAATTGCCGATTCCGCGGCTGACTACAAAGTGATTGTCATTTACTGTGAATACGCCGCTGTCATATTTGGGAAATATTTCCTTTTGAGGTGAGATTAATCCGCCTAAAAAAGGGATGCGAACCTGTCCGCCGTGAACGTGACCCGAAATTATCAGGTCAAATTCGTCCTCGGTGAACATATCAAGCATATTTGCGCGGTGGAAAAGCAGGACGTTGTAGCCCTCTTGTGTGTTTATCAAATCACGGTTTTCCCTCGCGTAACGGGCAGTGAGGTAAGGCTCACTAAAGCCCGCGTCGGCAATGCCGTGGAGAAAAATCACCTCGCCGTCCCGCTCAATTTCCACGCTCTCATTCTCTAGCATATACAGTCCCAAGCCGTGCCACTCCTGCCGCCAAAGACGCTCAAAATCTGCAGTTGCCGCGTCGTGGTTACCGCTCACGGCATAGCGCAGTTCAGGCAAAGCGCCGCTCTCCAGTAAGCGGCTGATGATTTTCACGCTGTCATCTATACGTGAATGCGCCAAATCTCCGGGAAAAACCGCTAAGTCCGCCTGTTCATCCGCCGCAATATTGAGAAGCTTTTCGCCGAAGTCCGTGCCTTGAATATCCGCCAAAACGATGATTTTGTAACCGTCAAAAGCGGCGGGGATGTCCTGATGGGCGATGGTATAGCGTGTCACGCCGATAGTGTTGTTCTCCCAAATCAACTCTGCAACAAACCCCGCCGTCAAAATGGCAAAGCAGATTGCGGCTATTTTGAGTGCCCGATATTTCTTCTTCATTGGACTTTTTCCTTGATTTGTGATACTATATATTATAACATAAAACGCTAAAGAGGGCAAACACAGTGGTATTAATCGCATCGGCGGACAAAAACTGGGGCATTGGCTATAGGGGTAAGCTGCTTTGCGTGACGCGGGCGGACATGGTGAACTTGCGTAAAATCACCATGGGAGGCGTGCTGTTGATGGGAGGCAGAACCTTTCGTTCCCTGCCAAACGGTGTGTTGGAGGGGCGTGTGAATGTGATCCTCTCTCGGACACAAAAGGCAGGTGACGACGGCGGAATTTTCGTGGATACCCCTGAAAAAGCGTTGGAAACCATCGCTCAATATTCCGGTAAAACCTGCTTTTTATTCGGCGGTGCAGAGGTTTACAGGCTATTTTTGCCTCACTGCACAAAGGCGTTCATCACCAGATACAATCGTACTTTCACCGCCGATGCCTTTTTGCCGCTCTTGGATAAACACGGTTGGGAAATATCGGAGCGTTCGCCAACGCAGGAAGAGGCAGGGATTGAGTTTTGGTTTGAGGTTTGGCGCAAAACTTGACATTTCGCCGAAAATCCTATATTATATGCATAGTGTCCGAATAATGTAGAAAGAGGGAGATTGCTAGCAGAGGGCATACCCAAAAATAATCTTTCGGCTTTACGCTTTCCGCTAACAAACGCTCCCAAAGGTAACAAAAATGCCCGACTTTAGAGAAGCGCCCATACTCTATGTCATGGGCGGGCTTATGTCGTTGTTTCTTGTGACGCAGGCGGTTTTTTTTGGCGCGAAAGCGTGGAAACGAGCGTTAGAAATCGGCATCAGCTCCGCACAGCTGCGCAAAACCGTCGTCAGCTCCGCCCTGTTTACCCTCGCCCCTGCCCTTGCAATTCTTGCCACAGTTTTGGTATTGGCTAACGCTCTAGGACTGCCGCTGCCTTGGGTACGCGAAATTGTCATCGGCAACATCAACTATGAAGTGACCGCCGCCCAAAGTGCCCTAGAATCCTTTGGTCAGACAGCGGGCATCAGCGAGGCGGTGACTGACAAGGCGATATTCTCCGCCGCCGCTTGGGTGATGACGCTTGGAAGTATTTTCCCGTTGGTGCTGATGCCGTTTGTTGTCAAGCGGGTGCAGAAAAAAGTAGGCAAGAGCCTTGAGGGCGGCAACGCAAAATGGGCTGATACTATGGCGGCGGCGGCGTTTATCGGCATAATCAGCGCGTTTTTGGCGCGGGCGATTATCGGGCTTGGTGAGGAAAACGTCCCCGGCGACGGCGCGGGCTTGATGAGTTGCGCCGCTCTTTTTGCGGCGATAATGCTCACATTAATTTTCCAAAAACTCAGTAAAC
>Ga0099364_10015472_pt1 | contig 10057 bp, 7 predicted proteins | sample TergutTh196P3_FD_73070 | JGI IMG/M metagenome (GOLD analysis project Ga0099364, IMG submission 73070) | Microcerotermes parvus P3 segment gut microbial communities from Pointe-Noire, Republic of the Congo - Th196 P3 | ecosystem: Host-associated > Arthropoda: Insects > Digestive system > Gut ...
TCCTGAAAATGAGCCTTTCTTTATACCTAACGACCGAAGGGCGATTTGTGCAGGTTTTTCCGGGAAGAAAATTAACCTGTAAATTCAATCGAAGACGAATTAATTGGCATTGCTATGGGCGCGAACTTTTTGAAATTGTGCATCTTGCGGGCGTGATGCTCATGGATATTTGCCCTGAAGACAGAGCGCAGGGCAATTTGTTTGATACGACTGTTATTTCTCTACGAGCCTTCGTTTGCTAAAATACATTCGGTTTCCGAACGAAATAAAAAGTTTGGAATCCGCTTGAACACTACATTACTTGTATTTCGTAAATAATGCGGTAAACTATGTAGGTTAAACAATAAAAGTACCCCGTAAGTAGTTGATTTTACTCACTTGTAATGCTGGAGACATGCCTGATTGCGTCGTCGCCGCCTGCCTGTCGGCAGACAGGTAGAAACCCCGTGAAATATCCGGGTTAGTCATATTCGCAAAAATAAATTCTCTTTCCGGAGGCATAAGAATGAAGAAAAAACAGCTTACGGGCCTGGTGTTCGTATTGCTGATCCTGGCAGCAGGCTCTATGGGCTGTCGGACCGGCGATGATGGCGTTGGCGACGCGTATGTATGGGACGCCGACGTAGTTATAGTAGGCGGCGGCTATGCCGGTTTGGCTGCGGCAGTCGCGGCCGCCCATGAAGGCGCAAACGTTATTCTGGTGGAGAAACAACCGGTTATCGGAGGATCAAGCGCCCTGGGCGGCGGCGCTTTCGGCGCAACTAATTCCGCGGCACAGAAAGAGCACGGAATAGTCGATGCTCCCATGAATTGGCTGGATATGTTTTATATGAGGGCGGACCAGGCGAAGGCGCCGTACCGCAGTACGATTTTTCCCGTCAGGTCGGATGCCATGTGGTTGATCGAAGGGAGCGCCGGCGCTATCGACTGGATGATGAAACTGGGGATGACATTTGGCAGACCATGGAATCTTCAACTGGATCTTACGGAGCGTTATCACAGTATCAGCAACGAAGGATACTCAAGCGGCCGTGGAGTAGCGACGTTTTTTTCAGAACGAGCGGAAGAATTGGGCGTTGATATAAGAGTAAATGCCAAAGCCGTCAATGTGCTTCAACATCGCGGGCCTGGTTCCAGGGCTGTCGGCATTGAACTGGAGGATGGGAGCAGAGTTTACGCCAAAGCCGTAATCCTTGCGGCAGGCGGATTTGCGTCGGACCTCGGTAAATACATTGATGGCGACATAGAGTATTCGAGCGCGGCGCCTTTAATGTTTGGTGAAGGCATTGAAATGGCCGTAGCAGCCGGCGGCGCGCTCTGGGAGGATCCCTGGGTTATCGGCATGAGCCTGATGCAAGGTATAACAATGAAAGGACTTTCTTCCGTCGAGCGAACGGATCAGGGAATGTACGTTGATTCATCCGGCGCCAGGGTAGGGTTTGAAAACGGCAACCCCTCGATAGCCACTAACTATGCAATGTTTGCCCAAAAGGACGGGGGCAGGCTTTTCGCGATCATCAGCGACGCCCACGCCACCCCTACACAGGAACAAATAGACAGCGGAAGGGTGTTTAAAGGAAACACCATCGCTGAACTGGCGGCGAACGCGGGGATTGATGCAGACAGATTGCAGAGTGAGGTAACGGCATATAACGCTATTTGCGACGCCATTGCCGCGCTTAATAAATCTTCAGCTCCTGATTCGGCTTATATAGGGGTGGACCCGTTGGATATTGAAAACGGCAACTCAAATCCAAATAAAACACCCGCATTCCACTTTATGGGCAACGACTCAAGAAAAACATACGTGAAAATCGAGGGCGCGGCCTTCTATGCAGTAGAATTGTTACCCGTTGTCGCGGGTACTTTCGGCGGCGTAAAGACGAAAACCGGAACAGCCGAGGTACTGGATGGAAATAATCTAAACAGAGTCATTCCCGGCTTGTACGCGGCAGGCGAAAACGCCAATCGGAATTTTTACGATAAGGTATATATGTCAGGCAGCTCAACTATGCAAGCCGTGATGACCGGCAGGATCGCAGGCGTGACCGCCGCGGCATACGCGGCGGCCAGTCAGTAGCGTAGGGCGAAGCCCGACCCGGATACCGAAGTTGGCGCCGGGAGCGCGGCGCTCTCAGGATCAACTTCGGAATCCGGGTTTAAAAAAAACTGTTTTCCATTGAATATAATCCGGCATATATGCCCCCGGCCGCCAGAAGTTCCTTTTGCGTTCCCTGCTCGGCTATACGCCCGCCGCCCATCACTAAAATATTATCCATTAAATCAAGACCGTACGTATCATGGGTAATATACAAAACAGTTTTATCCTCCCACCAGTCGCTTAGTACTGAAAAAAGACGGTTTCTGTTTTCGTTGTCGAGACTCTGAGCCGCTTCGTCCAGAATTATTATCGGAGCGTCCTGCAGAAACAGCCTCGCAAGCGCTACACGCTGTCTCTGTCCGGCGGAAAGCTTATATCCATTCTCGCCAACCATGGTATTACAGCCTTCCGGCAGATCATTGATAAAATCCTCAAGGTGCGCTTTATCGACCGCTGCGCGCAAATCCTCCTCCGTAGCGCCTTTCCTGGCAATGAGGATATTGTCACGGATGGATGTATGAAAAAGATATGGTCTTTGTCCGAGATAGCCTATACGGTCTCTCAATACCTCGCCGGACACATTTTTAAGCTCTACCCCTCCGCATTTGATACTACCCGTTTCATAATTTAAAAAACCGATAATTATATTTAAAAGCGTTGTTTTTCCGGCTCCGCTATGCCCTAAAAGAGCTGTCTTTGAAGCATAAGGCAGATTGAAAGATATATCCCTAAAAACCATTTTGCCGCCTTCATGGGCAAATGACAGATTCTCAACGGACACTCCCCCGGAAACCGGCATATCCCTGTTGTCGCCGCGCGGCTGCTCCCCCGGTCTTGACGCGGCGTCTTTAAGACCATGTAAAGCCTGCTTTGACTGGTTTAAATATTCAGCCGCCGTTGCCACGGGTTGTTGAGCCTCAAATACGGCCCAGCCGACCCAGATTATTGAAGCCAGAAGCAAACCGTTTACAGCTCCCGATGTTACCAGCGGAATCATAATTATCAACGCCAGCCATAACGTAATATTTGCAAAAAACGAAGATGATACCGCGGCAAGGCTTTCCCACGCGCCTATATACATTCGTTCGCGGTCAATCGCCCGGCCGTAATCCTCAATTTTTTCGGCCCGCGGCTTTGTTCCGGCGTAAATTTCCTGATCGGACAGGCCTCCGATATAATCGTAAATCATCTCGCTGTAGCCTTGTTTTTTTTCACTGAAACCTACCCTCTTTCCCTTTAAAAACCGGTTCATGGCAAGAGGGACGGCAATTACTCCAAACAGAAAAATAATTGCCGTAACCGCCGCGAGTTTGACGCTGAATAAACTTAGAAAGAAACAAACTCCGGCTAATATTAAAATTGCCTGAATGGGAACGGTAAGTACGCGCAGATAAAAAAATTTCAGAACCTCGATATCGCCGATAATATGTTTAAAAACTCTCCCCGCGCCAAGTTTCCGGAGCGAAACATATGACAGTTTCTCCATCTGGTCGTAATACCAAAGCCTCAGGCTTTTAAGCATACGGAAAGTCACATCATGGCTTACATACCGTTCAGCGTATCTTAGCGCCGCCCTGCTTATACTGAAAAAACGCACTGCCGCGATTAAAGTCGCCAAACTAAACAATACAGGCATAAGAGACGCCCGGCTAATCAAATATGCCGAAAACCCTAAAAGGCAAATATTGGCGGCAATTGCGGCGGCGGCCAGCATACTCGAACCCAGCATGTGAAACTTATACGGTCTGCACAGATTCAGCATGGCAACGACAGCCCCGCCGCTTTGCCGTGATGTTGTTTTTTCATCATGCACCGGTTTTTCCGAAGATAAAACCGCCGGGTTCGTTTCCGTTTGACGGGTAGTGCCAAAATCATCAATTATTTCCGGCAAGGCGTCATAAAATATGGGCGCCGGAGCAGGCAGCCCGTGTTTCCCGCTGTTTAAAATTCTGGAAAAAGCGCCTTTTTGCGCCTTCAGTTCCTGAGGCGTTCCAAATTGGACGGCCTTGCCTTCCTCAAGAACAAGCAGTTTATCCATTCCGGCTACGGTTTGAAGCCTGTGGGCAATAACAATTACCGTTTTGCCACGGGTCATGCGTTCAATAGCCTTTTGAACCAAACGGTCTTTTTGCCGGTCCAGGTTTTTATTCGCTTCATCCAGAAGAATAATCGGGGCGTCTTTGAGGCATGCTCTTGTAATAGCCACAAGCTGACTCTCGCCGCCTGAAATTTCGTGTCCGCCCTGTCCAACAAGAGTATCGTAGCCATCAGGCAGGGATGTTATAAAATCGTCGGCGCCTGATTCCCTGCACATGGAAATAACCGCATGTTCCGTAGCGTTACGGTTTCCCATGCGTATATTTTCCATAATCGTTCCTTTGAAAAGATAAGGATGTTGCGATACCATGGCTATCCGGCTGTGAAGAAGATCGGCGCCTAACCTGTCAATCTCTATGCCGCCGATAGTAACCGAGCCTTCATAAGGCTTGACAAACCCGGCAATTAAGTTAAAAAGCGTCGTCTTTCCACTCCCCGACGCGCCGACAATTCCAAGTTTTTCCCCTTTTTCAAGCGAAAAACTTATATTCTTAACGGCATCCCTTCCCTGCTCATAGGAAAATGATACGTTTTTTAAAGCCAGGGTCATGTCTTCGTTAAGCTTCGCGTCTCCTTCGCCCACGGCCCATTCTTCTTCATCAAGTATCCTGAAAATGGCTTTTGCGGCTTCGGCGCCATTCAAACTATTATGATATTGCGTTCCCAGCGAACGTAACGGCAGATAATAATCCGGTACAAGAAATAAAATAAACAGGGCTGTGTTAAAATCCATAATCCCGTAAACCAGGCGCACCCCGAGTCCGACCGCTATCATGGCAAGAGAAATCGATGTTAAAAGTTCCAGTACAAACGCTGAAAGAAATCCCCATTTCAGTACATCCAGATTGGTTGCGCGGAATTCCTCGCTTACACGGCATATCTTATCCCTCTGGCCTTCCGTCCTGTTAAAGAGTTTAAGTGTTGAAAGGCCCTCTAAAACATCATGAAAATATCCTCCCATTTTGGACAGTGCTTCCCATTGTTTTTTTGTCTGTTTTTTTGTCCATAGCCCTATTAAATACATGAATACCGGAATAAGCGGCGCGGTAATCATCATAATAATCCCTGTCGGCCAGTCCGAAAACATTACAATTATAAGAAAAGCCGCCGGGATTACAGCGCATTTAAAAAGCTGTGGAAGATATTTTTGGAAATAGACTTCTAAAGTTTCGAGTCCTTCTGTAAGCAGCGTCAGTATTTCGCCATGTTTCTCCTCACGCATGCGAACCGGACCCATATTGGCAATTTTTTTCAATATTTGCCGGCGAAGGCTTTGTTCCACGCTCCCGGCCAGGCCCAAAGCGAAACGTTCCTCCATCCAGTTCATAAATCCCCGGAGTATAATCACCGAAAGCAATATGCCCATCCGGAAGGACATATCGCTCAAAAGCGCTTCCCCCCTATAAGCGTCAACTATGACAGACGCTAAAAGCCACGCCTGAGCCACGCCTGAAACACCGCCGACAACACCCGTAAGAACGGCGCCAAGCATACGTCGCCTGTCCTTTATGCCCTCCCTCATCAGGTTTTTGTCCAACACAAAATTCACCTCATACGCGTACTCAATAGTACGTAAGGCGTTTCGTTAAAGCTTTCCTTTCCCCTGACGCACGACTACCGGTTCTTCTCCGGTAAAATCTATGACGGTTGACGATTCGAGACCACCGGGACCGGAGTCAAGAAATATTTCCGCGATATGCTCGAATGTTCCGGCGATTTCCTCCGGATCACTCAGAAACGGCTGATCGGCAAGACGCGCGCTGGTGCTGATTATAGGGCGGCCGAATTCCGCCAGCAATGCCTGGCAAACGGCGTTGTCGGGGACGCGGATTCCCACGGTCTTTCGTTTTTCCAGCAGAATGCGCGGAACCCGCTTTGTCGCGTTGAGGATAAAAGTGTATGGCCCCGGCAGAAGCCTGCGCATGATCTTATACGCGAAATCAGGAATGTAGGCGTATTCGGAAATTTCCTTCAGATCAGGGCAGATAAAGCTGAGGAGCTTGCGCTTGTCGCGTCCTTTGCACTGATAGATTTTCTCTATGGCGTTTTTGTTTGAAAGGTCGCAGCCGAGACCGTAAACGGAATCGGTCGGATATACAATAAGCCCGCCGGTTTCGAGAGCTTCCGCCGCCGCGCGGATATGACGGGTTTGCGGATTTTCCGGATGAATCACCAGTCGCTTCATAACTTCCTCGCTGTGAAAAATATATTATTTGTCAGCTCGCCACCCGCTGAGTTTTTTTGAGAGAGTATTACGGTGGATGCCCAAAGCAGCGGCAGTCCGGATGATGCTGCCGTTGTTGCGGCGCAACGCTTCGGCGACAAAGCAGCGTTCTAACTGGTCGATTGCCTCTTGAAACAAAATTCCTTTATCCACTGCTTCCCGGCAGAAACGTTCCATGCGGTTTTTGAGCGTAATACCTTTTTCATTCGGCGATTCGTTCATTGCTTTTGTATGCCTTGTTCCAGTAGTTTATAAGCTGTCTGCTGCGTGCTTCAAATTTTTCTTTCAGATCGTCCGGCGTCAAGTGGATCAGCAGGCCGGCGCTCCCCAGAAGGTATGGAACCAGCAGCGAGCGGGACGTGAAGTTGTTCTGCGCGGGAAACGCCGTGAGTGCCAGCACTACAATGACGGAAAAAATCCAGCCGCGTAGAAAACCGAAAATCGCTCCCAGCAGTTTGTCCACCCCCTTCAGTTTTACAGCCTTTAGAAAACGATCAACTATAAAAACGGTAATCGTCCCGAGTATAACGCATCCCAGAAATATTCCCAGAAATCCGAACAGACCGGCGACGATTTCCGAACAGCCTGAATCGACAAACTTCGCGGCGAGCGCGCCATAATAAAGAGCGGCAAGCGCGAAACCTACAATAATAACGCCTATGCCGATGATTTCCCGGAACATTCCCTTGAAAAAGGCGCACACGGTGGAAAGCAGAATGATTGCCGCGAATAAAGCGTCGGAATACGAAATTTGACTCATCGCTTACAAAACAACCCGATCCGCACCCAGGCGGCGGGTAAATTTTTCACGGTCCAGAAATTCCAGCAGAGGAATGGCGTGTTTGCGCGTGATCCCGAAAATATCCTTGAAATCCGGAACGCCGAGCTTCGCTCCCGCCGCAAATTTTTCTTTTATCCGCCGTTTGATTTCGTCCAGCGTCGTCCGAAGATAGACAAGGTCTTCCGCGATTTTTACCAGTTGTTTTTCCTTTATCATCCAGAAAAAGATGCGTTTGATTTCTTCGGTATCGGCGTCGAGTTCCTCCTGCAGTTCCGTGAGCGTGGGTGGTTGAATCCCCGCTTTCAGGAGCGTTGCCTCAATCATTTCACGTACTTTCTCGCTTTCAGCGGATAGTTTCACCTCCCGGCCATAGAGCGAAACGGCTTCGTCGAGGAACATAATCTGATGTTTTTCCGCCAGGCTGTCAAGGCAATGGCGGAAAACTTCCAGAGGCAGATCGTCGTAAAAACGCTTGCGCAGTTCTTCTTTCGACAGGCCCTTCTGGAGGGGGTTTTCTTTGTGAAACGCCGCTACCAGCGCCAGTGTTGATTTTTTGAGCGATTCGACCACGGCCGGCAGAATCAGAACAGGAGATGACGCGGGAAGCATCACTAGCTTTTTCGACTCCGACAGTTCTTTGCAGATACGCGTAAGTTCGTCGAACGGAAGTCCCAGCAGCGAATTCAGTTCTTTCAGGTTTATGGCGCGTTTGGCGTCGACGGCGAGCAAAACGGGTATCTTTTCTTTGATGTCGGTCCCGTCCAGCCTGCGTAAAGCTTCGAGCGCGCCATGATCTGTAGACTTATGCTTGGAAGGATTCGGATGGAGAATCAGGCCGCCGCCGATGGTGATTGTCGGCGAAAACCGGCGGATGATGAATGCGTCGCCGTGCAGGCAGAAGACAGGTTCGTCGAGCCTGAGCTGGGCGTAGGACGTTTCCCCCGGCGTCAGAACATCCTGTCCAATCAACGCCACGCGGGCCAAAGTTTCTTTCGTCCCCTGGTGGAAGCGGACTTTTACCAGGTGTTTCAGCGGTTTCGCGTCGGCCAGCATGGAAAGGCGTACGTCAAGTATCTGCGTGGCCTTGAATGTGCGCGAAACGGTGACAATCATTCCACGCTCAACCGCGGCAAGGTCAACCCCTTGCAGATTTACGGCGGTGCGCTGTCCGGATATGGCTCTGCCGGTCATTTCCCCATGCACCTGAACGCCGCGTACTTTGGCTATAAGTCCGCCGGGAACCAGCTCGACCTCCTGATCTTTCTGAATTTCGCCGGATGTCAACGTCCCGGTTAATACCGTGCCGAAACCGCGTATGCTGAAAGCGCGGTCTATCGGCAGTCTGAGCAGCCTGTTGGCCGGGCGTTGGCGGACATTCAGGCCAAGATCGTGGATGGCCGTTTTCAGCCGGTCGACGCCCTCGCCGGTTTTTGAGCTGACCGGAAGTATGTCTGCGTTTTCGAGGAATGAACCTTTGACGGCGTCCCGCACCTCTTCGGTTACAAGTTCCACCATTTCTTCGTCCACCATGTCTGTTTTCGTTATGACAACGATGCCTGACGTTACGCCAAGAAGACTGCATATATCGAAATGTTCGCGCGTCTGCGGCATGAGCGATTCGTCGGCCGCGACAATCAGCAGCACGAAATCAATGCCGCCGACTCCGGCCAGCATGTTTTTTACAAATTTTTCATGACCCGGGACGTCTACAAAGCCGATCTGCACGTCGCCCATATCAAGATGGGCAAAACCCAGGTCGATGGTGATGCCTCGCGCCTGTTCTTCTTTCAGGCGATCCGGATCTGTTCCCGTAAGCGCCCGTATGAGCGAACTTTTGCCGTGGTCGATGTGTCCCGCCGTGCCTACAATTACATGTCTCATAAATCAGCCTTGAAAAATTTGTTTATACGCAGGAATTTATCTTCGGCAGCCGGGCTAATATGCCGCCATACAGCCACTCCTCAGCCCCTGTTTTTATGCGATAAATTCAGGTTGGCTTTATCCTTGTTATCCATGGATATGACGCCAATGGATATTAAAAACTGAAACGCCTGATCAATCGTATAATCCGTATATATTATGTCTTTTTCTTTAAGAAGCAATAAAAAACCGGTTGTGGGGTTGGGCGTTGTCGGCATAAACGTGCATATGTATTTCTCCCCGCCCACTGTCTGCTCGCCGGTTTTAAAAGCCACACAATAAGTATCCGCGTTGGGGTAGGGCACAAAAATAACACTCTTAAAACTTTTCTTTTTATCTTTTCCGAAAAGAAATCCTACAAACTGTTTAGCCGCCGAATATACGGTGCCTATAAGCGGAACTTTAGTCAAAAGCTTTTCGAAATAATTAAGAACGGTTCTCCCCAGAACTTTGCTCGCAAGAAACCCGAGAAGACAAATGCTGGTTATGGACACGAAAAAGCTTATCACCTTTGCCAGCATCTGCGCCCAGGCTTTGTCCGAAATAAAATAATCGAGTATCGGGAAAGTAAAGTTGCTTATCCAGTTAAAAAGAATGGTTACTATAAAAAATGTAAGCCAAAGAGGTATGATAACAATCAAACCCGTTACCAAATATCTTTTAATGAAAATTCCCATTCTTTTCTTCAATTTCATCTTAATATTTACCTCAAAGATTTGCGTACTACCGGAAGCTGCGGCATCGAAGGACGGGAAGGAGAATACGATTTATAACGCGCATCGTCAATATCCCGGATATGGCGCCGGTATTGAGGGAATCATATCAACGCGCCGCTGCCCCCGTCTTTACCTATAACTTCCACCCATATTGCGTCCCTAACCTGGGAGCGCGGGCATCCTGCCCGCATTGTTAACCCGGATATTTCATACCTATT
>Ga0099364_10015473_pt1 | contig 10057 bp, 6 predicted proteins | sample TergutTh196P3_FD_73070 | JGI IMG/M metagenome (GOLD analysis project Ga0099364, IMG submission 73070) | Microcerotermes parvus P3 segment gut microbial communities from Pointe-Noire, Republic of the Congo - Th196 P3 | ecosystem: Host-associated > Arthropoda: Insects > Digestive system > Gut ...
TTGGCAAACAGGTATTTTCTCCAATTTAACACAAAAACAAAAAACTCCAAACGGCTAAATAGTTACAAACGATCAGCATTTTTTTCGTGAGTTTCGCGTTAAAAAACGGCGTCGGGGAGTCAAAGACGTCATTCCCTAGATCGTATTAAAAATGGGTTTGGACTTTTTATCGTCACCCCCGCCTGCGCGGAGGTGACAGAAATTTTGTCCAGACCGATTTTTAATACGCTCTAAAAAACATCAATTGTGGAACTTGAAGACGATCTGTGCTGACTCCCAGTCCCAGTCCGCTGACTCCAAAAATCGCTGTTGGAACCATTTCAATTTGTCGATATAATCGATACATTCATTACATTTGTGCATTGACGAGGTAACATGCCACATCCGGTGGAGCAAAATGAGAAAAATAGGCAAAAAGCAAAATCTAGGCGGGGACATTGATGGGACGCATTGGTTCCGAAGGGTTCCCATCGTTGCAGTCGTTTCCCTGTTTTACGTTCTTTGCGCAGTTTCCCTATCGTCTTTGGTTCACGCCAATCCGTTAATTCCTTTGAAAACGGACAGCTGTGTCAGAGGATCGGAAATCGTTCCCATCCTGACCTTCCAACGCCCTACAGACGTTTCGCAAGAAGAATCCCGCTTGTTGAACTATCGCAAAGGCCCCTATTTTTTCGAGATGGGTGTCTTGGCGAGGGGATACTATTTCAACGACCAACGTATTCAGTGGACCGGTTATGAGGCCATTATGGGAGCAGAAGGAATTTTAACGCCTTCCATCGTGATCGACTACGGAAGATGGGGAACTTGGTCGGCGCACGGCGAATTTTACATCCAGGATACGTTGCACAAAAACATCCTCGTCGATACGGCGGAACGTCGGTCGTATTTGGGTAACGTCAGCCATAGCGCCTTTGAACTATCACAACTTCACATACGGTACAGAAATTCATTTTTCGAGTTTAAGGCCGGCAAGTTCGAGTCGCCGTTCGGCAATTACGTGACACCTTTGATGAGCAACAGCCGTTGGGATGCGCCTTTTATCCGCACGGAGTCCATCCTTTGGCGGGACACCGGCTTCCTATTTCGGTTCACGCCTTCGGTGTTCGATATTTGCCTTGCTATTACCAATGGTTGCGACGGAGATGACACGAATTCGATGAAAGCGTGCATCGGTCGCTTCGGCTTGAATTTTCCCTCCGTAACATTGGGAATCAGCGGTCTGTATCAGGACGGCGAAGGTTCGGAGGAACAAAAACAATACCGGCGCCACGCCGGTGTGGATGCGGCGGTCCGATTCGGAAATTGGACGCTGTCGTCGGAGATCATCTACGACGAATACGGGATGTACCACGAAATTGATCCCAATGACATATTTTGGAGGAAAAGCATTTACTATCGACAAATCAACAAGGCCGAACATTCTCCCATAACAGGGTGGGGAGGCTATATCGATTTAATGTACAATGCCAATCCGTGGTTTTTCAGTCTCAATTACGGCGAATACCATCCCGAACGGCTGCGCAAACCGGAGTATCCGCAACACGATCTTGTCAATCGGCGTTTCTTGGCCAAAATCGGTTGGAACTTCACGAAACATGTCCAATGGTACAACGCATTGTTGTTCGAAACGGAAGGGCACGTCGCCCAAGACAGACGCTTCCGAAGAGGCACCGCACTACTGTCAGGCGTGAAAATGGAGTTCTAATTCTCCTCAGCGCATCGAAGATCGACGCGGCTAGAGCGTATTAAAAATGGGTTTGGATTTTTTATCGTCACCCCTGCGCAGGCGGGGGCCTAGCCCCTGGACGTCATTGAGTTTGTTCCATCGCTATAAACTTTTGCAATTAAAGAAGATGTGAACATCTTTCCTCTAGGCCCCCGCCTTCGCGGGGGTGACGGGAATGTTGTCCAGACCGATTCGGGATGCGCTCTAACGGTCGTCAAAGAGCGAACCGTTCCAGCCGAGCTTGGTGCGGAGTGTCCGATAATAACTGTAGCCGGGAACGTCGAGCGTCTTGAACGTCTGCTCCGCTCGTTGGACGCGGACCATATCCCCCGGTTCGATGACGGCAACCTTGGTGCCATCGAGCAGCAGTGTTATCGGTTGTTTGACGGCAAGTTCGAAGCAGCGGTTCGGCGAATCGACCAGCGGCCTGTTGCTCAAGGTATGCGGACTAACCGGCGAAATGACCACGGCGTCGACGTCTTTCCGCAGAATCGGGCCGCCGACCGACAAATTGTGGGCCGTCGATCCGACCGGTGTACTGAGAATCAGACCGTCACCGCGATACGTCGTCACCAATTCGCCGTCGATGTGCAGTTCGATGTCCGCGATTCCACTGGCCGGATGGCCCGCAATCAGGACTTCGTTGAGCAGAATCCGCGAACTCTCCGGCTCATCGCGGTTTCCTTTGCGGAACACCTCGCAACGGAGCAGCAAATGTTCTATAATGGGGAGCGACAGCAGGTCGGAGCGGTCGAGCAGTGGAATCAGTTCGTCGGTTCGAACCGTCGAGAGGAAACTGAGCGTACCGAGATGGACCGCAAGCACGGGAATTTGCCGCCGTCCCATTTGATGAACGGCGCGGAGAATCGAACCGTCGCCGCCGAAAACGAGGGCCAAATCCGCATTGTTCGGCGGAAGTTCGTCTTGTCCGTAAAAGTCGGAACCGACGACCTCCGCACGGCGTTCGATCTCCGGACGGAGCAGAGCGACCGTTTCCAAAACCCCCGGTTTCGTACCGTTGCCAAGTAGTAAAACACGCATAACAACAGTATACAGACACGTCCGCTTTTGACAAGCACCATTAATCGCGTCGGTCCCCCGCCGCGTTTGCCCATGCAAATCGACATAACCGCATACATCGCCGAACTCGACCGCATCTACCAAGCGGGCGATGCCACGGAACACAGTTACCGTCCGGCTTTGCAACGACTGTTGCAAAGTCTGATGCCGGACTTGGTCGTTACCAATGAACCTCGCCGCATCGAATGCGGTGCGCCCGACTTTATCGTTACAGCAAACGGAATTCCCGTCGGATACGTCGAAACAAAGGACATCGGTGTCAATCTCGAAGGAAGAGGAAACAAACAGAACAAGGAACAACTGAATCGTTACAAACAATCGCTCGACAATTTAATCGTTACGGATTATCTGACCTTCAAATGGTATCTGTACGGCGAACTGAATAAAGAAGTCGTCATCGGAAAACGCAAGAACGGCATTATTGTATCAGATTCTTCAAGTTTTGGAGAACTTCGTGACTTTATTCAAACCTTTACCGCTTCCCGGAGCTGTGCCGTCAAAGATGCCGTACAGTTATCACAGACGATGGCAATCAGAGCCAGATTGCTGGCAAACAACATCGAACAAGCGTTGAATAACGACGAAAATTCGTCGCAGAATTCGTCGATTTTCGGACAGTTGCAAGGTTTCCGCGAAGTGTTGCTTCACGATGTCAAGCCCAAGGAGTTTTCGGACATTTATGCTCAGACCATTGCTTATGGAATGTTCGCCGCAAAACTGAACGATAAAACGAACGCGGTGTTCACCCGGCAAAGAGCGGCGGAACTGATTCCGTTATCGAATCCTTTTTTGCGTAAACTCTTTCAATACATTGCCGGTTACGATCTCGATGTTCGTATCAATTGGGTGATCGACGCACTCGCCGATGTGTTCAATTATGTGGACATATTCGCGATTCGAGAGGAATTCGGACGAAAAGATCACGATCCGGTCATTCATTTTTACGAAACCTTTCTTGCCGAATACGACCCTGCTCTGCGAAAGAGTCGCGGCGTTTGGTACACACCGCAACCGGTCGTCCGATTTATCGTACAAGCCGTCGATGAAATTTTGCAACGGGAATTCGGCCTTAAGCAAGGACTCGCCGACAGTTCGAAAGTCAAGCGGGGCGCAACGGAATTTCACAAGGTACAGATTCTCGATCCCGCCGCCGGAACAGGAACTTTTCTGGCGGAAGTCATCAACGTCATCTATTCTCATTTCGTCAAGCAGAAAGGAATGTGGCCGGGTTATTGTGAAGAGCATTTGATTCCCCGGCTCAACGGTTTTGAAATTCTCATGGCAAGCTATGCAATGACGCATTTCAAACTGAACATGACGCTCGGCGAAACCGGATTTATCGGTAACGGAAATTCCCGATTGAACATTTATCTGACGAACACGTTGGAAGAAACCCCGGAGCAGGTGCCGCAACTCTTTATGGCACAATGGCTTGCACACGAAGCGGAAGCGGCTCGCCGAGTCAAACGGGACGTTCCGGTTATGGTCGTGATGGGCAATCCGCCCTACAACGTCAGTACGCAAAATAAGAACGATTGGATCGACGGGCTGATCGAGGATTACAAAAAGGAACCGGGAACAGAAAAGAAGTTAAAGGAACAAAAACTCAATTTGGACGACGACTACGTCAAGTTTATCCGTTACGGTCAGATGCTCGTTGATCGAAACGAGACGGGAATTTTGGCGTATATCACCAATCATAGTTTTCTCGACAATCCTTCATTCAGAGGAATGCGCTGGAATCTCCTACAATCGTTCGACAAGATATACATTCTTGATCTGCACGGTAATGCAAAAAGAAAAGAAACGGCACCGGACGGCGGGCGGGATGAAAATGTATTCGACATACAGATCGGTACATGCATAATTATTTGTACCAAAACGGGAAAAAAACCGCCGGAGTCTGCAGCGGAAGTATCTCACGCCGATTTGTTCGGACGGCAAAAGGAAAAATTCGCCTTTCTTCGCAAACACAAACTCGATTCGGTCAAGTGGAAAAAACTTGCATCGCATCAACCGTTTTATTTTTGTGTGCCAAAAGATTTTCGTTATCAAAAGGAATACGAAAAAGGATTTTCCGTAAAAGAGATGTTTTCGGTTATAGGACCCGGTATGAAGACGGAACGGGACTCGATTACCGTACACTTTACGGAACAATCGCTACAAAAAACGATCAACGGCTTTTTACGGCTTGATCCTGAAAGCATCAGAGATCAATTCGATTTAGGCAACGATTCACGAGACTGGAAAATCGAATGGGCAAAAAAGGACTTGACGGAAAATATTCACAAGGGGAAAATGGTTCCCATTCAATATCGTCCCTTTGATTTTCGTTATACCTTTTATACGGGAAAATCAAAAGGTTTTATCGGAACTCCCGGACATAAAATTGTCAAGCATTTTCTGGCGGGAGAAAATATCGGAATGATGTTCTGTCGGCAGCAAAAGATCAGTGGTTTTCGCCATTGTTTGGTTCATAATCACATCGCCGAATCAAGTTTTGTTTCTAATAGAACGTCGGAGTTTGGATATTCTTTCCCCCTCTACCTTTACCCCGACGCCGACAAACTTTACAGTAACGAAAATCGCAGGCCGAATCTGAACGAGGCAATCATCGACGAAATTGCCAAACGGACGGGATTGCGGTTCACCAAAGAGAAAGAAAAAAGCACAAATACCTTTGCTCCGATTGACGTGTTGGACTATATCTATGCCGTGCTGCACAGTCCGACGTACCGCGAACGTTACAAGGGGTTCCTGAAGATTGATTTTCCGCGTGTTCCTTATCCTCAAGATGCAAAAACGTTCTGGAAATTGGTCAAAACGGGAGAAAAGTTGCGAAAATTGCATCTAATGGAAGGCGTTACACCGCAAGAGGATACGGCAAATTATCCCATTGCTGGCTCCAATGAGATCGAAACGCTCGAATATCAGAACGGTAAAGTCCGAATTAACGAAACACAATTTTTTGACAATGTTCCGCCGGAAGTATGGAACTTTTACATTGGCGGTTATCAACCGGCACAAAAATGGTTGAAAGACCGCAAAGGCCAAAAATTGAATTACGATGACATTAAACATTATCAAAAAATTATTTACGTATTAAATGAAACGATAAAAGTGATGCGTGAAATTGACTAGACATGTATCGAATATTCCTTTTTTTTCTGTTCATTTTATTGCCGCTTGCGCTGTGGGCCGAATCGACGACGCTTCTCGAAAGAGGTGCCGCATCGTTCGCCGGCGGAGATTATGCGCACGCCGTTACGGCTTTTAGCGAAGCGGAAAAAGAATCGCCGGGCGATTTGCGGATCGCCTACAATCTCGGTACCGCTCAAGCCGCATTGGGAAATTTCGCCGATGCCGTTGCAACGCTCCGGAAGTCGGCACTTGCAAGGGATGCCGAACTTGCAGCAAAGTCCCTGATTCTGATCGGCGACATTGCGGTCGCTCAAGCACGGTTCCTCGTCGTTCCCAAACCCGGCGAAACGCCGCCGCAAGACAGACCGACAATCCTAACCAACCTTGCGGTTGCCGAGCAGTCTTACATCGAAGCGATGGAGCTCCAACCGTCCGAAGCGGAAACGTTGCGCCGGAATATCGAACAGATTCGAGCGTGGAAAAGCCGGGCGGAATCCGATTGGAATCTTGCCGACCGTGAGAAAAAGCGGCTGGAACTCGAACTGCCGCAACGTTTCGATTGGCTCGAACAATGGGAACGTAACATCCGCACCGCTTTGAAACAGACTATTGCGGAACCCGACTCGCCGAAAAAATTTCAGACATTTTATGAGGCATCGAAGGAACAGCAGCGTCTCCTCGAAGAGTTCCCGCCGCTCAAAGATTCTCTGCGGCAGGCGTTGCCGGAGGAATCCGTAACACCTTTCGTTTCTGCAACCGAAAAGGTCCGTGAGTCTGCCGCCGCTACAAACAATGCTCTGCGTGAAATGCAGGGCCAAGCGGCCTTGGATGCCGCAACGACGACCGTTGAACGGCTGGATTATCTCAAGAGTTATCTCAGTTCCTTCGAGGCAATCGTTCAAGACGCGACGGCAAAACAGGAAGTCCTCTGCAAAGCGAACCAAAGTGGCGACACCGATTTCAGCGAACAGGCGTGGGAACAGGATTTCGTTACCGTGCGTATACCGTTGATGCTCGACAAAGCGCAACAAGAATCTTCAGCGGCAGAGGAATCCGACGAAAACCTCCAGCAAGCGAAGGAGTTGGCCATCGAATACGGTCCGGAAATCGAGTCGCTCACCGTTGCCGCTGCTGAACTTCTCCGGGAACAAAATCTGGAAGCCGCTTTGCCGAAACAGGAACGGGCACTGGAACTGCTCCGCGAAATCCTGAAACCACTCCAACAGGAACAGAATCAAGACGATCAACAGGATCAGGATCAAAACCAAGAGCAGAACCAAGACAACTCCGAGGATCAGCAAGACCAAAGCGGCCCAAACGGAAACGAAACGCAAGAGAATCAGCCGAGTCCGGAGGAACAGGAATCTGACAGCAAAGAGCAGACAGCGCAAGAAAAGCAGGAGGAACTCGAAAAGGCCGAGCGGCTGTTGCGGCAGGTCAAACGCTGGCAACAGGCCGCCGACGAAAGACGCGAGAAAGTCCGGGCGCTTTTAATGCAACTGGAACCGGTCGACAAGGATTGGTAAACAGAGCACGGACCAAATAATTTAGCCGGTACTCCGGTTTTTCAACGGAGTACCGGTCAAATGAAGCCAGTATTCCCTGTCGGCAGTTGACGGCTATTCACTGATCCATTGCTCATGCCTGTTGACGCTCTGCCTGAGTACGCTCATACCACACCCGGTCGATCTTGATCGAGAGGTAATCCGAATCACAGGATAGTGCATAGCGGTGTTGAATAATCGAGATGATTTCCATGTCACTCTTCTGCGACAGGTCGTCGTCCGTCACGATTTGCCCTGGTTCGTCCTCGTCCGTAACGTGGTATTTGACACAGACTCTGCCGTCCGGTCGCATAATCCCGCGAATGTGTTCGTACGCCATGATATGTAGTCTCCTTGGAAAAAACATCGGCGGTGTCGCCCTATCCGACATCACGTCCGAGCAGTGTATCACCCACTCCATCGGCGTTTCTTATCAGGAATTATCGCCAAGACGTACTAAGAAATGGTTAAGACAAGATAAATTCGGCGCTAAATTTATCGTAATCAGACACGTTTTTGTCCGACCTGAAGGGTGCGAAAAAAGTTTAACGCCAAATTTGGAAAGGGCTCCTATTTTCACCGTATCATGGAAGTATGCAGAGGGCCTCTGGGATGCCAGCGGATACTTTTCCTACGGCGTGTGGTCGGAGTTGGGCAGCATCAACGGCGGCGAACCGACTTCGTTGTAAACAGCAGAGCCGCAATCGGAAAAATGCGGATTGAAAGCCTCATTTTAGAGGAATGACATACTTGATTCTACAAAGCGTTTTAACACGAAACACACAAAAAAATACAAAATTCACGAAAATTTTTATGATCAAAGTTCATGTTTTTCGTCTTTTCGTGTATTTTGTGTTGAAAAACATACCGGAATCACCTCTATAGAATTAGGTAAGTAATTCCCCTAATTTTAACCATGAAGGCACGAAGGACACGAAGACCGTAGAGGGGGGACCTGTCTTACGAGACGGCAGACAGCAGATGGCAGTTTGCAGTCGATTTTGCCGTCTTATCCGAGACAAACAGAGATTATGCAATTGGTCTACTATCAGTTCTCTGCGATTAATTTGTCGATGATTTCGTCCAGTTTTGTTTGTGGTTTCCAACCGAGCAACTTCTCGGCTCGTTGCAGGTCGGGTATGCGGCGTTTCATGTCGTCGAATCCGGGACCATAAGCCAGTTCATAGGGGATCAGGACAATTGGCGACTTCGACTGACAGCGCTGAATGACTCGCTCGGCAAGGGCTATCATAGTGATTTCCTCGTTACTGCCAATGTTGATGACTTTGCCAATAGCTTTTGGGGCGTTCCTTATATGGAGTAAAGCGTTGACGACATCAAAGACGCTACAAAAGCAACGTTGCTGTGTACCGTCGCCGTAAACCTCCAGCGGTTCGTCTCGCAGTGCCGCCGCCACGAAACGCGGCAACACCATGCCATGCAGCCCGGATTGACGTGGTCCCACCGTATTGAACAACCGAACGATGTACACCGGCAGACTCGATTGATAATGATGCGCCAGACACAAAAATTCGTCGAGCATCTTGGCTCCGGCATAGGCCCAGCGGCGTTTTGAGGTTGATCCCATGACGACGTCGCTTTCTTCATGGAAGGGCACGGCGTCCGATTTTCCGTAGACTTCGCTCGTCGATGTCAAGAGGAGCGGTTTTCGGTACTTGGTGGCGACTTCGAGTAGCGTGTCCGTTGTCCGTACGATCCGCTGGACGGTTTCGACGGGACGCTCGATAATCAGTTTGACGCCGACCGCGCTGGCCAAATGATACACAAAATCGTGGCGAGGAACATCCTGCTCAACGAGTGTCCGGTCGTCGACGGAGGCAATGATCGTCCGAAAATTCGGATTTCCTTCCAAGGCGGCGATGTTTTCCCATCGGCCTGTCGAGAGATCGTCGATTACCGTGACCCGTTCACCCGCCGCCAAGATCGCTTCCGTTAGGTGCGAACCGATAAAACCGGCACCGCCGGTGATAAGGTGGTTTTTCATCGTTTCAGCGCCCTGCCTTGTGGGCCGATTGTGTTCATCAATTAGCACTGCTCAGTCTAACACATCCGTTAGCCGGTGTCGACAGTGGGTCAACGGTTTGGCTGAGTTGGAATTTCTTGTTTTTTCCTCTTTTCAAGGGCGTCAAAAATCGATATTCTTCCGGGACAGACAGCAATTTAGCCGGTACTCCGGCTGAATTTAACTTTCACGGAAGAATATCGAAATGAACCGCTCTTTAGCATTGCTGTTGGTTTTCGCCGTTGTTTTGGCGGTCGGTTGCACCGGAACAAAGGGTCGCTTGATGCACAACAGCGAGTCGAACCGCGTCGGCAGCGACCGGGCGGGAGCCGAAGTCTACAATCCGATGGTCAAACACGCCGTCGGCAAACTGCTCGAACGAGCATCCATTCAACCGATCGAACAGGCATCGTATATGCCCGGAATGCCGCCGAAGCGCAAAGTCTGCTTCATCGGCTTGGAAAACGCGAGCATCGAAGAACTTGCCGACTTTAAGGAACACATCAAAACGGCAATTTCGGAAAAGATTTCCCAGTCTGACCA
>Ga0099364_10015474_pt1 | contig 10056 bp, 11 predicted proteins | sample TergutTh196P3_FD_73070 | JGI IMG/M metagenome (GOLD analysis project Ga0099364, IMG submission 73070) | Microcerotermes parvus P3 segment gut microbial communities from Pointe-Noire, Republic of the Congo - Th196 P3 | ecosystem: Host-associated > Arthropoda: Insects > Digestive system > Gut ...
TGTTATATCCGCTGTACTCACAGGAGGTAACCAACGCGCCTGATCTAAGAGGGTTTAAATGTGCGCCGAAAAAATCCACTTCTTCACGGACAAACCCGTCGGGCGTGTTTTTCAAAACCTCCGGCGAAACATCAGAATCAGCAAAGACGAGGACATCCAAGCCTCTCAGCATCGCTTCGATAATCACGAGATTGCGGTTATGGCCATATGGTACAAGCCCGCGGCTGGTATCCATAGGGCATTTGAGCAGTGTTTTAGCGGATTTCTCAGAAATGCCCCTGCGAGCGAACAACTCAATGGCAAACTGCGGGTTATTGATGTTGATGGCGACAAGCGGGACTTTCTTGTTAATACTTTCAACCGCTTGCGGGTTAAGCCTCAGTGTGTATGAGACTATGACGCAATCCAACTTATGGCCGTACTTGTCCGCATTGTCTATGAAACGCAGAATTTCAGAATCCGTATCAAGGCTTTTGACAATCATCCCCAATGCGACTTTCATAGCGCACCTCATTTCATAATCCTTTTATATAATAGTATCACATCATCAATTAAAAGTGAACACTTATTTGCACACAATAAAAAACTGATTGTCTTTATCGATAATGCATTGTATAATAACCTTTACCTTCGTCATTGCGAGGAGCGCAGCGACAAAGCAATCCAGACTCAAATTGAAAGGACAATATCAAAATGCAAGGAAACAAAATTCAAATCGAAGGCTCCGGCAAACATTGCCACCTCTCCCGCGCAACTATCGACAAACTTTTTGGTGAAGGTTTTGAACTCGAAAAGAAAAAAGACCTCTCACAACCCGGCCAATACGCGACCCCGCACAAAATAACCGTTCAAGGCCCTCGCGGCTCTACGCAAATGACAATACTCGGCCCCTGCAGAAATGCGGATCAAATCGAGATTTCCCTCACAGATCAACGCATGCTCGGTTTTACAGCCCCCGTCCGTGAAAGCGGCGACATCGCGGGCACTCCCGGCTGTAAGATTATAGGGCCAAAAGGCGAAAAAGATATTAGTGAAGGTGTTATTATCGCGAAACGCCACATACATTTCACACCCGAAGACGCGGAAAAGCTGGGTCTCAAAGACAAGCAGATCATAAAAGTAAAAGTCGGCGGGGAACGCGCTTTAATATTTGACGAAGTAGTAGCGCGTGTCAGCCCGAGCTTTGCGACATATATGCATCTCGACTACGACGAATGTAACGCCGCCGCAATTTCTGGAACAGAAGTATTCGGCGAAGTAATAGCAGACTGACGTGAATAAACAAAACAAACCGGACGAAGGGATAAGCTCCCTTTGTCCGGCTCACGTATGAATAATTAGCCCTAAATCCTAAATAAGATTAAGCATGACTGTGAGTACCACAAATGTACCCGCAACCCATTTTGTCGCTCTGGCAAGTCTGGCATCAAGTGTCTTGGATTTGTTTTTTGATAAAAATGTATCGGAACTGCCGCTAAGCGCCCCCGAAAGCCCGGAGGTCTTACCGGACTGGAAGATAATAATAACGACAAGCGCAAGGCATAATAAAAGATGGACGATAACAACAATGGTTTTTAAGGCGGTCATGGCGTGTCAATCCTTTCGTATTTAAGACGTGAAAGACATATTACCACATTATTATAGCCAATGCAAGCATTTATTTGAAAAAAGGTGATTAAACTATGTATTTCGACACACACGCGCATTATGAAGACAGACGGTTCAACGAAGACAGGGATGTTTTGCTCAAAACTATGACGGATGCGGGCATTTCATTGATAGTAAATGCGGGCAGCTCCGTCCGTTCATCAAAGTTCTCACTGAAACTGGCGGACGAATACCCTTTTATATACGCGTCGGTTGGCGTACATCCGCATGACTCAAAAAGTATGACAGATGAAACAGTCAATGAACTTGAAAATCTTCTTACCCATAAAAAAGCGGTTGCGGTCGGCGAAATAGGGCTTGACTATTATCACGATTTTTCACCCCGCGATATTCAGCGGAAACGCTTCAGGGAACAGCTTGAACTCGCCCGCCGCGTCAAGAAACCCGTGATAATCCACGAGCGTGATTCACTGAGCGATACAATGGAGATAATCAGTGATTATAAGGATTTGACAGCGGTATTCCATTGTTTCTCCGGCAGTTGGGAAACGGCAAAAATTGTCCTTGATATGGGTTGGTACTTATCTTTTGCAGGTGTCATCACATTCAAAAACGCGCGTAAAGCCCTCGAAGTGATTGAAAAAATGCCATCCGACAGAATACTCATCGAAACAGATTGCCCATATCTGACACCGGAACCAAACCGAGGCAAACGCAACTCATCACTAAACCTACCGGACATCGCCAAAAAAATCGCCGAAGTCAGAGGCATAACCCTACAAGAATCAGCCGCCCTAACAAAATCAAACGGCAAAACCTTCTACCAACTTTAATGCGCTCTGCGGAGCGCAAGGGGTTAGGATTTAGGGTTGTCATTCTGAGCGAAGCGAAGAATCTTGGATTTAGGAATTGACGAAATTCCCCCGCAGGGCAACTCCTAACCGTCCCCCGTCATTGCGAGGAGCGTAGCGACAAAGCAATCCAGACTCAAACAAGTATCTAAAACAAAATCCCCAACTCCTCATTCCTAATTCCTAATTCAGAAAGCCCCTAAATCCTAAATCCTAAATCCTAACCCCTAACTGAATATTCTTCTTGCATTTTCTCCATAGTACAAGTATAATCTCTACAAATCAAAGCAAAAATCGATTTATGAAGGAGTGATTGTTTTGGATCCAATGCTAATAATCATGTTGGTGGCGTTCGCGGGGATTTTCTATTTCTTTATGATTCGCCCGGAGCGGAAGAAAAAGAAAGCTTTGGCAGAAATGCGCGATTCGCTTTCAAGCGGTGATACTATTACTACCATTGGTGGTATGTTAGGCAAAGTCGTCAACGTAGACGGCGACAAGATAACATTTGAGACAGGTGAAGACAGGGTGCGCATACAAATAGCGAAATGGGCAGTCTCCACTGTTGGCAAAGCCACAGCGGAACCGCCTAAGTAATTGCTGATTTACCTGTAGTATCGCATGAAAGGGGCTATATGAATGCAGGGCATAAGCGGAAGCCTTAGAGATTGTCCGATCATCATTTATGATATCGAATACAACCATATAGCTCATGCTATTATTGTATCCCATGACAGGGTGTACAATATTATTGAGATTTCCAAACCTTTGGAATTTCTTGAGATTGGTACTCGCTTAAACTTGCTTATCATAGCACATGACGGCGCCGCAGAGTTTCGCGGGACACTGAGGAATCTCCTCAATACAGGGCATGAGATAGCTCTTTTTAACAAACGGAGCCGAAAAGCCCGCGCCGCCCCTAGACATAAGCTTGATTCCCCCGCGGTTATCACAAAAATAGTCACATTAACGGCAAAAATCCCGATAGAACCCCCATTGCGGGTGACAGTCGGTAATATCAGCGCGTCAGGGATTTTGATAAAATCATGCTATAGACAATTTGAAACAGGCACTTTTCTGGAACTTCATATCAACATCCACGGCCGCAACGCAATTCTTAATGTTTCTGTTGTCAGAGAGTTCAAAACCGAAGAAGGCGATATAGATTACGGCTGCAAACTAGTATTCCCCGACACAGAACCCCCTAAATCTTAGCTCGGCACCCCCGTCATTGCGAGGAGCGCAGCGACGCGGCAATCCAGAAGCAAATGTCATTCTGAGCGAAGAATCTTAAACCCCTAAATCCTAGCTCGGTACCCCCGTCATTGCGAGGAGCGCAGCGACGCGGCAATCCAGACGCAAATGTCATTCTGAACGCAGTGAAGAATCTTACCCCCACCCCCTAAAAAGGAGTCGATATATGAAAAACCGTAAAACCAATATAATCGCGGTGCTCGCAGCAGCATTAATATTTACAGCGGCTTGTTTGACACTATATTCCTGTAAAAGCGGCGGCGCGGCACAATCAGGTGATTTTACGGTCACGATGTCGGTGCGTTGCGACTCTCTGGTTAATGACATTGACGCGCTTAACAGAGAAAAACATGATTTAGTTCCGCCGGACGGTATATTGTTCTATGATGATGCTGTCAGCGCGTATGAAGGCGACAGCCTATTTGACATTCTTCAGCGCGAGCTTAGTTCGGCGCGGATCCATATGGAAGCAAGCGCCGGTTATGTCATGGGCATCGGCAATATTTATGAATCAGACGCGGGTGATTTGTCAGGTTGGCTCTTTAAGGTCAACGGTTCTTTTTCAGATGTCGGCAGTGCCCAACATATTGTTCAGCCAAACGATACTATAGAATGGTTTTTCACCACAGACTTCCTTGCTGAATGGGAAATGTAAACACAAATATGAAAGTATCAAAAACCCGAATAGAGATTATCGACGCCCTGCGCGGTATTTCCGTTATTTTGATGGTAGTCCATCATCTTCTCTACAACTTTGTTGCTTTTTTAGGCGCTCCGCCTTGGCTCTTTTCCAACCCCGTTTTTGATGTCCTGCATTATTTTTTCGCAGGTTTGTTTATTTTCCTCTCCGGCGTGTCGTCGCGTTTTTCCCGCAGCAATATCAAACGCGGCCTCATAGTCATTGCGGTCGCGGCGGGCATTTCGGCAATAATGTATTTTATGGAAATGCCCATATGGTTTGGGATTTTGCATTTCTTAGGCTTTTCAATGCTCTTTTACGGACTGACCCATAAATTCTGGACTGCCATTCCGAGAGCCGTCGCGCCATTTGTGTACATTATTGGAATAATAGGCGGGGCTTTAGCGACCTCATATGCTTCAATAAACGCGCATGGAGTTGCGGGGGTCGTCGTATCAGTACTAGGATGGCCACAGGCGGGTTTCGTAAGTTATGATTATTTCCCCATCTTGCCGTGGATATTCGTCTTTCTCTTGGGAACATGGGCAGGAAAATATATCGCTGAAAAGAAACTCCCAAATTGGTTCTACGAAAAAAAAGTCCCGATTTTCCCAATAATAGGCAGAAACGCCCTAATAATATACATACTGCACCAACCAATACTATACGGCATAGTATTTGCCATCAAATATTTCATAACCCCCTAATCCCAAATTCCCCAACCACAAATTCCTAACTCCTAATTCCTAATTCCTAATTGAATAAACTAACCCCTAAGGAGGTCCAACCATGATAAATATCGCATTATTAGGCTACGGTGTAGTCGGTTCCGGAACTGTCGAGGTCATTGACAGAAATGCCCAAAGAATCGCAAAAAATACCGGGCAGCCCATACGCGTGAAATACATTCTGGATGTCAGGGACTTTCCCGACAGCCCATATCGGGAGCTGTTCACCGACAGTTTCGAGACTATACTAAACGACAAGGATATCGCTATCGTTGTTGAGACTATCGGGGGGATTGATGCCGCGTATGACTATACCCGCCGCAGTCTTGAGGCGGGCAAAAGCGTTGTCACTTCAAACAAAGAGCTCGTTGCGATGCACGGTTGCGCCCTCCTTGCCCTTGCCGAAGAAAAAGGCGTAAACTATCTCTTTGAGGCAAGCGTCGGGGGCGGTATCCCTATAGTCAGGCCGATAGCCCAATGCATGGCGGCAAACAAAATCAACGAGATACACGGTATACTCAACGGCACGACAAACTATATCCTTTCCGAAATGATAAAAAAAGGCGCCGAGTTTTCCGACGCGCTCCTCGACGCGCAAAAAAAAGGATACGCCGAAGCAGACCCGACAGCGGACGTAGACGGGCATGACGCTTGCAGGAAGATATGTATACTCTCGTCCCTTGCGTTCGGCAGGCATATCTATCCGAATCAAGTCCCGACCGAAGGCATCCGGGGCGTGACTACGGAAGATGTGGATTTTGCGGCGAAACTTGGTTACAAGATAAAACTCTTAGGCAGGGCGCGGGCAATCGGCGAAGATAAAGTCGCGGCATATGTGGCGCCCCATCTTGTGAGTAATGATAACCTCTTAGCGGGCGTTGACGGAGTGATGAACGGCGTTGTAGTCCGAGGGAATGTCGTTGGCCATGTCATGTTCCACGGCGCGGGCGCGGGTAAGCTGCCCACCGCCAGCGCAGTCGCGTCAGACGTTATCGACGCGGCAAAACATCTCCATAAGCGCAAACTCATCAGTTGGGAAGAAGGCGGAGAGGAAGTCGCCGCAGACCCCGCGACACTGGAGTCCGCATGGTATATCAGGACAGAGGCCCCCCGCGCAAAGATCGAACGCGAGTTCGGTATGGTAGTCTTCGTCGGCGACACCGACGGCCCGGTAAACGCATTTAAGACAATGGTACTCAGCGGCAAAAAAGTAAAAGAACTACTAAGCCGAGGAATCCCCGCCCTGACAGTATTCCGAGTATTAGGAGACTACTAATGAATTAGGAATTAGGAGTTAGGAGTTAGGAGTTATCAAATCCCAAACCACAACTCCTCATTCCTCATTCCTAACTCCTCATTCAGTAATTCCCATAAGGAGGTCAAAACAAGTGGCATTGATAGTAAAGAAATTTGGCGGCAGTTCACTCGCGGATGCGGTGTGTATTGAGCGCGTCGCGGGGATAATCGCTGAATCATATTCAGAAGGTAACAATGTTGTTGTTATCCTGTCGGCACAGGGCGACAGGACAGACGAACTCATTGAAAAAGCGATGGAGATAAACCCAAACCCGTCAAAACGCGAGATGGACGTCCTTCTCTCAACGGGGGAGCAAGAATCCGTCGCGCTTATGACGATGGCATTGTGTAAGATGGGTCTGCCCGCTGTGTCACTTACGGGATGGCAGATAGGTATGCATACGGATTCCGAATACGGCTCGGCGAGGGTAAAAAAGGTCTCATGTGAGCGTATGCAAGCCGAGCTTGACAGACGGCGTATCGTTGTTGTAGCGGGTTTTCAAGGCATCAACAAATATGATGATATTACAACGCTTGGGCGCGGAGGCTCAGACACGACCGCCGTCGCTATAGCGGCGACACTTAATGCGGATATCTGCAAGATATATTCTGACGTTGAGGGCGTATACACCGCCGACCCAAACAAAATCCCCGGCGCAATAAAACTCGAGCAAATCACCTATGATGAAATGCTCGAGCTTGCGTCGCTTGGAGCGCAGGTTTTGCATAATCGTTCCGTCGAGATGGCAAAAAGATATCGCGTTGACCTTGAAGTCCTTTCGAGCTTTGTCAAAAAGCCCGGCACAAAAGTCATGGAGGTAACTACAGTGGAACAATCAAAAATCAGTGGAGTAGCAAAAGACGCGAATGTCGCGCGTATAGCATTGGTGGGCCTCAAAGACCAGCCCGGTGTCGCGTTTAAGCTTTTCCAAATACTCGCCAAAGCAAAAATCAACGTAGACATCATTCTGCAATCCATCGGTCGCGGTGAATCCAAAGACATCAGCTTCACCGTCGCAAAAAACGACAGGGAACAGGCAGAGGCGCTGCTTTCCGAAAACAAAGAAGCATTGGGTTATGAATCCATCAGCGTTTCGGACAAAATCGTAAAAGTCAGCACTGTCGGGGCAAACATGAGATCAGCTTCCGGCGTGGCGGCAAAGATGTTTGAAGCCCTTTATGACGCAAAAATAAACATCAGCATGATATCAACCAGCGAGATAAAAATCTCAGTACTAGTAGACGAAAAAGACGGCGACCGCGCAGTAGAAGCAATCCACAGAAAATTCTTTGAAGACTGATATAGGGACTAGGGACTAGGGACTAGGGATTAGGGGTTAATTCCCCCGCAGGGAAAATTCCCCTCTAGGGAGGGGTGCCGCGCAGCGGCGGGGTGGTTCTGCGAGGCGAAGCCGAGCAGAGTTCCCCCGCAGGGCGTTTCCCCGTCATTGCGAGGAGCGCAGCGACGCGGCAATCCAGACGTAACCAAGTATCTAAATCCAAATCCCCAACCACAAACTCCTAACTCCTAACTCCTCATTCCTAATTGAATAACCTACTTCCGCAATTTCTTCAAAATCAGCATCATCACGATTCCGGCGGCGGCGCAGCATGACGCTATCACAAACGCCGGGGACATCGCCTGAAACATCATCTCTCTATTAACAAGCGCGACTTCATCAGCGACATTCTTGAAATACCCCGCGATTTGCAGTGAGATGATCGCACCCGCGCCAAAAGCGAGAAGCACACAGCCATAGTTTGTCGCCATATGTTTCGGCCCGAAAATATCCGCGGTCAAAGAGGGGATAGTCCCGACGATACCGCCGTAAAAGAACCCGATACACGCAATCAAAACATATACAAGATATCCTGTAGCGGCGTTCACCAGAATCGAGCTGACAGCAGACCCGGCAAGCAAAATCAAAATAGTATTTGTCCGCCCCAATTTATCCGATACCATACCCCAAACCAAACGTCCTGCCGAATTGAACAAAGTGATAGCTAGGACAGCGACCGTGGCGGTTGATTCCAGATTTTTTGCGACCGCGATAGGCCTTGCGAAACCCATCATCATCTGCCCGCCCATGCAGGCAAGCAAAAACGTGAGCGCGACTAGATAAAAATGCGGGGTTTTGAGCATCTCTTTTGCAGTATAACTTTTTACTTCCGTGCCGCCTGAAACGCCTGTGTTAAGCAGATAACCTTCGGGCGGATTTTTCATGAAAATACTGCCGATAGAACATACGATCAGGAAAACCGCGCTGAGGACAATAAATGTCTTTTGCTCCCCGATTTCCGTACCGCCAAAAGCGACGATAAGGCGTTCTATAATAGGGGTAAAAACAACACCGCCAAGCCCGAGGGCAGCTACGATCACACCTGTGACAAGCCCTTTCTTATGAGGGTACCATTTCTGCACACAGGCGATGGTAGTTGAATATGTAAAGCCCATGCCCACGCCGCCCATTACGCCGTAAGTGAGCCATAACATCCATGAATTATCCGCAGTCACAAAAGCCGCAAGGAAAAAACCCGCGCTTAGAATGATACCGCCGATGAATACTACGATCCGTGTCGTATACCGAACGGCGAGCTTGCCGCCAACAACGCTGCCCATAGTCAGAGCGGCGAGCAGCAGCGAAAATGTAAGACCCGCCGAGGCGTTGTCGCCGCCGAAAAGGCTGTTTGCGATACCCGTTTGGAAAACGCTCCAAACATAAGCGACGCCAAGTGTCAGTTGAATAGCGATTGCCGCAAGCATAGGGTAGATGCCGCGTTGCGTTGAACGATTGGTTTCAGCCGAAACCGCCTCGCTCGGAGCTGTCTGTTGCGATTCTGTTTTTGTTTCTTTGTTCGTGTTCATTGGGATTCTCCTTCTTTTTTTGCGAAATCAAAACGCCCCTGACAATCTTCACCGATTATCAGGGGCGTTGCCTCGCCGATTTTGTTACAATCAGGGAGCGTTACCTCAGACAACCGATGGCGGCGTAATAATAAGCAAACCAAGGAGCGAAGCTATAATAACTTCGCCGCCAATAATGCTAATGTTTACACCGAGGTCATACATTGGTAAAATCTCCTAAGACTGTGTTTCATCGAAGTATACAGCCTCCGAAAACACTTGTCAAGAAAAATTTTTGAATAGATAGCTGAAAATTTTTGAATAGATGGCTGATTTGATAGTGAATTTACAACTTTATACATTTACTAACTCCTAACTCCTCATTCCTAACCCCTCATTGCGAAGCAAATAACCCCTAAATCCTGAATTGAAAAACATTGACATTTCAAACTTTTCATATTATAATAACATGGGTTTTTGCCCCTCACTTTTTGGGTTTTCCGCAAACCCAAAACTCCGCAATTTACAACCCGCAAATCCATAATTCGCAAGTTAAGGATATTTGTTATATGAATAGCAGATTATTATTCAAATCATTAGCTTTTACCCTCGCGGCGGTTTTGTCTTTGCTGATTTTCTCCAATCTTGAACATTTACAGCCCGCCAGCGCGAACAACACCCGTTCCCAGATCAGCACGTTAAAAGAAGAACGGCAAGAGATAGAACGCAGGGCGCGGGAGGTTCAGCAGCGTATTGATTCTCTGGAGTTTGAAAGGTTATCCACTGTCGCCAAAA
>Ga0099364_10015475_pt1 | contig 10056 bp, 4 predicted proteins | sample TergutTh196P3_FD_73070 | JGI IMG/M metagenome (GOLD analysis project Ga0099364, IMG submission 73070) | Microcerotermes parvus P3 segment gut microbial communities from Pointe-Noire, Republic of the Congo - Th196 P3 | ecosystem: Host-associated > Arthropoda: Insects > Digestive system > Gut ...
GAACCGCATAAGTTTGAAGGGGAAAAGTTCAAAATCTATTTTCAAGGATTCAATAACTATTATCTGCGTTTTGGTGCAACGTTTCCTCTGCCGGATAAGAAGAACGACACTATCCCGTTGTCCAATACGGCATACATTCTCGACAGCATTTCGGCGTTTCGACAGTGCCTCGTGAAAAGAATTACCGTACACACGCAGGAGGTTGTCAAAGCCGGTCAAACGCTTGCCGCGATTGATTATACAAAAAAAGAGATTGCCGTACACAATTACGTCAACGGAGTATTCACAGAGAAAAAATTACTGAAAGCCGGTCAGCCTTTCAATGGTGTTCTTATCAGAAAGATTAACAAAACCAGCGTCGTTTTGGCGGACGGTACAATACTCAAGCCCGATTTTCAATTCACCGAAGAAGCGATACGGACAATGATTGCCGATGCCGTCAAAGTCCACTTCGAGAAAGAAGCCTATCTATTCAACAGAGGCATCAAAGCCCTTTCGCTCTTCTTTATCGAAAGCGTCGAACACTATCGGTCAATGGAAAACCCGCTGGTCAAGACAATTTTTGAAGAAGAATACCAAAAAGAGCGTACGAGAGTCATTGCCGACATCAAAAAGAAGCCGAAATTCAAAAACTATCTCAAGTATCTGGAAAATGACATGGACGCAGACGGCAATTTGCAGGTACACAAAGGCTATTTCTCCGGCGACAAGGGAAACAAGGATGAGCAAATCAAGCGGGGCGTGGATGAAATCCTTCGGGACAAGCGTAAACTTCTTTCGTTTGAAAGTCCGACGCGTTTTGTTTTTTCCGTTTGGGCATTGCAGGAAGGCTGGGACAATCCGAATGTTTTTACGCTGTGCAAACTTTCTAATTACGGACAGGAAATCGCCAAGTTACAGCAAGTCGGAAGAGGACTGCGAATCTGCGTCAATCAGGAATTGCAACGGCAAACTGTCGATTGCTTCGATGATAATCAGGACGCATTTTGGGAAGTCAACAATTTAGACGTGATCGTTGCCAATCAGGAGACGGACTTCGTCAAAGGTATTCAAGACGAAATTTTGAGTAAGTCTTTTTTAGCAAACGAACAATCATTTACCGAAGACACTTTCTATGCTGTCATTCAAGGAAAGAACGAGTTTGACACAACGGCTGTCGTGCTTCTCTTTGACTACCTAAAAGACGAAAAACTAATTCTAACAGATAGACTGGAAGGCACGACAAGATACTATAAAAAGTCTCCTGACTTTGAAAGCAAAATAAAGCAACTCCTCGACGCACCTGACACTTTGCCTGCTCCTTTGACCGTCAAACATATCAAAGCGTTGGAGAACATATTTGCATCGGACATGGGCAACTACATTACCTATGCCGGTAAAGTTAAGAAAAAGAAAATCCGAATCAAGGACAAACATTACGAAGAGTTCAAGCGTCTCTGGGAAACGATCAACCGCAATTCCCTGTACTTTATCAAGGAACTCACGGAGGAAAGGGAATCGCAAATTTGCCGGTCGATTGCCGAAGAAGTCGGCAAGTTAAAGTTATCGAAAACGTTCTTGCAGCGTACAAAGACAGTCATTGCACCGCCCAAAATGGATGGGGAACTCCCTTTTGAAGTAGCGGACGCAACCGAGTATCGGCACAAAGTGGACTATATTACGTTAGTCAAGCAATTAGCCGCCGAGTCCAATGCTCCGTGGAGTTTCATTGTAAAGATATTTGAAAAATTGCCCAGAGAATTTAAGGCGAGTATTTCTAACAATCCTGCTGAACTGCAACGTGAGATAGCGGAGATTATCAAGCGGGAACTATCCGGCGGCATACTGGCAAATATCAACTACTTCGGAATTGACGGTAACATCTATCCGCAAGGTGTCATGTATGACGAAAATGGCGAGTTCCGTCGAGAGTTGAACGGCGGTGCATTGGGACAAACGCAAGCGGATAGGACTGAGTTCCATTTAACGGAGGAATGGATTTTTGAAGACATTATCGAATACGACAGTAACTTTGAAAGAAAAATCATTACGGAGGATCATAAACGGACGGAGATCACTCTTTTCGGCAAGATGCCGAAATTGGAAATTCATACGCCGTTGGGAAAGTATAATCCCGACTTTTGTTACGCTCTTCAAGGAACAAATGGAAAAAAGGTCGTTCTTGTAGTCGAAAGCAAAGGCTACGGTACGGTGCAGCCAATTCCAGATGACGAAAAAATGAAAATCGGATTCGCCGAAAAGTATTTTCATACGCTAAATGAAAAACTAGAAGCGGAAGGAGTCCGTGTCCTTTATAAAACGCGTATTAACCCTACCGGGCTGGCAACACTGATTAGGGAATCTGTAATGTGAGAAAGAATTTATCGTATCAAATATCCTGCCGAAGGCGAAGTGAACGTCGATGCCATTGTTGAAAAGTCGAGTGAATAAGTTAAAATGAGAACGTTGTAAGCAGAGCCGCAATCGTTAGGTTGCGTTTACAGAGCCCGCTGCGTAAGCAAGGAAAAAGCCGGGGACGGTGCGGTCAAAAACGTTACAGCGTGAATCCGAAAAGTCGAAGTCTTATGCAACTCTCGAGAGAAGAATTTTGGGCGCTGGACACCACAATTCAATGGAATTGTTTTTTGCCGCTCCCTTATTTGAATCGTCTCGATGCTGATGTGTTTTTCAACAAACGCAGACATCACGGTCTTTCAACGAATGAGGTGGTCGATCTGATTTTGTGTATGCAAAAGCGAGGCGACCTCGTATTGTTTCGAAAAACCGACGATATGTTTTCCGAACAAAAATATGAACATCCCCCACGAAGTCCCGGAGATAGAACCGTTCTTGATTTTACGTCCGTTTGGAAAAACCAAACGATTTACTCAAAGGCCGCGATCTTTGAGGATTTCAGTATCCACACGGAGTATGAAAGGCGTAACAAAAATGTTCCCCACCTTGAACCTGAGCGTTATCCCAAGGAAATACTTATGTATTGTGCCTCTGTGCAAGGAGCGGAGAAATGGGAAACAACGGCACAAGTCGATTGGAACAAATATATCGACTGTAGTGCAGGCTGGATTGATGATGCCGACCTTGCAGACAATCAGGCGATTTGGCATTGGCGAGCGGCGGCACCTTCGGAGCAAGTGCTTGACGCCTACTTCGACTGGAAACTTCGTTGGGGAGCCCATCCCGATTCATGGGAAACTTCCAGCATCAGGCGGTATCACACGGAGCGCATTGCTCCTTGGAAAGCAACCTATTGGAAAACGTTTCCCGAAGGATTCGAGTGTGACTTCACGGAATACACTGTCCGGCGAGAAAGAATGAACAAAGAAGAGTCCATTCGCCATCGCATTTTTGAGGAACAATCATGGAGCGAACACCACGCCCTGTTTGATTGGTGCAACCAGTATGTCAGAGATTTTCCGTTTGAAGATGATTGACGTTTTTTTATCCGAAAATGCACCACGTGATGTTTCTTGGGCGCTACGTCCTCGGCTCTTTTTTGTTTTGACAAATAAAACCTTATTTTTACCTCACTTACACGAAACAAAACAACCTCAGTAGCGAATGAGCAATAAAAAAAAGAGCAACCTCATTTACCTCATTTTATCGTGCGGGTAAATGAGGTTAGCCGTTAAGGAACGCTTGGGCTACTGAGGTTGTTTCGTCAGAAAAATAAGGTATAAATGAGGTTTTGTTGAATTGACGATTAACCGTGCAATCCGAGGACTTCGCTACGCTCCGTCCCCGGCTCTTTGAGAGAAGCAGATGTTTGACCGCCGACCGTTTACCGAGTTGTTTTATCGAACCTGTGCCAGGGGATACGCCCAAATGGCACCGGAGGCGCAAGCGTGTCTGACCGATTCCGTGCAGTCCGCTCAAGGTTCCGACGGTCTCTTTTACGGTCGCGCCGGGCAGGAGGATTTGTATTACACTTTTTTCGGTCTGCTCCTTGCCTCGATAACCGGTGCGAAAATTCAACGAAAAAAATGTAACGAAAAACTCCGGTCGATGGATGTTGCAACATTGGACCTTGTCCATGCCTGCGCGTGGTTGCGTGCGAAAAGATTGCTCCGTCGGTTTGTCCTTCCCCGTTGGATTCGCAATTTTACGAATGCGGCTCCGTTTAATTTTGCCGATCTTCCGCCGTCGGCGTTTCCGCAACAGGATCGAGAGTCGCCGTATTCGCAGTTCCTTTTGTCCACAATTTATGAGGATTTCGGAAAAACGTTGCGCAAACCGAACCTCACGGAATACCGTTTGCCGGGCGGGCTTTACGCCAACTTGAAGCACCATTCCGAATACGGCGTGAACGCCACGGCAGCGGCGTTGTTTCTGATTTCGGACGAAAAAGCCGACGCAACTGCCGACGCTCTGTTGGCGTTACAGGAATCCGACGGCTCGTTCAAAGCGGTCGCCGCCGCTCCGGAGGGCGATCTATTGTCAACGGCAACGGCGATTTTCGCACTGAAACGTTGGGGCAGGACACCGAAGATTTCCGTGAAGCCGCTGTTACGGGAATGTTTCCGTGACAACGGCTTCTTCGCCGCCTCGCCGGACGATCCTCACGGCGATCTCGAATACACCGTCTACGGCCTGTTGGCAATGGGCGTGTCCTTTTGACAACGGAATACCGGTCAAATGACTTCCCGTCGCTCACCGCAAGGGGGCCAAGGGCTTGGTTGCTGTAGCAGGGGCGTCTTGGAGCGGTTGCGACGTCGTCGTGTGCTGAATCGCCAACGGCGTCGTCGGCTGTTCGAGAGTCGACGCTCCGGCACCATTCGGCGACTCCGCCATAAAAGCCGTCTTTCCCCTCTGTTTTTGGAAGAAATACGTCGCTTGTTCGTAAACAAGGTGAGCATTGACCTCCTGACAGATGACCTCGGCGCGGACCCGATGATTACCGGGGCGATCCGCTTTGCCTTTGACCCTCAGCGTCAACGTCTGACCGGCACTTATCGTCGGAATCTTATCGAAAAACACCTGTCCGTCGACCATCGTTCCGTTGGCTCCTTCGACGGCAAAGGGGTCCAATCCTTCGGCAAAGGACGCGATCACTTCGACATCTTCCGCCGTTTTCGTTCCCCGATTGGTAATGTGAATCGTGAAGACCGCTTCCTTACCGACTTCCACCGGCCCCTCCGGCTTTGCCAGTTGCATATCCAGTTCGGCAATCGCTTCAACGCTGACGATACCAAAACCGCTTGCCAACAGACCGTTTTTGTCGTTGGCGACGGCTTCGAGTTTACAGTCGCCCTCCCGTTTCATTTCGCAGACGACCATCGCAACGAACTCGCCGCCGCTCGGAATCGCTTCAATGTTCCACAACACCTGATTTTGCAACGTCGGACGACCGCCGCCGGTGTTGGAAACGTGCCTCGCTCCAAGCGGAATCGTTGCCGCAAGTTCGACGCTCCTGGCCGTTGCGTTGCCGACATTGCGGACTCGCACGGTGTATTCCGCCGAATTGCCGACAAACAGCATCTCGGGCGCTTCGACGTGGACGTTCAACTCCGGTCGCATCACGACGACCCGCTTCATTGCCGTGGCCGTCAAATCGTAGGGGCCTGTCGCCTGAATGTTAATGTCAACGTGATCCTGTTTGCCGGTCCAGACCTCGACGTCGATGGTCTGCTCCTCACCCGCTCTGAGAAGAGGAAGTTCGCAGGATTTCATATCGGACCCCGTTTGCAGCAGTTCTAGTTTGACGTTTTCCGCATCGCCGTTGCCGGTGTTGCGAACACGCAGTTCGTAACTGACCTTCGAACCCCACAGCACTTCGCTCGGCCCCAGAAGTTCCATCTCGAGCATCGGTTCCTGAACGACGATCTTGGAAACGGCAAGCGGTTTGTGGAAGTTGTATCGAATTTTCAAGTCGACCGTTTCCCGTTGTCGGGGAATGAGACGAAGAACGATCTGCTCTTCGGTTTTGGCATCGATTTTCGCTATTTTCCAGACGAAGTCCCGTTTGTCGCTGTTCGAGCCGGTTTCGACGATCGTGGTCGTTCCGGCGCTGATGTCCGGCGACAGAACGTCGATCCAATTCGGAATCTCGACCGTCAGGACAACCTGTTCGGCGGGAGCGCCGCCGCGGTTTGCGACCCGAATTTGGTAGGTGGACTCCTGGCCGACAATCGCTTTCGGAGAACCGACGGTCTCCAGTTCGAGGACCGGACTGGAGAGCAACGATTTTTCCCGTTCAGCGGTGAAAGTCGTCTGATTTCGCTGGGGCAACTCCCGTGAGACAATTTCCGCACGGGGAGCGGTCGAAAGTTCGCTCGTTTCCAGCGTTTGCCGAGGCGAAGGCGAACCGGCTCTGGCACCGACATCAACTCCGGAGAGCGGTTTCATACCGCTTCCCTGCCTGCTCAGCATCGGAACCGGTTTAATGTCGTCGGCTTCCCAATGTTCGGTGAGCGTTTCGGTGCTCATTGCAATTCGGCGATTGGGAGTCGCCGTGAACATCGGTTGCGTTCCCAGTTCGTCGGTCAACTGCTGAGAGACCGTCGGCGAAGCGGGACGTTCCCGGAAGATGTCCGAGTCGAGGGACGTTGGCCGCTGGGGCGGAAGAGGGGTTCGCTCCCGTTCTGCACGGGCGACCGGCGGCGCAGGTTTCGAGGCAACCGTCGGCGTCGGCGTTACAATCGGTGCGGCAACATTGTTTTCCGGAACCGAGTCAAAAAAACTTTCCCGCATCTTGGCCATCCGCTGAAAAGTCGACTCGCTGCCGGACGGACCGGCGGCCTGTGCCGAACGAGGCGTTTCGGCGGGTCTCTCTCGAACGTTGTTTTCCTGAACATTGTTGTCCCGAACCGATTCCGCCGTTTGGGACGGTGATTGCGTCGGCTGCCTCTCGATGGGCGCGTCCGGGTTGTCGATGGCATGGCGAACGTCCTGCGACGTAACCGGTTTTGGCGGTGTCGTCGGAACCGATTGAGGACGCGGTGCCGAATCACGCAACCTGTCCCTGGCCGGTGCCTCCGGATTGTCGTCGCCAGGGTCTTTCGCTATGTTCGACAGGGTTTTCTTGACTCGATCAAGAAACGTGAGCGTTTTTTTCCCGATGGAATCGTCTTGACCACGAATCAGCGGACGTTCCGAATCGACGACGTGTAACGGCAAAACGACCGAACCGGTCCCGTGTCCCGTCTGAGCGAGCAGCAAAGAGGACGTAACGGTTGCCGAAACGAAAACGGCAACACCGAAAAGGACGGCGATCATCAAGTATTTTCGACAGGACATGGGCTTACCTTTCCCGCAGGGGCGATGGAAACATCAGTCCGTACTTGGACAATGTTCCCCTAGTACCGGATGTTCCATTCAGTTTTATCGGTTCCATCGATCGTTAGGGTTTAATCGACTTTTCAAAATAAATCGATTGTGAGGAAAGAAGGGCTAAAATAGGCAGAATAGGCGGTCTGTTGAATGGCTTGCCGCCCTATTTGGCATATTCATCATCACATCCGCCCGGAGCCATTGGACGGATCATGCTTTCGATGAACGCGATTTCTTCCGTCGTCAGGTCGTATTGGGCGTAGAGTTTTTCGTCCGTCCACGATTCATTGAAATCCTGTATGGGAACGAAAGCATAGACCTGTTTATAGGCGTTTTGCGTGTTCTTCAACAGACCGACGAGAAATCGGAAAAATCGGGTTCGGATGTAGGAAATCACGTTGTCCGCCGGTGTCCTTTCATCAAAGTCGCCGATCGTCAGATACGTCATATTGCAACAGGTGCCCGGCCTCCCCAGAAATGGTTTGTTCAGTATCTGGTGCGGATAACGTTCGCTCGCTCCATACGCCTTGCTGATGTAGACCTTGTACTTGTCGAGCAGGTCCCTCCGCGTCGTGATATGTTTTTTATCGGTATGACCGACGCCGTTTTTCATCCAGCCTTGCGAGTAAATCGCAACGCTGTCCGGAAACGGTTCGCTCTCGAACTTCTTGAACATAATTTCTTTGCCGTTTTCGTAATAGTTCAGTCCGAAAGGATCACGCGGACTGACAAGGGAAGAGAAGCCTTTTTCCGCTTTTTTCCTGACTTTATGGATGATCGAAACGGCTTCGCTCCAGCGGATGAATGTCGACAGGCCCGGTTCCAGCAACGGTCGTTCGGATTCGGAAACGCGGCCGGCTCTGTGCGTGTGGACCTTGCAGAGGCCCCCGTGGTCTCTGTCCCATAGGAAAAAGCAGACTCCTCCTTTGATCTGCACGCCGGGAAAGCAGTCTCCCGCATCCAAATAGTCGTGAATCACTCTGATGCGATTGTCGTTGAGCATTTTGTCTCTGAAACGGTTCAGTCCGAACCCGCCGTTGAACCATCGAGCCGGCGTAATCATCACGAGGAAGCGTGGATTCAGCGTCAGCGCTTGGTCGACGAATTTATTGTAAATCGGCGTTGCCTGGGATTCGACGCCGCCTTCCGTACTCAATTGGTACGGCGGATTGCCGATAATCACGTCAAACGCCGTTTTGAAGGCGTCCATCGTCAGCGCATCGCCGCAGAGGATGTTGTGTCGCAGGAGATGACGCACCGCTTGTCGGGTATCGTCGCTTGCTTTCCGTTCGCAATTTGCCGTGTATTCACGGTCGAAGATTTCATACAGGCGTTTGCGGCAGTCGTCGACGTTGTCCCGCAAGATGTCGATGCCGTAAATACTGGAAACCGCAAGAACGGCGTTGCGGTTATCGTCGGCGGCGTTCGCTCCGCAACGGGACCGAACGACAACCAGCTTGCGTCGCAGAATCTCGGCGAGAAAGTTCCCATCGCCGCAGGCGGGGTCGAGGAAACGACTGTCAATGCGCTCGGTTTCCTGTTTCACGAGGTCGAGCATGGCATTGACTTCGCGCTCGGCGGTAAACACCTCCCCGTGGTCCGCGACGCGCCGCTTGGATTTCGTCTGTTTTCTCGTCATTGAAGTTCGTCGCATTCTACCCCTTGAACTCCGGAAAAACAAGGTGCAATCCGAGTCCGCCGCCCGGCGGTCGCCGACCACTGCGAACGGCTTGCTTTTTTCGGCGGAATGCGGTCTAATGGCAGTATGAGAACAACCACATCCCACGGCGTTTCGTATTCCATCGTTCCGTTTGGAGCGGTGCGGCTCCTCTTCTTGTCGGCAACGCCCAAGGAGCGGACGCAGCACCGTCCGACCGCCGCCGACTACGAATCGCAATGCCGCGAACTGCTCAAAGAAACCTTCGACGTCCTCGAAGCGGAGGGCTTTGATGGCGGCGTGTTGATGATAAACGTCTTTCTTGAGAACATCGGAATGAAGGAACTGTTCCAGCAGTTTTTTAAGGGATACGATTCATTCCTAAGTTTTTGTACGACTTACATTCCACAAGCCCCAGCGGCGGGACACGCCGTTTCGCTGGACCTGCTTGCCGTTGCCGGCCCAATATCGAAGGTCCTTCCCAAACCATACAACATCATGGAATGGAGCAATATACGCTGGACTTTCGGTTGCGGTATTACCCCGATATCGGCGGAATCCACTGCCTATAACCAGTCATTGCAAGCTTTTAACCTCATGACAATTCGTGTGGGACTCGGCGGTTTTTCTCTTGACGGCATTGTCCGCACATGGATTTATCAAGGCCATCTCGTTTTCCCGGAGGGCGACACGCAGCGATATAAGGAACTGAACCGGGCGAGAACCGATGTTTTCGGTGGCACGGAATTTTTGAAACAGTATATTCCTTCGGAGTACAAGGGCAAAGTTTATCCGGCGAGTACGGGAATCGGTGCCGACGATTTCGACGTTGTGATGAGTTGTTGCGCTCTTTCCACGGAGCGCAAAGACGTGATCGTCGTTCCGTTGGAGAATCCGCGTCAGACGTCGGCTTTCGATTACGGCGAAGAGTACAGTCCGCAGAGTCCGAAGTTCGCCAGGGCAATGGCCGTGGCGTTCGACGATTCCTGTCTGATTTTCGTTTCAGGAACGGCGGCGATCACGGATTCCGAGAGCCGTTGCATCGACGATCCTGAAGGCCAAACGAACATCACGCTCGACAACATTGCCGCTCTGATCGACAGCGAAAATCTGGAGCGGCACGGCGTTCGCGG
>Ga0099364_10015476_pt1 | contig 10055 bp, 13 predicted proteins | sample TergutTh196P3_FD_73070 | JGI IMG/M metagenome (GOLD analysis project Ga0099364, IMG submission 73070) | Microcerotermes parvus P3 segment gut microbial communities from Pointe-Noire, Republic of the Congo - Th196 P3 | ecosystem: Host-associated > Arthropoda: Insects > Digestive system > Gut ...
TTTTAGTTAAATTTTATCATATAATCATATATTTGTCAATAGCTTTTATTTAAAATATTTTTATTTATCTTGACTTTTATATCTTTTTGTAATATATATTTTAGGCAATATTATCGTCTTTCAATCTTTCAAGGCGGTGAACGGTTAATTTACCTCGAAAATCAATATTTAACATAAAAATTTCCGTAGTTTTCAATCGGGATTTTTTTATTTAAATAATATTAATAATAATTTAGTAGACTAAATAAATTTAATATGCTATAATATAATAAATAAAATGCAAAAGGATTTTTTGTAAATGCTTGGATTAAAAAAAGGGGCTGCCGAATTTTATGCGCATGACGCGCTGTGGATTTCCGAAGCCGAGAAAACGATTACTCAGCTCAGGGCTGTTTTTAAAGATTATGCGTGCGATATTCAGCATATCGGAAGCACCGCCGTAAAAAAAATCAAGGCTAAGCCCGTCATAGATATAGCCGTAGGCGTCACTGATATAAAAGTCGTGGAAATACTGAAAAACAAGCTGCGCTTTAACGGCTATATCTATGATAATGCCCGCAGCAATGAACAACGCCGTATTTTCTTCAAACTGAAATATTCGGTGAAAGACGCTATTAATCTAAAGACGCATAATATATATATAGTCGCGCATAATTGCAGGCTATGGCTTGATTATATAATTTTCAGGGATTATTTGAATATGAACGAATACAAAGCGCGCGAATATGAAAACCTGAAGCTGACGCTGAACGGCAAATTTAAACACGCGCTCCCGTCTTATATTAAAGCAAAGTCGGATTTTATTCGAAAAACGATTGACGATAATTTTTATGCCATGCTACTGGGAAAAGTTATAACTATAACTCTGGATACCAAAAGTTCCGTGAATTACCCGAAAGTCGGCGACGGGATTTATCCGGTTGCATACGGCACGGCGGAAAGCCTGCAAAATCAGGACATATATGTTATCGGCGGATATAATTTAGATTATACCCGGAAGTTCAAAGGCAAGATAATAGCGTATATCTCTAATAGATATGACAACAGCAAAGTATGGATAGCGGCAAAGGACGGCGATATTTTTTACAAGCCTGAAATTCTTGAAGCCGTTGATTTCCAGAAAAAGATAAACCCGGATAATATAAAAATAGTCTGCCTGTATGAAAAATCATGCGGAGGAGTCGTCTACGCGAAAGACGGCGAAGATATTAAATTTTTATTGGTCCGCGGAACGTCGAACAGGGTAGGCTTCCCGAAAGGGCATATAGAGCGCGGCGAAACAGAATTTGAAACGGCTCTGCGCGAGATTTATGAGGAAACGTCGCTCAGCGTCATTTTAAAATCAGATTTTAAAGAAGAATACGAGTATTCTATAAGCGGGTTTATAAAGAAAAAAGTTATATATTTTCTCGCCGAGTTTAATATACGGGACGAGTATAAAATCAGGGATAAACAGGAGATTATCGAACAGCGTCTGATTAGCTATGAAGAAGCCGACAGTATGCTGCGGTTCCCGCAGGATAAAGAGATTTTGAAAAAAGCGTATCAAAAAATTTTGGAGGAGTAGTTTATTATGCAGGATAAAAACAAAGAGTTTACTTACAGTAACGCGGGGGTTGATATTGCTCACACCGACGCGATAAAAAGCGGCATGAAAGAGTTTGTCAGCGCGGATAATCCGCGTGTTCTGAACGGTCTGGGTCCGTTTGCTTCTTTGTATGATATTAAATTTGATAATATAAAGCAGCCCGTGCTTGTTTTAAAAGCGGAAGAACCGGGCTCAAAGCAAAAATTAGCTATGGAATACGGGTATGCCGAGTCTATATGCCATGATATGATTAATCACTTGATAAACGATATAATAGTTATGGGAGCGACGCCTCTGGCGGTGCTTGATACGATTGTATGCGGCAGCGCTGATAAAAATATAATAAAAAGTTTGATTAAAGGTATTTCGGAAGCGTGCGAGGCTAACGAGTGCGCGCTTGTGGGCGGCGAAACGTCTGTGCAGCCGGGCGTAGTCGGCGACGGCGTATATATTTTAACGTCGAGCGTCGCCGGAATAGTTGACCGGAGCGATATTATAGACGGGTCAAAAATAAGCGGGGGCGACGTTATAATAATTATAGCGTCAAACGGGCTGCATACTAACGGATATTCGCTTGTGCGTTTATTAATGGACGAAATGCCGGAGATAAAACAGGATAAGATAAACGGCGACAGCTTTATCGAAGCTATAATGAAGCCGCACACGGGCTATTATAAGTCTGTAAAAGATTTGGTCGCCGCGAAAAAGATAAAAGGCATGGCTCATATAACCGGCGGCGGAATTGAGGGCAATTTAAACAGGATTATCCCGGACGGATTATGCGCCGAAGTCGATTTAGCAAAGATATACGTGCCGCCGGTTTTTAAATATATAAAAGATAAAGGCGGCGTGTCTGACGCTGAAATGCTCAAGACTTTTAACTGCGGTGCAGGATTGATGCTTGTCGTCGCGGAAAGCGAGGCAGACTGTGTGACGGAGCATATATCGCGTTATCATAAATGCTATGAAGCGGGCAGGATAATTCAGGGCGGCGAGAAAATAAAGTTTAACGGCTGTCTTGATTTTACAAGATATATATAAGCACCTACTAATATCAGCGCAGGACCTTTGGAATTATATTATGAATAGAAAATATGAGCTGTAAATATATGCAGGAATTTTATATTAAGTACAGGAGGTAGAATAAATGAAATTTGATACAATTTCAAAAGTATGGGCAAATCTTAACAAAGATGCGAAAATAATAATCATAAGCGAATTTGATACTGACAGATGGGAGATTGCGGAAAAGATTAAACATGATAATCAATCTCTTGTTTCAGATATAAAACTGTTAGATATAGCGGCAAAAGATTATGAAAAACACATATATGCACTTGCGGAAAATGATTTATTGATTGTTATGCTGACTATAAAAAGTTTTATGGAAAAAGGCTATGGCGAAATATTTTCTCCTTTTTCAAAGCAGGCAGAACTTAAAAGCAAATATATATTTATCAGACTTGATATACCTGAAAAAGCTCTTTTAAGCGGATTAAATACCGATTTTAACAAAGTTGAAAAAATTGTTGCCGATATAAAAGCATTACAAAATGGCACAAAGGTACGAGTTACAACTGATAAAGGCATGGATATAACTACTTGCATTAATTATCAGGACGCTTTTGCCTATGACACAAGAGCTTTAGGCGGAAATGCGTTCCTCCCGCCGTCGGAAGTTGCGTGTGAAGTATTTGAAGATTCAACGAACGGTACAATCGTTGCAGATATTACTGCCGGAGAATTTCGTATTAGAAGCGAATTGATTGATGAGCTTGGTATTGTTGACGAGCCTGTAATTATTGAAGTGGAAAACGGATTAGTTAAAAATGTAAGCGGAGGAAAAATGGCGGAAAGGCTTAAAAAGTGTTTTGCCATGCTTTCAAGCGAACATCATGTTGTTGTCGAATTAGGTCACGGGTTATCTGATATAGAACCGACAGGAATTATCGGTGTTGATGAGAGTATGAACGGAACTTGTCATATCGGTATAGGCAACAGAGAATTATATCATCTTGACGTAGTTATTAAAGACCCGAAAATAACTGTCATAGACTAACTGAAATTAAGCATTAGCTACAGCGGCTGAAATTTAAAGAATAAAATAAGTTTATATTATAATATAAAGGAGGCAGTTATGGCTAAGCCAAGAATATTAACGGTGGGCAGCGCGAATATGGATATAGTGTTCAGTATGCCGCGCATACCCAACAAAGGCGAGTCGCTAATCGCCGAGAATTACGGGTATATCCCCGGCGGCAAAGGCGCAAATGCCGCAATCGCCGCGGCTCGGCTCGGCTCGGACGTGGTTTTCTGTGCGCGGTTGGGCAATGATGAACACGGCGCAAATCTTATCGAAGCGTATAAACGCGAGAAAATAGACTCGCGGTTTATCAAAACGGACAGGAACGCGCCGACAGGTTTAGCGGCGATTTTTCTTGAGGACGACGGGTCAAACAGGATAGTTGTATACCCCGGCGCGAATTTGAAACTTGAGCCGGACGATGTGGAAAACACGTTTTTATCGTACCCGGACGCGGTCATGATAAGTTTTGAAGCTGAACCCCGCGCTATAGTTGCCGCGACGGAATTTGCGGAGCATCAGCAAATCCCCGTGATTATTGACGCGGGACCGGTGAGAAAAGATTTCCCGTATGAGCTTTTGAAAAAAGTAGAGATTATCTCGCCGAACGAAGTAGAAACCGCGCAGATTACGGGTATCAGCCCGGTAAACGCGGAGGAGTGCACGAAAGCGTGTATGCGGTTAAGAAATATCGTGAACGCGAAATATGTCGTTCTGAAACTTTCGGATAAAGGCAGTTTTTTATTTGACGGACAGTTCAGCGAATATATTCCCGCGTATAATGTCAAAGCTGTCGATACGACGGCGGCGGGCGACGCTTTTACAGCCGCTTTGACCGTAGAATATCTGCGGAGCAAAGATTTGCTCAAAGCCTGCAAGTACGCGAATATTGCCGGTGCGCTGGCTGTCACGAAGTACGGCGCGGCTCCGTCGCTGCCGACTGAAAAAGATATATATAAATTTATTACGGAGCGGGATATTAAGATATAATGGGCAAAAAAAATAAATCTGGTGAAAAAAACATATTAAAATGGGTGTCGACGGTTTTTGTCTTGAGCTTTATAATAACTGTGGTGCTTTCGGCTTTGTCCGGGTCTATAAAAATATCGGGCGGACGCGGTTATTTTGCGGCGGTCGGTATTCTTGCGGCATTTATAATAATCGGCGTGATATTCGACGTAATCGCGCTTGCAATCGCGACGGCTGACGAGAAGCCGTTTCATTCGATGGCGGCGCGCCGTATTAAATCGGCGAAGCACGCGATTAAATTGATAAGAAACGCGGAAAAAATCGCGAGTATTTTCGCTGACGTTATCGGTGATATTACCGGGATTATAAGCGGCGCGACAGGAATGGCAATAGCCGCAGCTTTATTTATGAACGCGGATTATGATGATTACAGGAGCGTTGCAGGGAGCTTTTTGATAACAGGCTTGATTGCCGCAGTGACTATCGGCGGAAAAGCATTCGGGAAAAGTATCGCTCTTAATAACAGCACGGGTATAGTGAACGCGGTTTCGAAAATCATGTATTTTTTCAGCAGGAAAAAATAGATAAAAATTAATAAATTCAGGAGGAAATTTTATGAAAATCAATCGTGTAGCATTTGTATTAATGGTTTGTATTGTTATGCTGTCAAGCTCTGTTATAACGGTGTACGCAGGAAGTCATCACGGAGGCGGTCATCATAACGGCAAAACGCCTGCGGTTACATGGCACGGCGCGACAGAATACTACGGCGGGCATTACAGCAATCAATGCGCCGGGCATGGTCATGTATGGCACAATGCAGCAAGAAACTACGAAGGTCATTATGCAACGGAGTGCGTTCGTCATGAACATATTGTAAGGCACAGCGCGGCAAGAGCATATAAAGCGCACAATAACGACCAGTGCGTTGAATTCGGTCATGTTGTCTGGCATGGTTCTACCGATGCTTTTGAAGGTCATTATAATTATGACTGCGCGGAGTACGGACATGTTTGGCACGCTGAAACGCATGGAGGAGAAGGGCATTACAGTTACAGATGCGTTAAAAACGAACGCGGGCGTTGTCAGTAATTAAAACAGTGTATAAAAAAATTATTTAAGCGCGGAAAATTTATATTTTATGCGTATATAATAAGGATTATAATATTATGCTAAATGAAACGGAATTATTTTTGCTTGTAATAGGCGGCTTTTTTATCTTGTTAGCGTTGAGTAATATAACCGCTAATGGAGATATAATAATAAATAATAAATATGTATGTCATAACTGCGGAAATCAATTCAGGAAAAAATGGTATAGTATAATACGTTTACTGATAACAATAAAATGGTTTCAAGGCGGGCTTATGGGTTGGGGAAAATGTCCGAGTTGTAAGTCCAGAGATACTTCTCCGCTTAAAAATAAATAATAAAAAAATTTAACGCATAAAATATATATTTTGCGAGGTTAAAAAAATGAAAGCAGTAGATTTATACAGCAAATTAGAAAAAGATTTTGTCATACCGGGGATTGCCGAAAACTGGTATAACAGCGAAATGTCTGTGAACGACGAATATATCTGCGAGAATTTCAAACAGCGCAGTTTAGGATTGCTGTGCGATTTTACCGGGAAAATAAATAAAGTATATACTGCTGTTTTTCCGTCGGACAAGGTTTTAACAAAGGTTTTAAAGGATAACGCGGCTGACGCTATGCTTTTTCTGCATCACCCGTTAGCTTGGGATTTGAGCAAAGACCCGAACACGGCTTTTATCAAATTAATACTGAACTGCTGAAAAGGTTAAAAACGAACTGTGTTTCTCTGTTTAACTTTCATCTGCCGCTTGATAATTTCAGCGAATACGCAACCACTAAAACTTTAGCGGACGCACTCGGTATAAAAATAGAAAAGCAGTCCGGGTTTTACGGCGGCGCGATGTGCGGCGTAATAGGTACGACTGATTGTAAAACTGTGCAGGAGCTGAATGAAAAATATTCGCGGGCAGTCGGACATGAAACTAAACTGTACCACTACGGGCAATCCGAAATAAAAAATGGCAGGGTAAGTCTTTGCGCGGGCGGCGGGAATGAAGTATCTGACGTAAAAGAGTTAATTAACGAGGGAATAAATGTGCATATAACCGGGCTTTCAGTTAATAATAAGTATTCAGTTGAAGCCCATAGATTAGAGAAAGAAAATAATATTAATCTTTTGGGCGGAACTCACTATTCATCTGAAAAATTCGCTTGTATTGCAATGTGCGGATATTTTAGTAAACTGGGACTTATCTCCGAGTTTGTTAGTGATGTTCCATGCCTTGAGGACTTGTAGATTACACACGGCGCGTCATACAGTAACTGGTTTCTGTATATAAATAATAAAATTGATATAAATTTGTAAAAACAGAGAGGGGATTTTATAATGTTAGAAAAAATAAAAATGCTTGGGATAGTTCCGGTCGTTAAAATAGATGACGCGGAAAAAGCAGTTCCGTTGGCGGAGGCGCTTTGCCGCGGAGGTTTAATGTGCGCCGAGATTACTTTCAGGACAAAGGCGGCTGAAGAAGCTATACGCCGGATATCGGCGGCTGTACCTGACATGCTGGTTGGAGCCGGCACTGTCTTAACGCCGGAGCAAGCTGATAAAGCGAAAGCGGCGGGGGCAAAATTTGTCGTCAGTCCGGGATTTAATCCGAGAGTAGTCAAGCATTGCATAGATAATAATACAGCGATATTTCCGGGTTGTTCAAATCCGTCGGATATTGAGCAGGCTTTGGAGCTTGGCTTAAACTGCGTGAAATTTTTCCCGGCTGAGCAAGCGGGCGGAATCGCCGCGGTTAAAGCGATGGCTGCGCCTTACGGCAATCTTGTATTCCTGCCGACCGGCGGAATAAACGCTAAAAACCTGAATGATTATTTGAGTTTCGAGCGTGTAATCGCGTGCGGCGGTTCATGGATGGTTGACGCCGCGCTTATAGATGCGGGAGATTTCGCGGCGATAGAAGAATTGACGCGCACTGCCGTTCACACGATGCTTGGATTTGAGCTTGCTCATGTCGGCATAAATGAACCGGACGAGGCGCAGGCTGAAAAAACCGCGAAAAGTTTTTCTGATATATTCGGGTTCGCGTATAAGCCGGGCAGCAGCTCGATATTTGCGGGCAGTTATGTCGAAGTAATGAAAACGCCGTATTTGGGAGTGCGCGGGCATATAGCAATCCGCACGAATTATATTGAGCGCGCCGTTAGTTTTTTAAAGGCTTCGGGAGTTAAATTTAATGACGGGTCGGCGAAATACAATGATAAAGGCAAGCTCATAGCTGTATATATGCAAGACGAAATCGGCGGTTTCGCGGTGCATTTGGTGCAGAAGCAGTGATGCGGGATATATATTATCTGTATTGAGGGGGAATTTTATCATGAGAGTGGCTAAAATATACTTGGAAACAACAATGTTTAATTATTATTTTGATAAAGACAGAGAATCTCATGCCGACACAGTAAAGCTATTTGAAGAAATAAAATCGAATAAATATGAAGCCTATACATCAACTTATGTTACGGACGAACTTAATGCGGCAGACGAACCAAAACGAAGCCAAATGTTGTCTTTAGTTAAAAAATATAATATAGTTGTTCTTCGAAACAATGAGGAGGCAGAATTATTGGCAGATATATATGTCAACGACGGAGTTATTCCGGTTAAATACAGATATGACGGACTTCATATCGCAATAGCGGCGATATACGATTTAGACTATATTTTCAGCTTGAATTTTCAGCATATAAACAAACTAAAAACTAAAATGATGACAAGTAATATAAATATCAGGCAAGGGTATAAACCGATATATATTTGTTCGCCAATGGAGGTAGTGGAATATGAAGAATAATACTGAAACAGAGATTAACAGAATACGTATCAAACTCTATGAGGAAACGAGAGATTTAACAATGCCGCAACGCGTTAAGCGGAGTAATGAATTAGCTGAAAAATTATCTAAACAATATGGATTTATCGTTAAATCGTCGGTTATGAATACGAAACGCTGATTGGCGGAAGATTTATATTAGTTATATATTTGTTTCTCCTTTTGCGGGATTTTAAAAAAATTTCAGGCATAAAACAAGATTTACAGAATACATCAAAAAAATAAATAAAAAAACAGGAGGGCAATTTATATGCCAAAAGTAATAACGTTCGGGGAAATCATGCTCCGGCTTGCGCCGGAGGGCTATTTGAGGTTCACACAGGCGGATAAGCTCGGCGCGACGTTCGGCGGTGGCGAAGCAAACGTCGCCGTATCGCTCGCGCACTTCGGAATCGACGCGGCGTTCGTAACCAAGCTGCCGGGCAATGATATAGGTCAGGCGGCGGTCAATTCACTGCGCCGGTTCGGCGTAGACACGGGTAAAATAAAGCGCGGAGGTGCGCGCGTGGGCATTTATTATCTGGAAAAGGGCGCGAGCCAGAGGGCTTCAAAAGTTATATATGACAGGGCTGGTTCGTCAATCGCGGAAGCTGTTCCGGAAGATTTTGACTGGGACGATATATTTGACGGGGCGGATTGGTTCCATTTTACCGGAATAACTCCGGCGCTGGGCGGAAACCTGCCCAAAATCTGCGAAATGGCTTGCGAAGCGGCGAAACTAAAAGGCATAACGGTAAGCTGCGACTTAAATTACCGCAAAAATTTATGGTCGCGTGAAACTGCGCGTGAAATCATGGGCGGGCTTATGCAGTACGTTGACGTTTGTATCGCGAACGAGGAGGACGCGGGCGACGTGTTCGGAATAAAAGCTGAAAGCACGGATATAACAAGCGGTCAGTTAAGCCATGACGGATATAAAAGCGTTGCCGCTCAGCTTAAAGAGCGTTTCGGATTTAAAAAAGTCGCGGTAACTCTGCGCGGGTCAATATCCGCGAGCGACAATAACTGGGCGGGTATGCTGTATGACGGCGCGGATTATTATTTTTCCAAAAATTACGCGGTTCACATAGTGGACAGGGTAGGCGGCGGCGACAGTTTCGGCGCGGGGTTAATATATGCCGCGCTAACGGGGAAATCTCCGCAGGCTTCGCTTGAATTTGCCGTTGCGGCGAGCTGTTTAAAGCATACGGTTGAAGGCGATTTTAATTTAATGACTGTCGGCGAAGTGGAAACATTGAGCGGCGGGGACGGAAGCGGAAGGGTTCAGAGATAATAAAACACGGCGAAACCATAAATTTAAACTTAAAAAGTGAGGTAAAACATGAGAACGATAAAAAAAATAATAAGCATAGCGTTGTTAATCGCGCTGATGATAAGTCCGTTTGTTCGGAACTGGGGGGGGGGGCAACCGTTCGGGCTCCCCGTGTGGGCAGCAGATAGGGGTAATTTGGGGGGGGACTACGAACATCTCACATGGCGGCT
>Ga0099364_10015477_pt1 | contig 10053 bp, 8 predicted proteins | sample TergutTh196P3_FD_73070 | JGI IMG/M metagenome (GOLD analysis project Ga0099364, IMG submission 73070) | Microcerotermes parvus P3 segment gut microbial communities from Pointe-Noire, Republic of the Congo - Th196 P3 | ecosystem: Host-associated > Arthropoda: Insects > Digestive system > Gut ...
ATCCGCTGTTTGTCAAGAAACGTTTTCATTGCGAATTGGACATGTTATTTAACAACCTATAGAAGACAGCTCAGATAAAATTAATGCGGAGGAGGTGTTTATGGTAGCAGGTACAAATATGGGAAAACGAAGGTTTGTTAAAATTTGGAAATTCAGGCATTATTACCTTCTATTGTTCCCGGCCATTGTCTATGTGGGAATCTTCCATTACGGCCCCATGTACGGGATTCAAATCGCATTCAAGGATTACATGGGTGTCTTGGGTGTCGCGGGCAGCCCCTGGGTCGGCTTCAAGCATTTCATCAGCTTCTTCAATAGTTTTTATTTTACCACAATCTTCCGAAACACCCTGATGCTTTCGCTGTACTCACTTATCGCGGGGTTCCCTCTGCCTATTCTGCTGGCCCTGATGATTAACGAACTGCGTGAAAACAGGTTCAGGAAATCCATCCAGACGATATTATACGCCCCGCACTTCATATCTATGGTAGTGTTAATCGGCATGATAAATACTATGTTCTCGCCCTCAATGGGCATTGTCAATACAGTGCGTGAAGCCATGGGGCTAGAGCGTGTGTACTATATGGCAATCCCACGGGTGTTCCCTCACATGTACGTCTGGTCCGGTATTTGGAAAAGCCTGGGATGGAATTCGATTATATACATTGCGGCGCTTTCGAGCGTAGACCCTCAAATGCACGAAGCCGCTATCATGGATGGGGCAAGCCGTATCCAGCGTATACGATACATTAACCTACCAACAATCAGCCCCACAATAGTCCTGCTTTTGATCCTGTCTATCGGAAGCTTGATCTCGGTCGGGTACGAACAGGTTTTTTTGCTGCAAAACAACCTGAATGTCGAATATTCCGAGGTAATCGCCACATTTGTATACAAACGCGGAATCCTGAACCGAAGTTATAGCTTCGCGTCGGCAGTCGGCTTGTTTAATAATGCGCTGAACATATCGCTGTTGATTATAGCAAACGGGATATCGCGCAAAGTTTCCAAGAGCGGTTTGTTTTAAGGGGGATTGGCGTGACAGGGATAAAAGTCAGGGAAACAGTCGCGGACAGGATATTCATGGTAATTGTCTATACCATCGTTTTGCTGGTTACGGCAATTGTGCTTTATCCCCTAATCATCGTCCTATCCAGTTCAGTAAGCAAACCCGAGCTGGTGGCGACCGGACAAGTCTGGTTTTTGCCAAAGGGCTTGAACATCCTCGGGTATCAGCGCGTTTTAATGGATTCGGCGATTATGACCGGGTACATAAACACTATTTTATACACTGTGTTTGGTACAGCCATCAACATCGCTGTCACTGTCCCGGCTGCGTACGCTTTGGCTAAAAGGGACCTCCCGGCTCGTCGGGTACTTATTTTCTTTTTCATCTTCATCATGTACTTCAGCGGGGGCATGATACCGGAGTTCTTATTAATCCAATCACTGGGGCTATACAACACCAGGACGCTGCTCTTTATTTATGGAGCTTTTGGCGCGTATAACTGCATAATTTGCCGCTCATTCTTCGAATCCGTCCCAGCAGAACTGGAAGAAGCCGCTTTCATTGATGGCTGCTCGCCGATCCGTGCGTTTATCCAGATTGTTCTCCCGATATCGCAGGCGCTGCTCGGAGTCATGGTTTTATTTTTCGCCGTCGCCCGTTGGAATTCATTCTTTGTCGCGATGATCTACACGGTCGATGCCGACATCACACCACTACAGCTAGTCCTGCGGCGGATCCTGATTGTGGAGCAAACCAGCCGTGACATGTTAGAAGAGGCGCACCTTGAGGATATTGCAACGCGTGTATATTTAGTCGAGTTGATCAAGTACGCGGTGATTGTTGTATCCTCGCTGCCTCTGTTGTTGCTATACCCGTTCTTGCAAAAATATTTTGTAAAAGGAGTACTGATAGGTTCCGTCAAAGGCTAGGCTAAAAAGCGCGGATGCCGGTTTTCATCGGTTTTCTGCGCTTATTAATGAAAACCTTACCATGTCGATAGTAATCTCGTTACGAGAACTATAATACAAAGAAAATCCAAAAGGAGGATTAAGTATGAAAAACAGAACCATTTCACTGCTGTTGACATTTGTGCTTGTTGGCATATTGGTGAGCGCATGTTCACGATCGTCGGACGCGCAGGAGACAAACCAACCCACGAACACACCTGCGGCAAGCGCAACTGAAACAAACAACAACCCGCAAGATACAGATAGGCCCCTGTATCCTATTGTTGACGAAGTAATCACAGTCCGAGGCATGAAGTACTGGAACCCGCATTGGGACAACGGGGAATCCAGGGTGCTTTGGAATCTGATAGAATCCGTCACAAACATTCGCCTCGATATGACCTGGCTGGCTGATGCCGAGCAGCTGCCAGTTTTCATGGCTGCGGGCGATTGGCCGGACTTCTTTTTCGACCCCCTGGATACTACTTATATCAACGAATTTGGCGTCATAGGCGGGAGATTCGTGGATTATACAACAAAACTCGACCTTATGCCGCATTTGGTCGAGGCATTTGATATGTTCCCAGATGCCAAGAAAGCGCTGATGCAGGAAAACGGCGGAATTTACAACCTATTTACGTATTCTCCGGCTGCCACCAGCTACGGCAACCGGATGCATTACCGTACCGATATCATGGCCGAGCATAATGTGCCCATCCCCACATCAACCGAGGAATTTCATGAAGCGCTGACCACGTTAAAAAACGCAACGGGTCATGCGCCCTTGGCTCCGGGGTTTCCGGAAGGATGGCTTTTCGCTTCATTTGGCAGCGGCATCACAATGGACTTTGACGACATAAATAATAACGGCATCGTCACATGGGGCCGTGTATCAGACCAGTACAAGAATTTTTTGAAGTACATGAACAGGCTTTACAGCGACGGCCTCTACCACAACGAATATATCACAATGGATACCCCAACGGTTCAAGCCCTGGTCAACGAAGGCAATTTCGTCTTTGCGCAGCACGAGCTGGCAAGTATCCCGATCGAATCGTTCCCCAGCGGCAACTGGGATATCGATGTACTTGCGCCGTTAACTTCGGAATTTAACAGCGACAGAACCATCGCCACCGGTGCGGCGCCCTGGGGTATCAACAGGGGCGGGGCCATCAATGCCGCATCCCCATATGTTGATGAACTGTGCAAGCTCTTTGATATCGCCTATGCGCTTGAAGAAGTCGTACCGGGTACAGGATTGTATGGGCCGGCCTTCATCTGGGGGCCGGGAAACGTAGGCTGGGCGTTTACTAATGCCGAAAAGACAAACCACGCGCTGATGATCCCCACCGAGTTCATGGGCGTAACATATGGTGATGTGGATTGGAGTTCCAATTCGCTGTACGAAATACTTCTTTATGACGCAGGTTTCGGCCTTAGCATGGTTTTCGAGTTTTCCATAGTTACCGACGGAAGCAATGGTGAAGCCCGCCAGAGGGGCGCTGTCAACAACAACCTAGGATATGCGAGGAGCTGGGTCTTTCCGCCCATGATCTTCACTGCGGAGGAACAAAGCGTCCTGGACAGCTATATGGTAGAAATCAACATTTATGTGGAGGAAATGCACGACAAGTTCATCACTGGTGTTGAAGATATCGATGCCTCATGGGACACCTTCGTGGCGAACCTGGAGCGTATGAACTACAGGCAGGTTGTCGAACAATATCAGGCCGCTTACGACAGGTGGAGAAGCAGATAATCAGAAAAATTTAATGAAACATTGAGGTAAATGACATATGGGCCGCGAAAAACTGCGGCCCTTAAATTTTTTATGAAACGTTATAGATTATATACAGGTAACAAAAACGCACTGAGGTTATGGGTAACATCCCTTGCGGTTACGCTGTACTCGGACATGGATTTTGACGCTTCCTCCCCGGCTTTACCGTGAAGATAAGCCCCTAAGGCGCAAGCTTCAAACAAAGTCAAGCCCTGTGCCGCAAGCCCCGCTATAATCCCGGCAAGCGCGTCCCACGAACCCGCCTTCGCAAGCGCGGAATTGCCTGATTGGTTGATGTATACATTGCCAATTGGGTCTGCGATTACTGTCCGTGGGCCTTTTAACAAAACTGTTATATTATACGTTTTGGCAAATGAAGTGGCAGCATGAATTGGGTTTTTTGTAATTTCATGCACCGCCAACCCGGTCAGCCGCCCCATCTCACCCGGGTGGGGGGTAATGGCAATATCCTTGCCTGCTAACACGCTTAAATCTCCGGCAATATTATTCAAACTATCTGCGTCAATTAACATTTTACAGTTAGACTCGCTTATCATTTTTTGCGTAAATCTTTTTACTTCTTCCCCTTGGCCAATGCCAGGGCCAATCAACAGCACATCCGGTAAAGCTTCAATATCCCTTAAGCTTTCAGGCATATACATGCCATTTATATCAGGTACAACCCTGGTTACGGCTTCGGGCATATGTGTATTAATCGCCTTTGCCGCAGCCTCGACCACGCATGCCTCGACCAGCCCCGCCCCGGACCTGTACGCGCCCATAACACATAATGCCGCTGCGCCCGGCATATCCCTGCTGCCTGCTATCACCCTCACATGCCCGAATGTCCCTTTGTGGGAATCCGGCGGCCTATTGGGTAAAAGCAAAGGTATATCACAGTCATTTAACATCTTAATATTTAACCCGTCTGTTTTAATGTAATGGGGCAGTGATATATCCTCGCAAAACACTTGCCCGGCTTGGCTTGCGCCCGGGTAAAACAATAGCCCCGGTTTAATGAAACCGTAGGTGATGGTAGCCTGCGCATTAATCGCTATGCCCATTATATGACCCGTATCAGAATGTACCCCGGTTGGTATATCAACGGACAAAATATATTTCGCGTATCTATTTGCCATTTCCACAACATCGTAAAAAATATCGTTTATTGCCTTTGACAAACCCGTGCCAAATATCGCGTCTATAACGATGTCGGAAGATTTTATTAAATTGGCCAAGTCGAATTCATTTGATGAAACATTTGTTAAGATGCCGTAAACTGGGATACCTAGATTTTTTATTATTTCACGGTTTAACGTCGCATCAGCTGAAATATCCGATTTGCCCCCTATAGCCGCCACGCATACATCCACTCCGGCTACATGCAAAAGCCTCGTTATGGCATAACCATCGCCGCCGTTATTCCCAGGCCCACAAAGAATCAAGGCGTTTTTTTGCCCTTTACCCCCAAGCTGCTCTAAAATATGGGGTATTGTTTTTATGGCGGCGTTTTCCATTAAAAGAATTGACGGTATGCCCATTTTATTAATCGCATATTCCTCAATTTGCCGCATTTGGGTGGTTGTTACTATCTTTGAGCCTGTCTGCATCATTATCACTTTTCTATGACCGCCACGGCGGCGGCTGTAGTTTTGTTATGGGTAATGCTTACATATACATATTTTGCTCCCAAGCCCTGCGCTATTGATTCAGCCGCATTATGCAAGGAGGCATATGGTTTGTTTTGCCCATCGTGTTTGATTTCTATGTCCCTTGGCATTATGCCGTGCCTAAAGCCTGTACCCAAGGCTTTGGCAATGGCTTCCTTAGCCGCAAATATACCGGCCTTGGATTCATTCCCCCGCTCTTTAATATATGCTTGCTCTGCTTCTGTAAAACAACGGGAGTTAAACTGCGGGGAGTCATCTTTGAAACGGGTTATTTCTATAATATCTATACCCAAGCCTACAATCATTTCCAAGCAGCCATAATATCGTAACCCATTTCCTTTAACGCAATGGCAAGCTGTGCCAATGGCAGCCCCACAACCGTAAAATAGTCCCCTTCTACCCGGCTTACAAGCGTTGCCCCTTTTTCTTGTATACCGTAAGAACCGGCTTTGTCCATGGGTTCGCCTGTTTTGACATAGGCATATATTTCGTATTCGGTAAGCTGCCGCATAAAAACGTCCGCAGTTTCGCAAAAAACTGACTGCGTGGTGTTCAAACCTTCTTTTTTTATTAGTGTTACCCCGGTATATACGGTATGTTTGCGTCCTGCAATTGATTTTAACATTTCTATGGCTTCTTCTTCGCTTTCCGGTTTGTTTAAAATGCGCCCGTCGATATAAACGATTGTATCAGCGGCGATTATTATCACTGGCTGAGGGTAATTATCCGCAGCTTTTTTGGCCTTTAATGTTGATAGATGCAGAACGGTTTCTTGCGGGGGTAACATTTTGCCTAAATTTTCATCAATGTCACAGGATACATACTCGCATGGTATCCCGGCTTGCTCCATCAGCTTTCGCCGCCTTGGTGATGCCGATGCAAGGACTAAGCGCATAGACAAAGATAGTGGGACATTATTATCGTTCAACCGATTGGGGGATACCTCCCCCAAACCCCCTTCGCGAAGCACGGAAAAGCCCTGCTTCGCTACATCGGCCGTGCCGATGGCACGCATTTCATGCGTGCTTTGAACAATCATTGGGGGACTGGTATGATTGTTCAACCTTCCGTAAAGCGGTAAACCGCATATGCTATGGCCATGCCGATTATACTGCCGACATTTATACGCACGACAAAGCCTATGGTAAACGAAATAACCCCAAGCGAAATGGTGAGCGGCGGGTTTAAACCAAAAGCCTGCCCAAAATCCAGCCAGGCGAGGAAAGCGTATTGCTTAAGGTAGAAAGCGAGGAAGGACCCAAGCACCATCCCGGCTAAAAAAAATAAAAATAATGTCCATCGATTCCGGCCGGTTTTCATACGCATATTGTTTGGCTCCCCACATATAATGACACCCAACGATTCTTGGTCACCTTTAAATTAATTATACTTCAAAATATGATTGTGTGGAAGCGGAATTTTAATTATTTTATTCGGTGCGGATAGCGCTTAAGGCGCTGAGCCTCATAGCCCTCCTTGCGGGGAAATAGCCCGAAACAAGGCCCACCCCGGCGGCAAACAACAGCGCCAACCCCGCAAGCCAAGGGGTTATTACCGATACGGCTGAATCAGGGTCGCCGATATATTGAAACATTTGGGCAAAAAAAGCGACCCTGGCGTTGTTTAGTAAATATGAAGCCAGGAAGCTTACGCCAACCCCTACAATGCCGCCGACAAGCCCGATTAAAGCCGATTCCAGCAAAAACAACCATTTGATGTCGCGTATGGCCGCCCCTATTACCTTCATTACCCCAATTTCCCTTGTGCGTTCATAAATGGCCATTATCATGGTGTTGGCAATGCCTATGGCGGCTACCAACAGTGACACGGCGCCAATGGCGGCCAAAAAGTTTTGGTTGGTCCGGGCTTGTTCTTGCATGGTGTCCAGCCATTCGGTGGGGTACCATGCATAAAACCCCATTTCCTGTATTTTTTCATTTACCTCTTTTGTATGCGCCATATCGGTTACTTTTGCGTATGCCATTTCATAACCCTGCTGCCTCCCCCCCCTGCGGGCGGAAACCCAGCCGCCTTCGGGCCCCGCCGACTGGTTGTTGTTATTTTGCAGCCGGTCAGCGTCCTCCCTTAGCTTTTTAAGTGTTTCGATGTCAAAAATAATCCCTATATCCAACTGATAATCGTTTTTATACTCGGCAATGCCCGCCACATAAATGTCTTGCGGCCTAAAGCTTGGGCTCCCGTAATCGTCGTCAATAAAGTCGTAATCATAATCATAATCGTCCATCCCCTGCCCAGAGCTGATGTAGCTATATTCCACAGACATCGTTATTTTGTCGTTTAATAAATCTACCCGCGGCTCAAGCTCTTCCCCCATCTGCATTTGGTTGAGCCTGTCCCACCAGTTCCAGTCGTTGGGTTCCCTAAACATAGCCTCGGCAAAGGCCCCGAATATAACCGTGTTTTGCTCGCCGGGTTCCGGCATACGCCCTTCGGCAATCTTTACGCCCAATGTGTCTATGGCTTCCATTTTTATGCCTATTGCGTTCCAGTTATCCATCACATAACTACCGCTTTTAAAGTATAGGTTCATCCTTTCAACAGGGGTGGCAATCAAGACATTTGGTATTTTTTCTATTTCGGCTATGGCTTCGTCTGTTAAAACCGGCGGCCCCCCTGGACCGGCTGTTGAAAGCCCGTCAGCCCTGGTAACTATAACGCTTCCGGAATCAGACCAATAGGACATGCTGTTGATGGTAATAAGCGTCACGTCCCCCATATTCTCTATTTGCTGCTCAAATTTTAGGTTGATGGCCAAGCCAAGGGATATCATAACAACAATGGACGCAGTTCCCACCGTTACACCCAGTACGGTTAATATAGTGCGTAGCTTCCGCTTAAACAGATTGCGGAGGCACATGCTTAATATGTCAATGCTACTCATCAAAATCCAACCCTTTTGACTTACGTTTTTTCAAGGCCACAATAAGGACTATTGCGCCAACAACCAAGCCGGCTGCGGGCCCCCATACATATGGCCTTTTTGCGTGACCAACCAGGCGGTTTAGGAGGCTTCCGCCGTCTTCGTCGCCCCATTCGTCAAAACCCATTCCGGGCCGCATAAACTCGTCTTCCCCCATAAACCAGTCCCCGCCGCCCATATCGTCATAAAACATTTCATATACATTAACAATAAACTCATGGCGGTATTCTATCGGGGCACCTGTTTCGTCCTCGGCAGTAATAACTATGGCGCAGTTATGCAGCCCCTCCTCCATGGGTATAAACATACCGTCGTAGCTAAGCGTCCTTTCGGCGTTAAGCCTGCCATGGTATATGTCGGCCTGAGAAGAATCAATCATCAAGTCGCTTTCTACCCTTATGCGCATATTTGATAAGGGAACCCTGCCCGAGTTGATTATGCTAAACCACAAATATATAGGTTGGTAAGTTGGGGAACTATCAGTAATGCTGGGTTCGGTCAGCTCGATGCGGGCAAATTGCCGTACATTGATTCCAATTTGCTCTGTTTGTGTAAATTCGTTGTTGTCCTCGTCCTGATATTCAAATCGCACTTCCAAATTATATGTACGGGGGGTGGCGCTAGGTATAGTAAACATACGCAGTGACCAGTGCGTTTCGCCCTTGGGTCCTATTTCATCGAAATAATATGTATTGCTTCCGTTAACCGGTGTAAACGCGCTTTGCCCGTCTGTCGTCAGCATGGGGTTTAATGTTACCTTTATATTGTTTACCGACCTTTCCATATTGGAGTTTTGGAAAGTCATATGCAAGTCAAATTCCTGCCCCGCCAATGCAATTACCGGGTCTACTTCATATTCCGACACAATAATCCTTGGAATACTGATTCCGCCGGTGTCGGGCGTTGGTATGGGCGTTGGTGTTGGTTCCGGCGTGGGGGGGTTATATACGCTTATTGCCGCATATTGCGGGAATGTAAATATCTCAGGTTTTCCATCGTCAAGCGTAACACCTGTTTCATATTCAATGATAAAGCCTATTGTATAACTCCTTGTTCTGGACAAATCGGTTGGGGCAAATGTAAATGTAAAATCGTGGCTGGCGCCAATCGCCAAAGAACCCAATAGCTGGGTGGTTGCAGTGGCAGCAGCCGGCGCTATGATATTGTCGTCAAAATTTTCGGCTGTTACCTTAATGTTTGCGGCGGGCAGATTGCCGTTGTTAGTCAAACTAAATGATATTTCCCCGCCCTGCCCCACATTAAGGACGCCTTGGGGAGAGGATATATTGCTTGCGGATAGTATGGCCCGATTTAATATGGAAGTGGCGGGGGGCAGTACATTTACATGGTATGTGAAGCTGCCCTCTATGGGTACTCCATTGGAGTCAGCATAATTTATCCTAAAAATAAGTGGGTATGTCCCCCGCGCATCATTCGATACCATAAAAGAATAGTTGACTTCCTCTGCCTCACCACCCTCTATGATGGAAAAAAATGAGGTGTTTAAATCGTTTACTAAAAAAACCCCATCGGTAGAAACCACTGATATAGAAACCGCGCGGGCCGGGTTTCCACCTAAGTTTTCGATTATGGCGGCAATGTTAAAGGTGTCGCCGGGTAATATCTGGGCTTTGCTGGCCCTGAAGTTTGACATCATTATTATGGGGGGGAGCTTATCCTGCGCATCCCCTGTGCCTGAAACCAAT
>Ga0099364_10015478_pt1 | contig 10053 bp, 5 predicted proteins | sample TergutTh196P3_FD_73070 | JGI IMG/M metagenome (GOLD analysis project Ga0099364, IMG submission 73070) | Microcerotermes parvus P3 segment gut microbial communities from Pointe-Noire, Republic of the Congo - Th196 P3 | ecosystem: Host-associated > Arthropoda: Insects > Digestive system > Gut ...
TGGCTATGGCGCTTCTGCTTGGCGCGTTTTTTACCGGCTCATTTGACGCTTCATCCTTTATTTTCGCCCTGGTTTCCGGCGTGGTTGCTGCGTATTCTCTTCAGGGAGCCGGGAAGAGAATGGACTTGGTCAAAGCTGGCCTTTTTATTGCTGCCGCTAATCTAACTATCATGACTGCTGTTCTTCTTTGGCAGCGTTCTGCCATCGGGGTATACCCCATTTCTCTTTTTTGGGCGGCTTTTAATGGTATAGCCTCCGGCATGCTGGTGCTTGGTGTTCTACCTCCGCTTGAACATGCGTTGAATGCCGCAACATCTTTCAGGTTAATCGAGCTTTCGGATTTGAACGCACCGGTACTAAAGCGGCTGTTTACAACAGCCCCTGGCACTTACAGCCATTCAATTATGGTTGCAAACCTGGCAGAAGCGGCATGTCAGGACATAGGGGCAAATTCAAATTTGGCCAGAGTGGGCTCCTATTACCATGACCTTGGGAAAATGGAAAATCCAGGTTACTATGTTGAAAACCAAACCGATTATAACCCGCATGACGACATGCCGCCTCGTCTTTCCGCCACGGTGATACGCAGCCATGTAAAGCTGGGAGTGGAAAAGGCAAGGCAATTGGGGCTGCCGCAGGAAGTAATAGAAATAATCGGCGCTCATCACGGTAATTCAGTTATTACTTGGTTTTATAGCAAGGCCTTAAAGCTTAAAGATTCAAAAAGGGACCCGGTAAATGTGGAAGACTATTGCTATTTAGGCGAGCCTCCCCATTCACGGGAAAGCGCTGTTGTAATGCTGGCAGATGTTAGTGAAGCCGCAGTTAGGACTTTAGATAAACCTACCGCCGTAAAAATAGAAAAGTTTATCCAGGAACTATTCGATAAAAAAGTTGAAAGCGGTCAGCTTACTCAGTCGGAATTGACTTTTCGGGACCTTGAAACCATAAAAAATGCCTTTGTCAGAGTCTTAAGCGCCTATTACCATTCCCGCATAGAATACCCCAAGATAGACACTCATACAGATGAGGATGCAGCTGTTTCTGCTCCTGGGAAGGCAGATAAAAAATGAATCAAGTTTTTATTAGCGCAGAAGAAGTACATATGCCTGCCTGGTCTACTGATGCCGGTAATTTTGCAAAATCTGTTATGGAAGAGCTTGGCTTGGAAAAATGGATATTATCCATGCTTTTTTGCAGCAACCGCTATATAAAATCACTGAACTCACAATACAGAACCAAAGATGAGGCAACAGATGTTCTTTCTTTTTCGTTAGGAGAAACTGACCCTGACGGAAACTATCTGGCAGGAGATATTGTTATATCTATAGAAGCGTTAGAAGAAAATTCCAGGTTTTTTAAAGTTGACGCCGATGAAGAACTTCGGCGTCTTATTGTTCATGGAATACTTCACTTGTCAGGCAAAGATCATGTTACAAATAAAGCCGGGGAATCTATGCTGGAAATCCAGGAGGGTATATTATTGCGTTTAAAGGAAAAAGCTCTGTGAGATTAAAATCTATGTTTACCTCTCTTTTTAATAAAAATAAGGAAATAAGCAGAAAAACCTATCAATCTCTTGAAACAGATAAAAAAGAGATGATCCAGGGGATTGTTGAACTATCTGACACAACTGTTAAGGAAGTAATGGTTCCCCGAATTGACGTAGATTTTATTTCTGTTGAGGCAAGCCGCCAGGAGCTTCTTTCAAGAATCATTGAAGGCGGCTATTCCCGCTTCCCTGTTTACGAAGAAACCATCGACAAAGTTATCGGTATTCTCTATGTAAAAGACATACTTAAAAGCCTTGTTGAAAGCGATGGATCGGATACGCCGTTTAATATTAAAAGCCTGCTGCGCAAGCCTTTTTTTGTCCCCGAATCAAAACGAATTGACGATTTGCTGCGCGAATTGCGCCGCCGCAAAGTGCATATCGCTATTGTTGTGGATGAGTACGGCGGAGTTTCGGGCATTGTTTGTATGGAAAACATTATTGAAGAAATCATTGGAGATATTCAGGATGAATTCGATAATGAAAAGGAAGACATTTTACAACTGGACAAAGGAGTATGGCTTTGTGATACCAGGGTAAACCTGGAAGACCTTTCTGAAAGTATAGGAGTAACACTGCCTGTTGATAAATTCGATACGTTGGGGGGCTTTGTTTTTGATCTTTTCGAGAAAATACCGGTAAAATATGAAAAGGCTGTCTGGGGCGGCCTTGATTTCATTATCCAGGATGTGGAGGGCCATAAAATTAATTCTGTAAAGATTGTTCTTGGAGAAAAGACCGAATAAAATTTCACACAAAGGCACGGAGGCACAAAGGTTGATGAAAGAAATTTACCATATTGACCAATATGTTAACAAATTCAATTTCTCAATTATTAATAAAAAACAAAGAAAAATCCTTTTTGTATTCTTCTTTGTGTCTTTGTGTCTTTGTGTGAGTTTTTTCCCAGAAAAGATCTTCGCCCAGAATAGCGCCCCCTTCCTTTACGAAAGGGGCATTTCTTCCATGCTCGAAGAGGACTGGTACTCTGCGACTGAGTTTTTAATTGAAAGCTTAACCCTTAACCCTGCCCACGCAGATGCGACATCAGCTCTTGCTGAGTGTTATTATGAATTGGGTGAATATGATCAGGCCCTCGTGTGGGTCCGAAGAGCAAGGAACTTATCCAGAACCAACACATCTCTTTCAAATCTGGAAGCATTCATACTCATTGCTCTTGGCCGGCTTGATGAAGCGTCTATAATTATAAGACAGGTACTTGAGCGGGAACCTTACAATAGGGAAGCCCTTTTTGCTGCGGCAGAATTGGATATTGCCAGAGGCCGGGCAGGGGATGCGGTTATCCGTTACCGTGAGGCGGCCAGGCGCTACCCTGACGATAGGCGGCTTTTGGTTTCGCTTGCCTTGGTTTTGGGCTCTTTAGGAGATAACGAAAACGCCCGTGTCTACATAGAGCGCGCTCTGCAGTATCATGGCGCAGACTACCGGGTTCATTATTATGCCGCTTACCTTGCTTCAGGGGCCGGGCGGCTGGTCGATGCGGCACATCATGTCGAAAACTCCCTCTACTACCGGCCAGCTTTTGATCCGGCGCGGTTTCTTTTTGCCTCTATACGTTACCGTCAAGGGCAATATGAAGAAGCCGCCCGGCTTGCTGACGAGTTAATCAATAAAAAGCGGGAAGATTCCCTCTCATGGTACCTTAAAGGTGTTTCTTTTATCAGAATGGGCAGGTTCGCCGAAGCCCAGACCATTCTTTCAACTGCCGCTGGCATAGATCCAAATGATGAGTTTATCCGGGCAGCACTTGAGGAACTCCTCATCACAAGAACAAGGATCGAAGATCCTGCCCGTGCCCGTTGGGCATCATGGCATTTTGCCAGAGCCAGGGAATTCCGTTTGGGGAACCAAATTGAACAGGCCCTTTTCGAATACCGCCGGGGTTTAAGGTTAAACCCCTATGCCCAGGATCGACGGGAATATGCAGAACTGCTTAGGCTTAGGGGATACCCTGCCCGTTACCTGGAAGAGCTTAAGTTTATGCAAAACCTGGGGCTTGCAGACAGAGCCCTTAATGATGCTGTGGAATCCTACAGCGCCCTTCTATCAAATGCCCTTTTCCGGCGATGGGATGTTGATCCTGTTATGATCTCTAAGCCGCATTGGAAGCTGGCGGTTTTTTCTCTTACCTCAGAGTCAGCTTTTTATCATGCGGATGCCGGTGCAGGGGCTTCTTCGTATATTAAAGATCTGCTTGTGCATGAGCGGAATATACTGCCAATGGAGATTGAGCTTAGGCAACCATCTTTTTCTGCGGCATTCCGCAGCGCCAGAGAAGGGGGAGCGGATTATTTCCTTATATTGTCTGTTTCTGAAAATGAACGGGATATTTCAATAAAGGGAGAATTATTTGTGGCTCGCACAGGGGCGGCGGCGGCGGTGTTTAACACTTACCGCACCGGTCCGGACAGGCTGCGTTATGCCAGTCGCGGCATTGTAGATCAGTTGTCCGCCGCCTTGCCTTTCCGCGCGGAGCTTCTTCTACGCCGCCAGGATCAAGGCCTGATTGATAAGGGCCGGGCGGATGGCGTTAAAGACGGCGATGAATTTGACGTGATTCTTAAAGAAAGAACAGGCATAATTAACGAAGGAATAGGACTAGTTTACTCACCGGATGATATCGTGGGAAAACTCGTCATTGATAGAGCCGATGAAGAAGTGTCGGCGGGCAGACTAACTCGAAATGGCTTTTTTGATCGAATTACTCCCGGAGATGAGATTTTTATAACTCCAGGTAAAAATGAAAACATAGGGAATGCTTCTCTTCCGGAGGTGGATCCGGAACTTCGCGCTTTACTGAGAATGTTACGTTAACATAACTCAAGATCGTATCATATCTATTAGAGCCTGAATCCATTCTTCGGTTTCAACGGGAAAACTCTCTCTAATAGAAAGAAATTCAAAAAGCCCTTCACGGGGCTGGTTTAAAAAATAATAACACTGGCCCAGGTAAAACCTAGCCCTGATTTTTGTATCAGTGCTTCCTGGTAATGCGATGAATTTAATAAATTCTATCTTGGCTTCTTCCCAGCTTCTTTCTGCAAAAGGTCCCCTTACAACGGAAATTAAAGCATGCTCCTCGCCTTCTGTTGGTGAAGCCTCCAGATCACGGACAAATGCCCTGGGTTTTTTTATTTCTACTTCGATTACAGGCGGAGGAGGTTCAGGTTCCACCGTAGTGTCAATCCAGCGTGTTTCACTTTGAACAGATACCAGGGGTAATGTAATACCTCCCGTTCCGCTTGAGTAAAATTCCGGCCTGCCGGCAGATAACTCTACCGGAGCGCTGGCTGCGTTACGGCCTGGTATAATAACCGCTAAACCCTGTAGATGGTCTTCTTCAGAAATTACCGCATAATAATAAGGAATGCCAGGAACAGGATAATCGATAAAAGGAGAAGTTATTTTCGTCTGTATTAAAACCGCTTCAAAGAGGTCTTGTATTTCTCTAATTGGCTTTGTACTCCGGTAAAGGGCCGCGCTTTTTACATTTCTTTCGGCAAATGTTATTATAATCCTGTCCACATCGGCTATTATGTCTAAAGATAAAATTCCGCTTTCTTGATGCAGAGAAATTCCCCCAGGCACATGGACTGTAATAGTGTTTTTTGAAGTTATAGGAAAATCATACCTTAGGCCGTTATTATCGCTGGCTACAGCAAAATAATAAAATGTTCCCACAGTATCAATCTCGTCTTCGTAAAATTGTGTGCCATAGGAAATAACAGCAGGTGTTTCTGTAAGTAACAAATTATCTCCTCTAAAAGGATAAATTGAGCGGTAAATGTATACTGGTCCCTCTACATCCTGAGAATCTACCCATGAAAGACGCACCAGATTGTTTGTGGTTTCTCCCTGGAGCTGTGAAACAAAAGGATCGAATGTGGAAGTTTGGGCAGCAAGAGGCAGGGCGGCCATGATTAAAAGCAATAAAAAAATATTACTTTTCTTTAATTGTTTCATGTGTTTCATGTACTTTTTCATATTATAATTGTAAGATCAATTGAATTATTCGTCTAGATTTGTTTTATTTTATTTCAATTTGGTGTATTATTATGTAAGACTTGTTCGATAAATAAAAGGGTTTTCGAACGAGTCCAACGAGTCCAACGAGTCCAACGAGTCTATTGAAAACTATGATAAAAATGTTTTTTCATATCCAGTTCAGAGGGCAGTTAAAGCGCACAAGACCAGAGCTTATTGGCTCTCTTGAGGATGCGGTGGCTGCTTCCGCCTATGCAGCCGGAGGCATTGTAGAAACCGGGCGCAAGGTTTTTAGCGCTTCATTTGATGAAGATCGAATTTGTTTTTGGCTTGATATAGTTGTTTTCCTAAAGGAAGTCTGCGCATTTCTGGAAAGAGCTTCTCCGGAGCTCTTTGGGTACGCGCTTGTTTTGGGACGAAATTCAACTGAGACTTCAGCCCAAAAGCTCTGTCGATTCAATATTGGAAAAAATAAGCGGGAAACTTCAGGAATTTGGTGCTCAGAAGAAATTTTGGATTCTCTGAAATTCTACATCGTGTTTGGGCGTTCAACCGGGAACAAAAAAAGAAATGCACCGGATGGATACAGGAAAATAAAGGAATTCAGATCGTTTGAAAGCGATAGGGAAAATTGCCAATTTACAGAAAAAATAAAAAGTGCTTTGGCAGAAGAAAAAATGGCGAACACCCTGTTTTTGGGTTCTGCTTTGAGCGCTATACATGGTTTAAGTGATATTAAAACAGGTGTCTACCAATATTGTGCCTCTTTTCCGTGGAATATTCCCCCTATAATTATTCGCTTTGGCGCCGGGGGAAGGGGAATTGTCTGTTTTATGGATGCATGGACAGAGGAGCTAAGAGCCTTTATTAATTCTGCTTCTACAAGTAAAGAACTGGATGCCATTTATGATCTGCTTTTTAGAGAACGCTTAAGAGACGAGTGGTCTCCATATATGATAGAACAAGGCCGCAAGTTTATCCATTGCCTTTTAACAGCGTATATTGCTGCGGCTAAAAGTGAAGGCTCTTTTGGGGTCTTAATTTTGGAAGATATTTCTCTTGCGGATGCCTCATCAAGAATTTTTATTGAAGTTTATTCATCGGCTTTTTCATCTCAAGTGGAAAAAGAAAAACTTCTTGTACTTGGACTTGATAGTTTACATGAGAAAAGTTTAGAACAGTGGAAAAGCGTATTTGACAGGGTTTTAAATTTCTCTGATGAAGAAATCCCGCATTATGATGCGCAGTTCAATTTTCTTAAAAAAATGCCTCCTGACTTAATTGAGTTGTCCTATTGTGTTTCTCTTTTTGGGCATTATTTCCCAGTTCATGTTTTTCCCCAACTTTTTGAGGAAGTCGGCCTGACCCGTGATGCATATTTGCAGGCGCAGCATATTTTGACAGCTTTGGGCTTATCTACCCCGGAAGATCCCAGGCCTCTTGTGGATGAGTTTGAATCCCTGGCAGAAAAAATTTTAAAGAAACGAATAGCTAAAATCCGCTCCATGGTTGGAGACCTGCTTCTGTCATGGGCGGTTTCAGGCAGACTTCACCCATGTTTTAATCTTATTAGGATTCTTTCAGATTTAGGAGAGAACACAGGTAATGCCCTTGTTTTGCAGTCAATCAGGGCAGATGTCTTTAATGGAACTTGGAATGGAATTGAGAAAGCTATTTCCGGTGAGGTTTTTGGTTCTATAGTTGGAAAAACGAATGCCCCGATTCTTGAGTATATTTATAAAACCCTTAAAGCATTGGTATGGGGCAATAGTATGGATATAAGGCTTATATTTAAGGGAACCGCTCCCCCTGATGAAAAAACAGGTGAGGAGCCTTTTTCTGCAATAAGTCTGGCTCATGTCCAAACAAACCTTGCGGCTTTTTATATTGGCGCCCGTGAAGGCAGCGCCGCATTTGAGGCGATTCGGAAGGCTTTGCTGTTTAACAAAAGTTTGGGAGAGGACACGGTTCCGGCTTACAGGTTTTTTTCATTGGCGAATTTTTCACGGCAGCGCATTGATGACGCTCTTGAGTATATTTCTTTTGCCATTGAACAGGCGGAGAAAACTAAGCTGCATGAAGAAGTTTTCCTTACATATTATTATGCATCTTCAATTAATATGATCTATGGAAATCTTTCTAAGGCAGAGCGGCTTACTTATAGAGCAGAAGAAGCTGCATATAGGCTTGGACAGATGGAATGGGGCATGAAGGCCAAGTTTTTACGAGGAAGACTTTTCTTTGAAATTGGACGTTACGGAGAAGCCCTGGAAATTTTTGAGTCAATTATTTCTATCAATCAGACAGCTAACCAGTTAATCGATGTTAATATTGTCCAAACAGTAGAGGCATGGATTTACAGAACAAAAAATTTACTTGGGCGCTTTTCTTTACTAAGCAAAAACTCCGTTTCAAAAAGTTCTGACGCTGCTATTTTTGAAATAGAGGCGGCGTATTTTTTTGCTGATTATAAAATGACCGATAGCTTGGCCCAAGATTTTCTAGATACTAATGATACAAATGATACAAATGAAGAAACAAATGAGGTTTTCTTTTTCACCGAGCAGCCGGACTGGCGCAGTGGGTTTTCGCAATGTGAGTACATGTTTCATCCGGAGAAAGTTCCGGGAACCAGGCTTGCCCGGGTGTACCAGGCCATGGCCAAATGTGCCCTTAATCCGTCGCCTACAGTTAAGACAGAGAGCTTAAGCTGGATGCAGCAGTTTTTAAGAGATGAGCTTCTACCTGATACAGATCCCAATGATGCGATTTATTTTTACGCATGGTTTTGTATGCTTGCGGACATCGAAACATCCCAGGTGGACTTGAAAACAGTCATAAGTATGGCAATTAAGCGGATTCAGCGCCGGGCAGGCAGAATTGATGACATGGAGACTAGACAAGCCTTTCTTCATTTGCCCCGCTGGAACAGCGCTTTGTACATGGCAGCCAGAGAAAATAAGCTTATTTAAGACTTATTTAAGCACTTCTAAAAGTAACTACGTGACCTATTGACATAAAACAATTGTTTTGTAATCGTATAAAACATCGGCATCTGTCACTCCGGGCCTCTTGCTGATAGGAATTGTATTGTATGTTTTAATCAGATCAACTCTTTGAGTTGCTCTAATTAAAACGGCGGCATAGCTCAGTTGGTAGAGCAAACGGCTCATATCCGTTCGGTCATAGGTTCGAGTCCCATTGCCGCTATAAATCAAAATTTGAACTACAACATGCCATTGATAACTTGGATGTCGAATTTAACACAAATTAAATGTGCGATCTTATATTTCTGCGGGAACTTACCCATCCGGGCAGCATTTGGCGTGTGAAAGAAATGGTCAGGTCAAAACCTGCGTCAAAGAAGACCACGACCAACGAGCTGACCGGATGGGTAAGTTCCCGTGGCGATGTACTTTCGCATATTTTGTGTACTGTTAGACAAATTAGGATTTATCTACTTTCGCTCGCCTAACAACGTCTTCAATTCCTGAATCTCCCGAACCATTTGGGTGTTATCGAGCTGGAAGCGTTTGGGAACCATTTTTTTGGAAGTACATTCCACTGCGGCGACTAGGTTTTGGAGGCGTATGGCGTGGGGATAGGCCGGGGGAATAAAGTCTTCCATCACTTCCTCCATATCTTGTTTAGAGATCATGGTGCGGCCTTCCATTACCGCTCTTTGCATTGCCCTTATAAGCATGGATTCAATTTCAGCGCCGGAGACCTCGTGGCTGTATTTTTTGAAAAGATCAGAAACAGAAAAAGTATGAACCCCGAATTTGAGTTTTTTCACCAGGGTTTCAAAAAGGGCAACTTTTTCAGCAAGGGTTTCAGGATAAAAAAGGGCAAAGTGTTCTTCTGCACGGCCCTGGCGTTTCAAGTCGATTGGGAGGAGGTCTGGTCGGCAAGTAATGAGGAACCAGATGACCTTTCCACGGTAAGACGTATCTCCCATGAAGCTTGCAATTTGCGCAAATATGCGATTGCTTGTTCCCGAATCTCCATCCTGATCCCTGTCGCCTAAATAGGCATCGGCCTCGTCGATCATTACCGCCACCGGCGCCATTGACTTGAGGATATTTATCACCTTTTCGAAGTTTGATTCGGATTCGCCAACCCACTTGGAAAAGAGGTTTCTGAATTTAACCATGGGGATGCCTATTTCACCGGCAAAGGCGCTGACCATAAAACTCTTTCCGGTACCTATGGGACCTGCTATAAGGTAGCCCATAGGTACTACTCCGCTCTGACCCCGTTTGACTGCTTTGGCGTGGTTTCGAAGCAGTTTTTTTACAAAGTCATGGCCGGAAACCGCATTCAGGTCATATTGGGTTTCCATAAACTCCAAAAGCCCTCCGGCCTCATGTTCAATCATTTCTTTTTTCTTGTGGCTTAAATACTCCATGGTTAGGGCTTTATTTTCCTCATAGCGTACAAGAACCAGCTTGTCCAGACTCATCAAATTTAAGCCACTTGTAACCGCCGCAACACTA
>Ga0099364_10015479_pt1 | contig 10053 bp, 5 predicted proteins | sample TergutTh196P3_FD_73070 | JGI IMG/M metagenome (GOLD analysis project Ga0099364, IMG submission 73070) | Microcerotermes parvus P3 segment gut microbial communities from Pointe-Noire, Republic of the Congo - Th196 P3 | ecosystem: Host-associated > Arthropoda: Insects > Digestive system > Gut ...
AAAACTTTTACCTTGCAACTTCAAGTGTATTGGATAGTATAGATAATCTTGCTGACCGTTATAGGGAAGAGGCTTTAGCTGTTGGAAATAAGTCAGTCGCAGAAGTATTTTCCCGTATCCCAAGGGAAAAACCTCAAAGTTTTTTGGAAGCCCTGCAGTTTTTACGTCTTTTACATTATTGCCTCTGGTGCAGTTTTAATTACCACAATACTTTTGGCCGCTTTGATCAGTATATGTATCCCTATTATAAAAAAGATATTGATGCCGGTATTCTGGATCGGGACAGCGCTTTGGAACTGGTGGAAGAATTCTTTATTAGCTGTAATAAAGACAGTGACCTCTATGTTGGCGTACAGCAGGGAGATAATGGTCAGAGTATGGTATTGGGAGGGCTTAATCAAGACGGGACGGATAGTTATAACGATCTATCAGATATTTGTCTTAAAGCCAGTCTGGAATTAAAACTAATAGATCCAAAGATAAACTTAAGGGTAAATAAAAACACACCCATTGAACTTTATTCAAAAGGCTCAGAATTAACCAGGCAGGGACTTGGTTTTCCCCAATATGCCAATGATGACATAGTGATCCAGGCTTTGAAGCGCTGGGGCTACGAAGATAAAGACGCTTATAATTATGTTGTTGCCGCCTGCTGGGAATTTATAGTACCTGGTGCGGGAATGGATATTGTCAATATCAACGGTCTTTCTTTTACTAAGACAATAATCAATGCTATTGAGCGAATTGATGAATGGAATAGTTTTGATGAACTCTTATCGTTTGTAAAAAAAGAAATAGAGATCCAGGCCAATTCCATCATGGATGCTACAAAAAATATTTATATGGAACCTTCCCCTTTATTGTCTTTAATAATGGACGGCTGTGCTGAAAATGGGAAGGATATTTCACTTGGCGGCAAGTATAATAACTATGGAATACACGGCACAGGTTTATCAACCGCTGTTGATTCTTTAGCGGTTATCAAAAAGTTTATTTTTGAAGATCAAAAAATCAGTAAGGAAGAATTAAAAGAAGTCCTAAGGGTAAACTACGAAGGTCATAATGATGTTTACAATATGTTCAGGTTTGACGGGCCCAAAATGGGAAATGATGATGATGATGTGGATATGATCGCCGATAAGCTTCTTTCCTGGTTTGCGGACAGTCTTGAAGGAAAAATAAACGATAAAGGCGGAATATTCAGAGCAGGTACAGGGTCTGCCATGTACTATATCTGGCATGCCAGGGATGAAGAAGCCACTCCAGACGGCCGTAAAAAAGGAGAAGCCTTAGCCTGTAATTATTCTCCCAGCCTGTTTAGCCGCCTTGCCGGCCCTGTTTCTATCATTAAATCCTTTGCAAAGCCTGACCTGGTCAGGGTAGCCAACGGTGGCCCTTTGACCATAGAACTTCACGATTCAGTTTTTCGAAGTGAGGAAAGTATTCAAAAGGTCGCTCTTTTTGTAAAGAGCTTTATTGATATGGGGGGGCACCAGATGCAGATCAACGCGGTCAATCGGGACAGGCTTAAAGAAGCTCAGAAATACCCGGAAAAACATCGAAACTTGATAGTGCGGGTATGGGGCTGGAGCGGATATTTTGTGGAACTTGATGAAGTTTACCAAAATCACATCATTGAAAGGATGGAATTGGCTTTGTAATCAAGTTTATATAATTATAACATATCAATATATATTAGGCATAATCAAAAAAAATTATCGCATATTGAAATAAATATTACAAATTGCATTTTTATTAAAACAGGTTCATCCTATGATCAACACACATAAGGAGAATCTTATGAAGAAAATTGGTTTTATCTTTATTTTTCTGCTGGCAGTATCTATTTGCTTTGCCGGCGGTCAAAGAGGCGGTTCTGTAGATCGTCCTGCCGGGATGACAGATTCGGGTTATCCCATCGCTGACGGTTCTATAACTCTGCGTTATTGGAAACCCATGAACGCCGGGTTAGCCAGATTTATTACCTCCCTGGCTGAGAATACCGCATACCAGGAACAGGTTAGGAGAACGGGAATTAATATTGAATGGACCCATCCCGCCATTGGAATGGAACAGGAGCAGTTCAATTTAATGATAGCCGCAAGGGACTGGCCTGATATTATTGCCGCAGGTAACTTATATAGGGGCGGTGAATTCGCGGCTCTTAATGACGGCGTATTAATTGATTTAAGGCCCCATCTTCCCACTCTTGCCCCCTCTTATTGGCAGTTGATTGTGGATGATGAAGAATTTTACCGGCAGGTTAGTAATTATGAAGGCGGTATTGTTGGATTTTATGCCTATAAGCCGCCGGGAGATCCGCCAGCATGGAGAATTCTGATTCGCCAAGATGTACTGGATGAAGTGGGGATGGGTATTCCCAGAACTATAGATGATCATGAAAGGCTTTTCCAGCGCATGCTTGCAATGGGACTAACTCCCTGGATGCCGGAGGCCAATGGTTTAAGCCGGCAATTTATTGGCGCTTTTGGAATTGTCCCGGGCTTTTTTATTGATGAAAACGGTAGGATAGCCTGGGGGCAGGTTAGACCGGAGTTCAGACAATACCTGGAACTTATGAATCGTTGGTACGATCTGGGTTATATTTCAAGGGATTTTACCAGCGTTCATATTACTCAAACAAGACAGCTCTTTGACACCAGAGCAATTGGTATGTTTATAGACCCTGTGGCAATGAACTTTAATAGGGGTCGAAGCCTTGGTTTTGATGTTGCTTCAGCACCATATCCCCGCCAAAGGCTAGGGCAGCAGCTGCACCATGAGAACGCCGATATATGGCCTCTCCAGTGGAGAGGAGCGGGTATGGCTTCAGTCTCATCCACTTCCAGATACCAGGAAGCGGCAATCCGCTGGCTTGATTACGCTTATACTACAGCGGGCATTGAACTTTACAATTGGGGTGTGGAAGGGCTCAATTGGAACTGGATAGGCGGTCAAAGAGTTTATAACGACCTTATGCTTAATAATCCCACAATGGGAACAGAAGAGGCAAGTTATTTTTATAAAATGCACATAGCCCCAAGGTTTTCTGATCTTGATGTTGAAGTTCACGCTAACCTGCTTGTAAACGCCGAAGCCCTGGCAATAAGGAAACTTTGGGGGGATGATCCTCAGGTTGATTCCAGATTAGTCCTTCCTCCTTTTCAGCTTACTGAAGATGAGCATAATTTAAACGCCCGCATTATGTCCCAGGTAAACACTTATTCTGATGAAATGGTTCTTAGGTTTATCGTAGGAGCGGAGCCTTTAAGTAATTTTAACAACTATGTAGCCACTATAAATGACATGGGTCTGCAGGAAGTTTTAAATGCCCAACAAAGAGCTTATGAACGTCACATGTCAAGGAGGCTTGAAAGATAAAAAAAGCGGGACGCTGATTTATTTTAGCAGCGTCCCCATTATTGTGCTGTATATTCAATTCTGATATTGCACCTGATATATCATAATAATGTCCCAGGTAATACTCATTTTTATAGGCAATAACTCATTGCATAATTTTGAATTCTGCTTTACCGTAAAACCATGGAGATTGGATTGAAAAAAGAATCACTGGGAAAACGCCTCCTTAAAGATTATAAAAAGCGTAAGATTATTTATTGGATGATAGTTCCGGTTTTACTCCATTATATTATTTTTCAATATATACCTATGGCTGGGCAAGTTATCGCTTTCCAATCTTACCGGCCGGCCCGCGGCATACTTGGCAGTGACTGGGTTGGTTTCCGTAACTTTATCAGCTTTTTCCAGGGTCCATTTTCCGGCCGGGTGATCAGGAACACTATAATAATCAATTTTTATGAGCTCTTATTTGCCTTCCCCATGCCTATTTTATTTGCTCTGATGCTGAACGAGGTAAAAAATGGGCCTTTTAAGCGGGTAACCCAAACTATCAGTTATATGCCCCACTTTATTTCTCTGGTGATTATATGCGGTATGATCGTAAATTTTACCAGTTCACGGGGAGTAATTACCAGCATCATGACTTTGTTCGGTTTTTCACCGGTAAACCTTTTATCCAGACCCCAGTACTTCCGTGCAATTTACGTAACCAGTACAATCTGGGAAACTATAGGCTGGGGTAGTATTATTTACCTGGCCACCCTTTCAAATGTCGATCCAAATTTAATTGAGGCTGCCGAAATTGACGGCGCAGGACGCTTCCGAAAAATATGGCATATAGTTATACCATCGTTGATTCCCATTATATGCATTCAGTTAATTTTACGGATTGGGTCTATGATGAGTCTTGGGCCCGGTAAGGTGATCCTTCTTTATAGCCCTGTTGTCTATGAAACAGCGGATATAATATCTTCTTACGTGTATAGAGCAGGTTTAATTGAGCAGAACTTTAGTCTTGGTTCGGCGGTAGGAATGTTTAATTCGGTTATTAATCTTGGCTTATTGGTCTTTGCCAATTGGTTCAGCCGCCGCTTTGTTGAAGAAAGTCTTTGGTAGGTAATAGTGTTATGAAAAGAACACCCGGAATGATTGCTTTTGATACAATCAATACTATACTAATTGCCACAATTGGTTTGGTCTGTCTTTACCCAATGTTTCATGTACTGATGGCTTCTTTCAGTAATCCTTTAAGAATAATGCTTCATCAGGGCCCCCTGTTTTGGCCTTTGGGATTTTCATTGGAAGGTTATCTGGTTGTTTTAAGAACCCCGACTTTAGCAACCGGTTATTTTAATACCATATTTTACGTTATTGTAGGTACATCAATAAGCATGTTTTTAACGATTCTGGGCGCTTATGTTCTGGCCCAGAGAGAATTTATGCCTAAAAAAATAATCATGTTTATCATTGTTTTTACTATGTACTTTGGCGGGGGATTGATACCAAACTTTATTTTAGTCAGATCTCTTGGAATGCTTAATACCCGCTGGGCTGTTGTCATCCCCGGAGCCATAGGCACTTGGAACCTGCTGGTAATGCGAACTGCCTTTAGAGTAGTACCCGAAGCTCTTGAGGATGCGGCGCGGATTGATGGAGCTAATGACTGGACTATACTGGTAAAGATTATGATCCCCGTTTCCAAAGCAACTATTGCGGTAATATTACTGTTTTATGCCGTGGGTCAATGGAATTCCTGGTTTGGCGCGATGATCTATTTACCCCGGGCCAGACATCTATTCCCCTTACAGCTTTTCCTTAGGGAAATTCTTATCACCGCCAGTATTGAAACTGAAGGAGGCGGTGAGGGAGCTGATTTTATCGGCCAGCTTGTAAGATACAGTATGACTATAGTCAGTACTGTTCCCATATTATGTCTTTACCCCTTTGTCCAACGTTATTTTGTAAAAGGTGTTATGATGGGCTCAGTAAAGGGATGAGTGATAAGAGAAAAGTAAAAATAAGGATTCCAGACCTTTTAAATAAAAAGGTTAAAAATAATAGGAGTGTTAAAATGAATAAGGAATGTGCGATTATTTTGGTTATCCTCGTTCTATGTTTGAACGGAGGACTTTTATTTGCAGGTGCAGGCAGAGATAGCGGCGGGACCGCTATTACAGGGCCTGTGAATGTTACTTATCCCATCACTACGCCGGGGGATAAAAGCTTGACTTTCTGGATGCCTATACAGCCTCCTGCAGCACGGCATATGAATAATTACAGTGAGCATGAGATCTTTCAGATCATAGGCCGGAATACCGGAGTTGATGTTACTTTCTATCATCCAGCGGTAGGTCAGGAAACTGAACAGCTTAATCTTTTAATAGCCTCTTTGGATCTGCCTGATATAATCCAGATCCGGGGTATGTTCAGCGGTGGTTCTGGTGCCGGAGTATCGGAAGGAATTTTCCGAGACTTGACGGATTTGATAAGGCGCCACGCACCTGACTATCTTAGGGAAATCACCAGAAACGAAATGAATTATAGGCTTGCCACAAACAATGATGGCAGGTTAACACATTTCCAGATAATCAAACAGAGCGCTCCGCCTTTTAACCGCATTAACTATCGTCAGGATGTGATGGATCAACTGGGTCTTGATATACCTGTTACTATTGCAGATTACGAAAGTGATTTTACAAGAATGAGAAACGCTGGCCTTACTCCTTTTATGCCCTCAGGTAACGGCAGAATTCCCATGTTTATGTGGCCTTATGGCATAGCTCCGGGTTTTCATGTAGGAGCCGATGGGAATGTGAAGTGGGGTGAAGCGGAACCTGCATACAGGCAATACCTTGAAATGATGAATAGATGGTATAATCAAGGTTTTTTCCATCCTGATTTTATGAGTAATATCAATGTTGTTGAAGAAAGAGCCATGTTCGCAAACAATATTGTTTCTATGATCGTACATCCTGTTGATCTGATTAAGTCTGTCGCGGACGCAGTAGGAGCAACAGTGGTTCCCATGCCTTATCCCCGGCTTAATCCAGGACAGTTGATACCTTTCGACCCTGTAACCTGGATAGCCCGGCCTTTAAATAACGAATCCATGGCAACGGTAATTACCTCAAGAGCAAGGAACCCGGAGATCGCCACCGAATACCTTAATTACTACTATACCCAGGAAGGAGCTGATCTGGCAAATTGGGGAGTAAGAGATGTTTCTTATACCGTTGATGCTGCGGGTAGGAAAACTTTTACAGATCATATGCTTCGAAACCCAAGGGTTCCTCTGGCTGATGTACAGGTAGTATTAAAAATTCATCTTTTTGCCAAGCTTTCAGATCCCGATGTAGAGTGTAATCCAAATGTAGTGATCAATCAGGAAGCTTTAGAATTAAGAATGCGCTGGTCTGATGATGCTAATGTAAACGATTCACGGGTACTGCCGGCCTTTGCACTAAGCTTAAGGGACAATGACAGGCGGAACGAAATAATGCGGGATATAAACACCTATGTTGACGAAATGACTTTAAGATTTATCACAGGTGTTACTCCTTTAAATGAATTTGATCAGTACATAGCCCAGATAAGGAGAATGAACATTGACGAAGCGATTCGTCTAACCCAAGCAGGTTATCAAGAGTTTCTGACTAAACCCGGTTTTAGTCCCTGATATCAGGAGGTATCATGAATACAAGAGTACCCTCAGTTCCCTTAATTACTGTAGATCCTTATTTTTCCCTTTGGTCCCCTGCGGATCGTCTTTATGAAAGTAATACCGTTCACTGGACTGGCCAAATTAAACGTGTCAGGGCCATAGCTTTAATAGATGGTGTAGAATATCGTTTTATGGGCCTGGGGAAGGAAATAGTTCTTGAACAAAAAACCCTGGAAATAAGCGCTACTTCATCAAAATATGTATTTGAAGGAGCTGGGGTAAGGCTGGAAGTAAATTTTTTAAGTCCCCTGTTGTTGACAGATTTGGATCTCCTTTCAAGACCTCTTTCTTATATAAGTGCAAAAGTTTCTTTTATTGACGGGAAAAATCACAAAGTAGACTTAAAATTTTCTTTTAGTGAAGCTCTGTGCAAGAATACCAATTTACCGGTTCCGATTATTTCCGGTGTGCATGATCTTGAAGGATGCTCGGCGGCCTGGATGGGTCAGAAGAACCAGGGGCCATTAAGTCATTCAGGTGATGATATTACAATTGATTGGGGCTACTTGTATCTTGCGGTTCCTGACGGCTGCGGAGAAGTAAGTACTTCCGATATTTTCGGGGCTCAGCACCTTTTTGCTGTATTAAATTTGGACGAATCAAGGCCTGAATCTTTTATCATCGCAGCTTATGACGATATCGTGTCAATAAATTATTTTGGAGATTTCCGGCGGGGCTACTGGGCCAGAAATGGTAAGACTATTATTACCGTTATCGAAGAAGGTGTTAGAGATTTTAAATCTGTAAAGGAACGCTGTATTGCTTTTGATAAAGAACTTAATGAAAAAGCTGAAGCCGCAGGAGGTTCTGATTATAAGCTTATTTGTAATTTATCTTATAGACAGACAATCGCAGCTCATAAACTTATCACCGATGAAAAAGGGGATGTGGTCTTTGTATCCAAAGAATGTTTCTCCAATGGCTGTGCCGCTACTGTGGATGTTAGTTATCCGTCGACGCCTCTTTATCTTCTATATAACCCTGAACTTGTTAAAGGCATGCTAAGGCCCATATTCCACTTTGCAAAGCTTCCGGTGTGGAAGTTTGATTTTGCGCCTCATGATGCCGGCCGTTATCCCCATGTAACCGGGCAGGTTTATGGGATTCTGTCTTATATGGTTAAGAATGCCGAAACCTATCCGCCTTTTTATATGTTTCCGGCAAGTTCAGATATGTATAATATGCGTTTTCAAATGCCTGTGGAGGAATGCGGCAATATGCTTATAATGATGGCTGCCCTTGCCAAAGTGGAAGGGAATGCAGAGTTCTCTCGGCCTCATCAGGATTTAGCGGAAAAATGGGCGCGATACCTTGTGAAGTTTGGCGCCAATCCCGGTGAGCAGCTTTGTACCGATGATTTTGCCGGCCATCTTGCATTTAATTGTAATTTGTCTGCTAAAGCGATAATGGGTCTTTATTCCTATGCTATACTTCTTAATATGTGGGGTGATGGAGATAAAGCGGCTCAGTACCGGGAAAAAGCAAAAGCACACGCTGAAGAATGGAAACGAAATGCCGACCGTGGTGATCATACTGCTTTAGTTTTTGATAAAGAAGATGGCTGGAGTCTTAAGTATAACCTGGTATGGGATATTCTTTTTAAATCCGGCCTTTTTGAAAAAAGCTTTATTGAATCTGAAGTAAAATGGTATATCGGGAAACTGAATAAATACGGTGTACCTTTGGACAGCCGCAGAGATTATACTAAATCAGATTGGATACTCTGGGTTACAGCTTTTACCAAAGACAAATCTCAAAGGGAAGCATTAATTAAACCTATAGCTTTATTCTTGCAAGAGGCATTTGAACGTGTCCCATTTACAGACCTTTACGACACAGTTAGTACTATACACCATAACTTTCAAAACAGGACTGTTCAAGGCGGACTTTTTATGCCCCTCCTGGCAGACGAGTGGAGTAAAAAATCTTGAACAGCATATTTTTAAACAATCAGCCTCATCCTGAAACTGACGAGACCGCTTGTACTTGCCCGATTGATACCGCAGAATTAATTAAGCCTGTTCTTGATTATACTTCTATTTGCGGCGGCGCCTGGTCAGACGGTTTTTTTACCCTGATTAGTGTAAATCCCCAGGATAATCAGGTGGTATGTATTCATCGGGGTAGGGAAGCTGATAAGTTGGATGAGGGTAAAGAATTTACATTTTTCAAATTGCCTGTAACAGGGCTTTCCTGTTTTGAAACTGATAAAGGTTTTGGAGTTTGTATCTGTGCAGGGGAGGTTTTCCTTTTCGATTCAGAGGGGCAGCAAATTGGACAGCTTCCTGTAAACGCATTTCATGCTTCAGCTTTATTTGATGGGGAGAAACGCTGGCTCTGTTACGATGGTAAGCTCAGGGAGATGAATAAAAACCTTAATGACTTTGTTGATCATCCAATTGAAATAACCATTAGTCCTTATTTTATATATCAGGGCCGCCGCCGTGACGCTTTGGATATGGAAGGACGTTCATGGCCGCTTAAGAAAGGCGGGAACCTATTCAAGCATCAGGATAAATACTATTATTTTTTTGGTGATAATTTTAAGCGTTTTGGCCAGGATAATTATGATTGTTTTTGTTGTACCGCCGATAAGCTGACAGGGCATTTTGGAAGACGCTACCTTATTATACCAAGCGGCGGCATTGCCAATGTTTTTCATGGTCCTGATAAAAAAGTTTATTTGTCTTATTCCGGAACTGGAATAAGCGCAGTGCAGGATCGTCCCGCAATTTTAACATTGGACTTTGTTAACAATGAATTCTTCCGTCCTTCTCCTTCTTATATTTTAGAAGCCGGCCAGGTTCCATCTCTACAACCTCCTAAAGACATTGAGCTGCGGGATACTTTTATACTTAATGCACCGGATGGATATTATTATCTTACCGGTACCACAAGGCGTCCTGGCGGTACCTTTTGGAATGACACAAACGGAATCAATATATGGCGAAGTAAGGACCTTGAACACTTTG
>Ga0099364_10015480_pt1 | contig 10053 bp, 6 predicted proteins | sample TergutTh196P3_FD_73070 | JGI IMG/M metagenome (GOLD analysis project Ga0099364, IMG submission 73070) | Microcerotermes parvus P3 segment gut microbial communities from Pointe-Noire, Republic of the Congo - Th196 P3 | ecosystem: Host-associated > Arthropoda: Insects > Digestive system > Gut ...
GTCGTTGTAGTCTGCTATTGTCAGGTATCCGGCTTGATACAATACCGGCTCTGCCTTCATGTTTTCAACATCGTATTTGCGGAAGTCGTAGTGTCCTACCTGCATGTTATTCAGGCTAAGAATATTTATCTTTTGCTCGGTGATAAGTTTTATCAAAAAAGTAGGCGTGCCGGTTTCATACCAGAATGGGGAAAAGTCTCCGCCTTTTTTAAAGTGATTAAGCAGGCCGAAAGAGTTGTATACCTTAATCGGCTTTTTGGAAAACCGGTAGCCGTTGTAATACATGCGTATATTATCCATGTATTCTTCCCGATTCCTGCCTGTTTCTGCCAGAATTTTCTCTATCTCCGGCCCGAAGTTCTGCTCCAGTTCTTCCTGCGTTATGCCGCAGAGGTCGGCGTAGGCCGGGTCGAGTGTCAGGTCGTCCAAATTGTTCAAGTCGGAAAATACGCTTACCTTGGAAAACTTGGTCACGCCAGTCAGAAGCAGGAATCGCAGATACTCGTCGGATGACTTGAGAACGCCGTAGAATCCCTTGAGCGCGCTCCTGATCTTTTCATTGTCTGTAGCATTAGTAATGGTCTCCAAAAGCGGCTTATCGTATTCGTCGATGATTACCACAGCCCTTTCGCCTGCCTTTTCGCTTGCTTTTCGGATAAGGTCTTTGAATTGGCCGCCAAAGTCATCTGCGGGTGAAAGCTCAACGCCTTGCTTTTCCGCCTGTGCCCGCAATTCATAACTTAATGTTTTGTAAAGCCCTTCTACCCCGGCATTCGCATAATCCCCGCCACTAAGGTCTATCCTGATAACCGGGTGCTTCTTCCACTCCCACTCAAGCGAATTGATAGCCAATGCCGGACGACCGGCTATTTCGCCAAAAAGTTCACGGCGGCCCTCAAAAATTGCCCCTAACGTAGAGCACAAAAGCGACTTTCCAAAACGGCGCGGACGGGACAGGAAAAACGGCTGCCCAGAACCGGTGAGCAATTCATGGATACGGGCGGTCTTGTCTACATAAACAAAACCACCTTCACGAATCTTCGGGAAATCCTGGATACCTAGGGGGAGTAATCGCTTCATATATATAGGTTACTGTACAACAAATATAAAGTCAAAGGCTTGACAAAATATCTAAACATTTGTATAGTATATATTGGGATGGGACAAGACTTGCAGGAAAAAATTTCGATACTCTCCGGAGCGGCAAAATACGACGCTTCCTGCGCAACATCCGGCAGCAGCGGGTTTAAAGGTTCCGGCGGGAAAAAGGCGAAATTCGGGGCCGTACCGAAACTCGGGAACGTACCGAATTTCGGTACGAGTTTGCCTGGCGGGGTTTGCCATAGCTGGACGCAGGACGGGCGGTGCGTAAGCCTTTTAAAAGTGCTGTTTTCCAATGTATGCAAGTACGATTGCGCCTACTGCGTAAACCGCGCTTCGGCGGATATCAGGCGTTCCAGTTTTACCGTTCAGGAACTGGCGGACTTAACTTGCGAGTTCTATCGCCGCAATTATATAGAAGGACTTTTTTTATCTTCAGGGATTTTCGCGGACCCGGACATTGTAATGGAAAAACTTATCGAAACCGCAAAAACCCTGCGAACAAAATCCGGGTTCGGCGGGTATATACACTTAAAGTTAATTCCGGGAGCGGGCGAAAAAATGATCCGCGAGGCAGGGCTTTGGGCGGACAGGTTAAGCGTTAACATTGAGCTGCCCACCGACAAAAGCCTGCAATGTCTCGCGCCGGAAAAATCCGGAAAAGTAATCCTTGGCGCAATGAATGATTTTACGGGCCTAAGTTCTGAATACGAGGAAGAACGCCATAAGAGCCGTTTTTTGCCGCAGGGAAAAACAAAGGTTCCCTGGTTTGCCCCCGCCGGCCAAAGTACCCAGTTGATTGTCGGCGCAACAGACGAGGACGACAGGCAGATTATCAACCTGACAAGTTCGCTGTACCGCAAATTTTCCCTAAGGCGGGTGTACTATTCGGCCTTCATTCACCCGGGAGACAGAGAGCAGAGAGCAGAAAACAGGGAACAATCAGCAACCATACTTGCGGATCCGCGCCTGCCGGAACTTGCAGGACCGCCCTTGGTAAGGGAACACCGTTTATATCAGGCGGACTGGTTATTGCGTTTCTACCATTTTAACGCCAACGAAATCTTAAGCGAGGACGAACCCTTCCTGGACACACATGTCGATCCCAAGACTTTCTGGGCATTAAAAAACCTGGACTTTTTCCCCATCGAGATAAACCGAGCCGATTACGAAACCCTGCTGCGTATTCCCGGCATAGGCGCGAAAACCGCCCGGAGAATACTGGAAACCCGCCGTTCCCGCAGCCTAAGTTTGGACAATCTGCGCCGCATGGGAGCGGTGTTAAAACGAGCCCGTTATTTTATTACAGCAGGCGGCGCATACATTGAACGCCCGGATGATCCCGCGCGTATACGCCGTTTGCTGTCGGACACAGACGGAGCGGGATTGCAATTGCCGCTTTTTGACTTTTAATATGGAAGAATATTAATGAAATGAAACAAAGTTTAAATAAGCTGTTTTTGTATTTAGGCAATGACGAAAAACTCCCTTGTAACGGCGGAGAGGATCTCTTCGGCTTTATTACCGAAGACTCCCCTGCCCTTCCGCGGCATTACGAACAGACAGATATCGATCTTGTCGCGGCTGTTTTTTCAGGCGGGTTTGACATTTCCATATTTGACGAACCTGCCCGTGTTTTATACGAACTTTCCGTAAACGCGTTCGATGCCATTATCCACGCGTGGATGAGCGAACTGCCTATAGAAGCGGAAATACTCAGCTTTGGGCGCGGGGTTATCGCTGCTGGGAAAGGAGCCGACAGCGGAATCGCGGCGCGGCGGGCGGCGGAAAGGGCCGCAGCCGACCGAGGCAGGGCGGATACATGCGCAGTTCTCGCCGCAGCATATAAGGTTCAGCGGGAATTTCACAGAATGATGGGTTTTTTGCGGTTTTCACCCAATGATACCGGTGTTTTTACCGCCAGGTGCGCGCCGGATCATTTTGTGCTTCCCGCCCTGGGGGACTATTTAACAGCGCGTTTCGGGGAAACCGCCTGGGCTGTAATTGATGAAAAACGAGGCCTATGTTTAAGGCGTATACCCGGAAAAGACACTCTGCCCCGCGTCATAGACAGATATTTAATGGAGAATCACGTAAAGAAAAACGATGATTGGGAAGAACTCTGGCGGCATTACCACAAAATAATTAACAATGAAAGCCGGGACAACCCCAATCTACAGCGTCAATTTATGCCCAAACGCTACTGGAAATACCTGCCGGAAGTTATGTAACCTGCTCATCTGTCTTTTTTTTAATATTTGTACTATATTTACTGAAGAAGGAGATTTCCGCTTCTGAAGCCATACTTCGTTATATTTTTATTTCTTGGTCTCTGCCTGCCCTATACTCAGCGTAACGCCGCCGCGCTTGATCTGAATGAAGCCGTAAACCTTGCCATTGAAAATAACCTTAACCTCGGTAAAATCCAGATCGACCTTGCCGCGAGCGGTTATTCCGAAAGGAATCTTTGGTCGGAAATTTTTCCGTTAATAAGCGCAAGTGCAAGAGCCGGATACTCAAACTCTTTGTTTTCCGAAAACAGCTCAGGCGGCGGCTCGGGTTTATCATACCGTATCGGCCTTGGCTTTAACCTCGGTCTTAACGCCGGAATTCCTTATTCAATAAGAAGCATCAGATTAGCCCATCAGGGCAATATTCTAAGATACGAAGACGCGAATAAGCAGCTTTCCATCCTTGTTACCAAAAAGTTCTATTCACTTATAGCCGAAAAAAACAACCTTATCCTTCTTGAAGAAATCCTGAACCTTGCCCAAAGACAATATGAAAGAAACCAGGTCTCTTTCAGAAACGGTCTTATCAGGGAACTCGCGGTAATACAGAGCAGGCTGGCTGTCGAGAATGCACGTTATTCCCTAAGCGCCGCTTCTACGGCATATACAAATAATATGGGAGAATTCCTGGCAATGCTTGGCATACAGGAAGACTCAGATTTAACCTTGTTAGGTGACATTGAGATAATCAAAATTGACGCCGACTCGGAATTGCTTATACACCAGTATCTTTCGGGGCGGCCCGACATTGTTAGGGGACGACAGGAAATTGAACGGCTGGAATATGCGGAAAGACAACTGGTTCTTCAGAGCCGCGCTCCTACCCTTAATTTGTCAACGGAATGGTCTGGTTCTTTTTCCGATCCCTTTTCCGACAATTTCAGCGGGTCCGCAACCCTTACCATCCCCATTGATTCCTGGATACCGGGAACTTCCAGAGGCCAGTCTATCAGCAGGGCGGATGACTCAATTGAAAAGGCAAGGCTGGATTTGGCGATGACAGAAGATTCAGCGAAAAACCAGATACGTTCCCTTACCGCGCTTTTGCGTAATTCATGGGACAATATAGAAATTGCGCGCCTTAGTCTGGAAGTTTCACAGCGCAGTTACCAGCTTACAGAAGAAGGTTTCAGAAACGGGACAGTCGAATATCTTGTACTGGAAGATGCGCGTAACAATATGGCAAACGCGAGACAGCGTTTACTGCAGACCGAACTTTCCTATTTAAATATGATACTGGATCTTTCAGCCGCCATTAATGTGGAATGGAAAAATCTTACTCAAATCTATGGAGTGCCAAGTGAATAAAAGAAAAATAGTTACTTTTGCAATAATTTTTATCATTGCTGTTTTCGCCCTGCTTATAATATTGTCATTTTTGCCAGACAGGGAGCCGGCATCGGGAACGGAAGGCGGACCGCCTCAACCAAGGGGCGGCCAAAGGCAGGCAACCACGGTAAGAATTACGCCCGTAGTGTCTGACACCATAGAAAGAAGCGTTATTATAAACGGAGAAATACTTGCCAGAAATCAGGTAACGATTTTCCCGACAATGGGCGGAAGACTGGTAGAAATCTTTTACGGAATTGGAGACAGAGTTAACAGGGGCGATGTTGTCGCAATGGTTGATCCTTCAAGGCCGGGAGAAGTTTATTCGCAAAGCCCGGTTGTTTCGACAGTTTCCGGGACTGTTCTCCTTGCACCATTCAGCATAGGCGATACAGTTACATCCCAATCGGGCATTTATGTAGTGGGCGATCTTTCTTCCCTGTTAGTCGAAACGCATATCCCGGAACGTTTTGTCGCAACTGTAAGACAAGGCCAGCGCGCAACGCTTTGGCTGGAAGCCCTTCCTGGCGAAGTATTTACCGCCGAAGTTTTTGAATTAAATCCCGTCCTTGATCCTATAAGCCGCACTATGCGCGTAAGGCTCAGGTTTACAAGGCCCGACCCGCGTGTAAGAGCCGGTATGTTTGCGACAATAAGCCTTGTAACAAGCCGAAGGGTTAATGTACCTGTAATTCCAAGGATGTCGGTTATAAACACTTACGATTCATGGATTGTGTTCGTTGCGGACGAAGATAATATAGCTCGGCGGCGCGAAGTTACTCTCGGCCTTGACAACGAAGAGTTTATGGAAGTTTTAAGCGGATTGGAAATCGGCGAGCGTGTTGTAAGCGCGGGACAAAATTTTCTTTCAGACGGCGATTTAGTCCGTGTAGTAGACTAAAGGAGGATGATGGCAAATGGGTATAAGCGAATATTCTGTTAAACGGCCTGTAACAATTATAATTTTATTTGTCCTTGCCATAGGTATCGCCGCAATTATGCTTCCAAACCTTAACATGGACATGTATCCGTCCACGGCAAGCCCGACTTTTTCTGTGTGGACACGTTTCCCCGGATCAGGCCCTGCCGATGTTGAGCGCAATGTTACAGAACCACTTGAAAGGGCGCTTTCTTCTTCAAGAAACCTTGTAAATATGACCAGTAATTCCCAGTTTGAATCAAGTTTTATCAATCTTGAGTTTGAATACGGGACGGATATGGACAAGGCTGTCAGTGACGGGCAGGTTCTTCTAAACCGGCTTGTAAACTCACTGCCCGACGGTGTTACAACTCCCATAGTGCGCCGTTTCGATATGAGCGCGCTGCCGATTATGCGCCTTGTTTTGCGAGGAAACTATCCGCCGGATCAGCTGCGCATTTTTGCAGAAGATGAAATCCAGTCCGCTATCGAAAGGGTCGAAGGGGTTGCCGCCGCCGAAGTTACAGGCGGAACAACTCAGCTTGTCAATATCGAAGTTTCGCTTAACAGGCTTGCGGCTTTTAATCTTACGTTAAACGATATTTCCAACGCCATAAGAGGTCAGAGTGTTTTGGCATCCGGCGGGAATCTGCGGCGGGGAACACAGGAATATCAGATAATGACTCAGGAAGAGCTTGTTAGTATCGACCAAATAAGAAGGCTTGTTGTTAAAACAGTGCCTCTTTCCGGCTCAGGGCAAAACCGTACTCAGGTAATACGCCTTGAAGACGTAGCCGATATATCACTTGGTTTTAACGATAATGCGGCAAGGGTTCATGTAAACGGGCAAAGCGGCGTTTATATTCAGGTAACGGGCGAAAGCGGAAGCAACCAAGTGCGTGTTTCCGACCGTGTTCAGGAAGCGTTAGTTGACATTAATGCAAGTTTGCCGCAGGGTATTACCCTGGAAGTTCTTTCGGACAATACCACAATGATTCGCTCTACATTAAATCAAGTTTATACAAACGCTTTTCAGGGCTTAATGCTTGGTATGCTTATACTCTTTTTGTTCCTTCGCAGCTTTAAGGGAACTTTAATTATCGGTTTTGCAATTCCAATTTCAATGCTGCTTACCCTTATGGCAATGTCGGTTTTTGGCTTTTCGCTTAATCTTCTTACAATGACAGGGCTTATTATGGGTATGGGCATGACAACTGATGCCTCTATCGTAATCCTGGAAAATGTTTACAGTTACCGCGAAAGAGGCGCAAAACCCGAAGTTGCCGCCATTCTGGGAAGCCGTGAAGTGCTGCGGGCAATTATTACATCGACAATTACAACAATTTGCGTATTTATTCCACTGATTATTTTTAAGAACGACTTAAAAGAAATGGGGCTTTTGTTTAACGACCTTATTTTTACCGTAGTAATTTCTCTTGCTGTTTCTTTGGTTGTCGCCATTACACTTGTACCAAGTCTTTCCGGCTCTGTTCTCAAGCTCTATACACGAAACCAAAAACCGATAAAAATACCTTTATTTCGTTTTATTGATGATAAACTGGAATCTTTTTTTCAGGGCATGGAAGGGGGTTATAAAAAGGCTCTTAACTACTGTCTTTCCAACCGCCTTATCATTCTTGTTTTGGTAACTCTTGTTCTTGTCTTTTCTTTTACGCAATTCAGCGGTATTGGGATGAATATGTTTGTCCGTATGCGTACAGACGATAATGTAAATATAAATGTGGCGCTGCCTCAAGGCACTCCAATAGATGTAACAGAGTCGGTTCTGTTTGATATTGAAGAGCTTATCAAGCGTGAGGTGCAAGGCTACCGCAATATTATTCTTACAGCGCGGCGTAGCGGAAATAATCAAGGCTCTATTCAGATTACTTTGCCTCCTCCGGCACAGCAAATCGACACTCCCGATTCAATTATGCGCAAACTTACGCCTCATCTTAATTCAATTCCCGGTACAAGGATAAGTTTCAGGGCAGGCAGGGGCATTGGAAGTTCTTCTGCGATTGTTATTGCCATCAGTTCAAGAGATTACAACGCAATTACGGCGACTGCCGAAGATATTTTAAGTATTATGATAAATCACCTGCCGGAAGTAGAAAATCCGACTCTAAATCTTGATCAGGGCGCTCCTCAGCTTCAAATTGAAATTGACCGCGACAGGGCGGCAAGTTTCGGGCTTTCTATCGCCGCGATTGCTTCGGAGATTCGCACTGCGATGGACGGCAGTATTGTAACGACAATGAGCCGGGGGGATCGTCTCTTAAATGTGCAGGTACGGCTGCGTGAGGAAGACCGTATAGGGCTGCCAAATCTGGATGCGATCTTTGTGATGAGCCGCTCGGGGAACCGTATTCCCCTTTCAAATGTTGCAACAATTGTAGAAGGACGCGCGCCTTCTTCCATACGGCGAGAGCGGCAGGAACGTGTTCTTCGCGTAACAGGCGATCTTGGCCCCGGAATTGCAGCTACCGAATTCCAGCGCCATCTTGAAAGTACCATCAACCACTACCTTGTCCCCCGCGAGGGAGTTACTGTACGCTATCTTGGCGAAGCTCAGGAAATTCAGTCTTACACACGTCAATATATTTTAATTATTGCCATGGCGATTTTCCTTATATTCGGTGTTATGGCAAGCCAGTTTGAATCTTTCGTTGACCCGTTCATCATTTTCTTTTCAATACCGCTTTTGTTTATAGGGGTAATATGGCTTTATAAAGCGACTGGTCAGGCGATGACGATGTTTTCTATTGTAGGGATTATTGCATGTGTCGGGGTTGTCGTAAACTCCGGTATTGTGCTTGTAGACTACACTAACACTCTGCGCGCGCGCGGTATGAAGGTGCGCGAGGCCTGTATAGAAGCCGCAAGAAGGCGTATGCGCCCGATTCTTATGTCTGCTTTTACGACAATATTGGCTATGACTCCAATAGCTTTTTTCCCGGGAGCGGGCGCCGACAGTATTCAGCCAATTGCTAAAACTTTTGTCGGCGGTCTTACGGTAAGTACTTTGATGACTCTTTTTGTAATACCGGTAATGTATTCGGTGTTGAACTCAAGGCGGGACAGGGTAAGGGTGAAAGATCCCGTAACTACCCTGCCCCCTGCGAAAGAAAATCAGCCGAATTATGCATACAGGGAGTCGGCGACATAACATGGAAAAAATCAAAGCTGCTATTGTCGGGCTTGGGCGCATAACATCTTTGCTTGAAGAAGATGCTTTGCGGGAAAAGCCCTGTACTCATGCAGGTGCGATTGCGGCTAACGGTGATTGTACGCTTGTTACCGGCTGCGATATTGACGAAGAACGGCGGCGGCTTTTTGCGGCAAAATGGAATGTTCCTGTTTATGCCTCCGCCGATGAAATGCTGCGCGATCACAAGCCGCAAATTCTGGTTATAGCGACACACCCGGACAGCCATTACTATTATTGCCGCCTTGCTGCGGAGCATAAGATCGCGGTTATTATCTGCGAAAAACCTCTTGCAGATAACATAAAAGACGCCCGTAAAATTGCCCGGCTTGCAGAATCCTCAAACCCTATCATTTTGACAAACCACGAACGCCGTTATTCGCTAGATTATATTCTTGCTAAATCCATTCTGGACGAAGAAAAGCTCGGGCGGCTTTTACGCGTACATGCCTGTCTTTACATGGGAAAAAACAGGCGGCTTGTGGATCAGCTTTGGCACGACGGAACCCACCTTGCAGATGTCGCAATGTTTCTTACAGGCTCGGTAATGAAACACCGGCGGCGCTTTGGCGCTAAACTTTCTGCGCGCGAAGGTACGGTCTGGCTTGAGGGAGAACTGCGAAGGGAAAAATCTGCGCCGCCAATGCCAATATTGTTAGAAATCGGCGCCGGGCGGGATCATCTGGTTTTTGAAGTTGAGTTTTCCTGTGAAAAAGGCCGGCTGCGAATCGGCAATGGTGTCTTTGAAGTTTGGGAAAGTGTCCCAAGCCCCTATGCCGAACAGTTCCGCTCCCTTAAACAAACCGAAGAAACTTTTACTGGTCCTACCGGGTATTTTGCCAATATGCTTAAAGATGCTGTATCCTGCGTTAAAGACCCTAACCGTAAACCGGTCTCGGGAGCAATTGACGGTCTGCGTGTAATTGAATATTTGAATACAGTAAAACCCTGGCGTAAATGTAAAAAATGAGGCGTTTAGGGCCGCCTGCGGCTGCTTGAATTTAGTACAACATAAGACTATAATATTACTTACAATATGACTATTAGGAGAATTTTTATGAATCCAGTTATTAAGCCTTCCAGCGAGTTACGGAAAAATTATAACGCTGTAGCAGATATATGCCGAACACGAAAAATCCCTGTTTTTCTTACCAGAAACGGCGAAGGCGATATGGTTATTATGGATATTGAAACTTACAGCCGCA
>Ga0099364_10015481_pt1 | contig 10053 bp, 4 predicted proteins | sample TergutTh196P3_FD_73070 | JGI IMG/M metagenome (GOLD analysis project Ga0099364, IMG submission 73070) | Microcerotermes parvus P3 segment gut microbial communities from Pointe-Noire, Republic of the Congo - Th196 P3 | ecosystem: Host-associated > Arthropoda: Insects > Digestive system > Gut ...
GTCCTTTGCGGCCAGTTGAGCTTTGAGGTCTGTGACGAGAATGGTCAGTTCGTTGAAGCGGGTAATCAGTTTGTCGATGTGGATGTCTTTCTCGCTGATGACGTTGTCTTTCTCGCTGATGACGTTGTCTTTCTCGCTGATGACGTCGCCCTGCTCGCTGATGATACTGTCTTTTTCCGCCAAAACCGACTGCAATCTTTTGGTGGCACGTTCCTCGCCTTCCTCCACGCCTTCCTCACGCAAGCCCTTGTAGTGTTTTTCCTGGTCGTATTCGGTCAGTATCGAAAATTTCATATCCGACTTGCTCCTTTCCAATATCTCGCGCAGGATGTTCTGCTCGATGCACTCATCCACTGCCTTGTCAACGGCATCCTCGAATGTGCTGCAGCTCTCGCTGTAATCGCGTACCCGGTGGATGAAGTCCGCGTACTCACCCGGCATACACCTAGCGCAACGCCTCCACATCTGCCAGACTGAGTCCCGTGTCCTCGACTATCTCATCCATGGGTCGCCCGCGTATCAGCAGTTTTTGGGCGAGTGCGATTTTCTCTTCGGCTCTGCCTTCGGCTCTCCCCTCAACTTTACCTTCGGCTCTCCCCTCAACTTTGCCTTCGGCTCTCCCCTCAACTCTGCCCTTGGCCAGCCCGCTCCTTCTGGCCGCACCTATTTGTGAGTTGTAGTCGAGCGTGGCGATGAAGTCCTGTTCCTCCAGATAGCGCATCTTTTCGTCCGCGCTCATCTGGTAGACGGTGTAGACCGCCTTCTTGATCGGTTCCGTGCCTACTTGGTCCAACATATCCAGTTCCTCCTTCGTTTCTGCATCGATTAATCGCAACCACTGCATCAGGCCGTCGTCCGTGTTTGTGTTCTCCCGTGTTTTCATAAGCTCCAGAAAATGTATCGCGCATTTGTCCGTCAGTATCTCTTTTCGCTCCCGCTCCATCATGGTGAAGTTCGAGTGATAGGCGGGGTGGTCAAACAGGTTGTAGCCGAGGATGTTGATGGTGATGCTGTCCACCAGTTCCGCGTACTCATCGCCTCTGTCCAGGTCACCGACATACAGCCTTGACCACATATACAGTGACCGGTCCCGGAAGTCCCCCTCCCAGGCGGCCTGCATTTCGATGTTCACGTTTCTGCCGCCCACGGTGGTCTTTATGTCCATCCGGTTCAGCTTGCCGTCCACCCAGAGAGGCAGAATCTCGGAGTTTTTTACTTCGATGTTCCCAATTTCATCGTGCGAAAGCCCCAGGGCATGGGCGAGGAAGTCGTGGAGCAGGTCAAGGTTTTCTGTAAATAACTTCTTGAAGACAATGTCCGATTTGGGTTTCAGTATTCCCTTTTTGCCATTGTTTTCAGTGGTTCTGATTGTGTCATTATCCATTGATAACCTACCTTTCCGGCGCATGGGCGCCTCGTGAAATGATGGCAGGATTATCAGAAATGTCTTTCGTTCCTGCCAAGCCTTATGAAAGTGGATGTTTGGCAGAAACTGCCGGATGCGCAAGTTTGCGCGGGAGGAAGGGCGATGCCTTCCCATGGGGTGGTATTAGCTGGGGCAAAAGTGTTTGCCCTCCAGCGTTATAAAAATATAATACATCTGGGGCGGGGGGATGTCAAGGGGGGTTATTCCTACTTTCAGGGGGCCCCGCATAGAAACATTGCGGGGTGACGGGATGTTGTGGGGTAGCATAAGGATACCATGCAAGACTCAGATCCTCCCACTCGGGATTCCCTTTGGATATCATGGCATCTTTCCATTTTCTATTCCAATTCTTTAATTGCTTCTCTCTTATGATGGCATATCTTATATCGCTGTAAATTTCATAATGTACCATCTTATGGCAACTATACCTATATGTAAAGCCACTCTTGTCGAGGCCACTCTTATGCTCTTGTACTCTCTTTATCAAATCACTAGTGACCCCAATATAAAGAGTGGTATTATATTTGTTTGCCATTATGTAAACAAAGCTGACCATATGCGTGTCCTTTCTCATCGTCAGGGGGCTCCGCACTCGTCATTCCGCAAATCTTTTATGCGGAATCCCCTGCGTGTAGCGGCTACTTTCAGGGGGCCCCGCATACGGGATTTGCGGGGTGACGGCGACGGTGACGATGGATGCTGTGGCAGGACACGCCAAGCATATTCTTTTGCGGGCCTCTGCCGTTTTTGGGGTTATCGGTGAATCTGTGGCAGAAGCTGCCGGATGCGCCGGGTGCGGCGCGACAGGGGAACAGATGTCCCCTGTATGATAAAATAATAGCGAACGAGCGGAGCGTTGTCAATGATTTTATTACCTAGCGCAACGCCTCCACATCTGCCAGACTGAGTCCCGTGTCCTCGACTATCTCATCTATGGGTCGCCCGCGTTTCAGGAGTTTTTGGGCGAGTACGATTTTCTCTTCGGCTCTCCCTTCAACTCTGCCCTTGGCTAGCCCACTCCTTCATGAAGTTGGGGGTTGGTCGAAATAAAGCCCGGAATTGTCGGATTAAACTATTTCCCGTAAGTTTCGTTTGGCATAAATAAAACGACGTACTTCCATCAAATCGCCTATTACTACATAAAACACGATATAATTTTTTACATAAATGGTGTAATAAGGTTGACGCCTGTCTTTCAAGGAATGATATGGCTTTGATATTAGAGGGTTATCCAGGCGCTTTAGAATAGCCTTTTGTGTTTCTTCCAGTAAGTTATATGCCGCATCCGGATTTCTAAGCGTATTTGCGATGTAATCGTACACCGCCATCATGTCATCTTCAAAGACCGGAAGATAACTTAAACTATATTTGCTACTCACTTACTCTGCTCCTTATACGAGTAAAAATATCATCGTGCGTATATCGAATGTCTGATTCTAAAGCCATTTGATCTGCTTCGTCAAGTAATTTTTCAATATTATCTGTAATGGCCGAATAATAATCCAAGCTCATCACCACCATTGAACCGTAGCCATTTTTAGTCAGAAAAACAGGGCCGCCAACAGCGACTGTTTGCTCAATTTCCGTAAAATTACTATACAAATCCGATACTGGTCTAATTTGAAGCATATGCAAAATCTCCTTGTTGCATATTATGATGCTGGGGTCAAAAGTATTTGCTCCCAGCCGATACCACGGCTGGCTCCGCATTTCATGCTCCCGCCAGCCCATAAAACGCTTCGCGTTTTCAACACTCGAAATCCGCCCTAATCGGGCTACTTTCTCGTGTTTTGCGGGCCACAAACCCATGCTTTTTCATGCAAGCATGAAACGCATGGGCTTTTGACCCTAGTATCATATTATTATATTATGACATAAGACTTTGGTCAAGTGCTAGTAAAATTCCGGAGCGGGGGCCCCGCACAACGCAACGACCCCCAGCCTTGCGACCGGGGGCACATGCTCCGTGTATGCAGCATACCCCCAGCCGAGGGCTGAGGGTGTTGTGCTGTGTATGAGAAAACCCCCGGCTGGAAGGCCGAGGGTTTTCTCATACGGAATTTGGGAAAGTTTGTACTTTAGATGTCTTTTGACGGACATCTTGATACCGTTTGTGTCACTGCCTAGCGGAGCACGTTCACGCGGACGTTCACGTTGGTGGGCTTGGTGACGCTCTTGCCATTGCGGGTTATGGGCATCGGCCTGCCGTTAGAATCCACACGCGCTTCCCCGGCTGCATCCAGGAGGTAGGTGCCTTCCGGCCATACTTCCATCTTCAGGTTATAGCTGTTGCTAGGATCCTTGCCCTTGGTGTTTTGTAGCGGCTTGCGGTCTATCATCCTAAACGTCCACTGCTGGTAGCCGGACTTGCTCACTTCGATACCGCTGCCACTGCCAAAGCTTTCCGTGCGCTGGATGGTACCGTTTGCCAGGCGTGTCACGCCCCTGCTGCCGGCAAAGGTGATGATGTCGTACTCGGCGCCGGCCGGTGAGCTGAATCTGATACTGGTGCTGTCGCTTCTCCAGCTATCCCTGTTGTGCAGGTTCACCGCGGCCGGAGTCAGCATCTTGGCGTTCGCCAGGTTCGGCGTGACCCGGATGCGGGAGCTGTTGGTGTTTTTGGCGTTCCCACCCCAGGAGGTCAGATACTCACCGTTCTCCAGCAGGATTCTCCATTGCAGGTCATAGTTGTGGCCGGGCACGATATAGCCGAAGCCATGACCCTGTGCCCCACTCGTGGGAGCCGGTTCGCCGTCTTGCAAGAAACTGCGCTCCTTCATCTGGATCTGGAAGCTGTTGTTTTGCCAGGTGCCGGCATAGTCCACCACCTCGAAATCGTCGGAAGGGCGGAAGTTTACGCCGGTGCCGGTGCCGATCTCAAACACGCTGGAGGCAGCCCACAACTCGGCCACTGCGTCCGAGCTCCAGTACGACCACGGCTCGGCAGCGCGGACCGTCGCGTTGGAGTATGACAGGCGGACCGTCATCTTAGACGCGGGATCCATGACATTAATCCGGCCGCTGGTGCTGACCGCCACTTGGGCGGCATTCGGCGTGATTCTCAGGGTGACATTCACCACGTTCGTGGCGCGGGCCGCCCCGTTTTCGAGGGTCTGGTTGCCGCTTACGCGTAGCTTAATGTCCGTGCTCTTAGTGAGTCTGGCGACATCGCTGTTCAGGTAAACGCGTGCGTTCTTGCCATGCCAATCGAAAGCTATACCGTCTATCAAAGCGTGGGTCGTGGCATCTTTGCCGTCGGCCAGGGTTACTTTGTATGGTTCGTTCCCATCCCATTCGTCGCCGAACACCCACATCGGGTCGATGAAGTTTGTTACATTGCTGGTGACAGGGATTACCACTTCGCTCTCAATCTTCCCGTTCACCACGATGGTGCTGGGCTTGACACCGAGTTTCACCCTCGGGTTTTTGACGTTGAGGTTCAGGAAAATTTCCTCGCTGCCCGGTCCGAAGCTCACGCCCAGGCTGTAGCTGCCGGCGGCCAATGTGCCAGGAATCCACACACCATAGGTGGTGCCTTCGCCCCCGTCCCTGCCCAGGCCGTGTGTCGGGTCGTAATTATCTCCGGTATAAGGCGCGCGCTTGCTGCCGGTGCCGCTATAGAGCTTGACCATGTCGATCAAGTCCATATTCAACCGGGTCCAGTCGTTCCTGCCGCTCATGCTTACCCATGTCCAGATGCCGGGGTCGTTGGCCGGACGCAGGTTCAAGGTGCTGGAGGACAGTGCCAGGCTGGGTTTGGCGTTGGAAATCTTCACCGTCACATCCCACTGGTTGCCTTGGAAGTTATTATCCCATTTCCTGAGCATGTTCGGCTTGAAGCCGTTTGCGGCGAGCGTGACCCTGGCCTTGGCGGAACCCTTCGTCACACCGGCGACCAACTGTACTTGGTTAGCCGAGTTCGGCACGGCCGCGATACGGCTGGTGTTCGTACCCAGGACTTCTGTTTTTGTGATGCTCGCTACATTATCCCTCACGCGCAGGGTGGTCGGCGTGGTGGCAAAGTAGCTATTCAGTTGGGCAGCGTCCATGCGGATGCTGGGATAGCTGATGACCGGGCGCAGGCTGACGGTATTGTTGGTCGCCTTTACCCAATTCAGCGAATTATCGCTCTGACCCTCGGCCAGGACCCAAACATCGGCACTAATGCCCCTGATGGTCTGCGAGCTGTTGGTATCCGTGCTGCTGATGATGATGTTGCTTCTGCCATCCGCACTCACGTAGGCCTCGAAGCCCGGTACTTCGTTTGCCGGAATCAGACCGGCGCGGTCGGTACCCACTTGATAGAGTTTTACGCCGGTGAAGTTGATGTTACCATTACCATCCCTGGCAATATTTCCTTCTTCATCGCGTTCCACCCCTTCTATCGGCATGTTGACTTTGATGGGCAGGCGTGCGCCTTCCACTCTGGCGCGGTTTACATCCACGCGGTTTACCAGCAAGCGGGCTTCTATGTCGGCGCCCGCCGGCAGCAATTCTACCGTGGACGTGGCCATGTAGGCACCCCTGTAGCTGGCGCGCAGCTCCACTGTCTCCCAATCACCCTCTGCCAGCCGGACGTTGGCCTCCAGGTCGGCACTGGTATTGGTATGCGTGATGGGTTTTACCAGGGTCTCTGCTTCCCTGCCCACAATAGGCGCCGGGAACGTGGACCAGTTTATCACGGCTTCGTAGGGCTCGGTGCCTTTCGGCGTGGTGTCGGTCACGTCACTGTTTTCAAACACTACTGTGAACTTCTTCGGCGTGGTGCCAAACAATGTCTCGCGATCCGGATCCAGGCTGATGCCTTTCACAAATACGGTGGAGTCTACCCGTTGGTCAGCCCATAGCCAGTAGTTGTCGGCATGTTCGCCAGTGATATCATAGTAGCCCCACTTCTGCTCTTCATGCGGCCGGTCAATCTTGGATACATCGATGTTCACCCAAGCAGAACGGCTGGCCGGCAGTTCCACGCTGCCCCATTGAGGCAGATCCACTTCGTTGTAGTAGCGCTCGTCACTCTCGTAGCCGTGTACAAAGTAGGTCAGTTCGACTTTGTCATAAACGCCACGGGTCTTTTGGACCAACTCGTTTCTATCCAGACCTTCGTAATCCTTTTCACCCACATACTCTATTTCCACGGTACCCAGGCCAGGCCGCAGGTCGGGATAATAGAGGCGGGCCGTGTTGATGGAAATGCCTTTCTTGTCCACAGTGAGGTCGATCTTGCGCTCTATAGCGGAGACATTTCCCCCGACAAATTCATCGGCGGCACCGGCAGAGGCGGTAATCTTAACGGTGGTCTCTGCTTCGGACACATTCGCCGTCCCATTGTAACTCAGGACCAGTTCGGCCTGTCCGTCTTTTATTACCACGGGAACCGTGTTGCCACTTACCACCGCACCGGTGCTGGCATTGGTCAAGCTCACGCCAGCGGGCCGGTCGGTAACTTCCGCCGTATAGCTGATGGCGGTCACGCCCGTGCTGGCCGCCCTGGTGTCGGGCAGTTCCGTGGTCTGTAGATACAGCGTCTGCTTGGCATTATTCCGGGCAGTGTCGTTCGAGTGTCCGTCCGGATTCTCCCCGCCGCCGTATACCAGCCAGTCATCATTGTTTACATGGAGGCTCAGGCTCTTGACCTTGGTGGAATCCACGGTGAACGGTGCCACGAAAGGCTTATAGTTGCCGCCCTGTGCGCCGCCGAATGTTATGGCCGGTACACTGACCACAGCCGCCCGGCTGGACGTGCCGCCGACACTACCCACGCTGACACTATTGGACGCGGCCACGGTGAATGTTACCGTGTCTCCCGCCATAATGGCATCGCGGTCTATCTGGATATCGTTGGTGCTACCCACTCGTGCGTATTCCAGTTTTACATCACCGGCACCCGCCGTGGCAGCGGCGCGATAACGCGTCTTGCCTTCGCCGAAATCCAGGAATACTTCTACGGGCTTCGGATCTACCTTAAGCATGAAGGTAGCGGTGGCGTTTGAATAGGATTTGCGCTCATCGCCCGTTCCTATCGTCCTGCCCTGCGAAGTAGCCTCAATAATGGCCGTACCAGGTCTCCGGAGGGTTATTTCACCATTTGCCGCGACAGAAACAACATTGCTCGGGCTTTGACTTATTACCCTATACGATACCGGCAACATATCCGTTTCCGTGCCCAGTGCCGGAGCGCCCGGATCGGTGGACAGCGGGTTAGTGAAGGGGGCATCGCCATAGGTCACTTCCATGTACTCTTGGTCAAACCAGATGTCGCGAATTATGTTAGCCATGTTTTGGAAGCGTCCCGTGATCTCTATGACGCCATCCTTGTCATAGTCGTGGGCAGGGTTGACAACATATGTCCGGATAGTCTCCACGGGATCCGCGTCTCTTTCCGGCACATCCACGAAGGCCGTCGGGCTAATGCCCATGCCGCGATTCAGGGAGAGGCGGTTGTTGTCCGCCGTCCTGCCCAGGGCGATATCCATGGTGAGGGCCGTATCCGCGCGGCCGCGCGCCGTCAAGCCACTCTCGCTCAGGCCCAAGCTGCCATCCGCAAAGGCAATCTTATTGGCCCCGGAATTGCCGGTAACTTTCAGCTCGATGTCGTAGGGCACGGTATTGCCGCTATCGAAGTCCTCGCTAAATTCGCCGTTCACCGCCCTGTTGCTGACGCTGACGCTGATGGATTTGCCGACATCGGCAGCTTTTATTTCGTAAGTTGACTCTTCAGCAGTTTCTGTTTTTCCAGTTGCGCCACCGACAGTCCAGACCCAACTATTATTGCCGGTGCTCACGCCCACGCCATCAAACGGCGTATCTTCCTCAGTGTCCAGTTTGGCCGTGAGGGTCGCTTTCATTTCGTTGCCGACATAGGCGCTGTCTTCATCCGCCTTATCGCTTTCAATGACGATGCTGACATCGCTGGCGTAGTCTGCCATCGGGGTGGCAAAAACCTTGGTGGAGGCGTTGCTGGGAATACCATGCTCATTGTAGGCCCGGATTTCGAAGCCATAGCGGGTACCAAAGGCGAGGGCGTTATCTTCGTCCAAGACCTCATCATCGCCGTCCATCGTCGTGCCGATGGTGGTGCTGGTCTGCGGTTTTTCACCGGCGTAGCTCTTTTCCGGATCTTCCGGATCTTCCGGCTCGTCACGTTCTACCACGAACGTCTTAGTAGATCCCGACCAAGCCCCGGAACCGGTCACAGCGCCATAAGTTATTTCATATTTTGTGAAGCCGAAGGGCGGTTGTGCCCCATCCACCCGCGCATATTCGCCGCCGGTTCTGGGCTCAGTCCAGTTGAGATCCACCTTGGCATAGCCGTCTTCAGACTTCTTGCCCTCGGCAGGCAGGAAGTCGGGCGTGCCGGGCTCGACGGCCAGGATGTAGGTGCTACCGATGGCATCACTGGGCCCGATCTTGCCGTCTTGTTTCGCCCCGAAACGGATTTCGCCGTATACGGTGCTGGCCAGGGAAACGCCGGTCAGTTTTTCATCTTCCATGTCTTCATACTCAAACCAATCCGTCCATTTCCCATTAACACCATTCATCAAGCGGTATTCCACGGGGCCTTCTTCGCTTTCCGCGTCTTCGTCGTCTTCATCGGCTTCTATGAGTTTGTACTCTTCGATGCGGACATCATACGCGCTCTGGCTGCCACTCACATATACCGGCTTGATTACGATTTCGCCCTTGGGCGCTTCTTGCTCGCCTGTCTCGACGACCAGGACGAAGTCGTTTATGGCGGTAACGTTATACTCTGGGTAGTCCACCCCACCGATAGTTATTTCGGGCACCTTGATGCTGACTTCGATTATGTAGGTGTCCGGAGCCGTGGTACCGTCGCTCACCAGCGTCAGGATGCCGGCGTTGTCCGTCAGTACGATGACGTTGCTGGGGGCATCTTCGTCTGCTTTTGCCACGGTGATGCCGGACGGCAGAACCGTAGTAGTAGTGGCCGACCCATTCTTAGCATAGACGGTGGTGTCGAACGACAGAATATAGTCTTCGGCTTCCTCGTCATCAATGCTGTCGGGAATGTAGGTGGTGGTCAGCGGGAAGGATATTTCCGCGTCCTCCACGCCAAACAGGAGGTTATCGTCTTCCGTCTCGCCCACTCTCAGGCTCTTGACCACGGTGGTATTCACGTAGCGGGCCGGCAGGGGGGCAATTACGTAGTTGTTCTCGTCGGCATCATTTTCTTCCGCGGCAGCCATCACATACTCAAGATCGTTGACTCTGGCGTTTCTGCCGGGGGTTCCGACTGATGTTTTATGGATGTTTCCACCCACGACGACACCGATATCAATATCATCGCTACCTACCTCGCCGCTAACGTCCGGTTTACCGTAGGGATTCTCATCCCCATCCACGCCTTCGTATATCAGAAGGACAAAGCCGGTGTTAGGGTCGGTATCAGCGATATATTGCGCCTCATCCAGGTTCACGTCTAGCGGTTTCGGCTCGACGATGAGGGTGTAGGAGACCGAAGCAGAGTCTGCCGACTCGTCTGCCTCGGAGTTAGCGGGCAAGAGGGCTGAAATGGTAGCCGTGCCCACTCCTATTACTTCCACCACACCGCTGGATGCGTCCACTTTAGCGACATCTTCGTCACTACTGCTGTATTCGATGGCTGC
>Ga0099364_10015482_pt1 | contig 10053 bp, 5 predicted proteins | sample TergutTh196P3_FD_73070 | JGI IMG/M metagenome (GOLD analysis project Ga0099364, IMG submission 73070) | Microcerotermes parvus P3 segment gut microbial communities from Pointe-Noire, Republic of the Congo - Th196 P3 | ecosystem: Host-associated > Arthropoda: Insects > Digestive system > Gut ...
GTGCAAAGCCCTTCGCGCCATCAATCTCAACAGCCGCTTCGCAGACAATGACTTCGCCAATGTAAAACAGGCTTTGCCTGACTGGTTCGCGCATTTTGATCATCGCCAACATTTTGGCTGGTTCTTTCACAATGACCGGGCTATATGCCATACGAACATCCGAAGCCAACGCCGCCACATCGCGCCGATCTGCCTTTGCTAATATTTTGCTCAAACGTTTCTTATCCATGTTTTATACCCTAATTTACGTTCTGGAATTTCAAAATTGGCACATGTTCTCCCGTCACCTCATACTATTAGCGATTATGGTCATACTACAAGTCAGTTGTAGTCGGTTGCAATTGGATGTAATCGGTTGTACGGACACATTTGTAATATGTTTAATTATAGATTTGTAATGTAAAATCTACTTGCAAGAAAAGGTAAAATTTAGATAAAGGTTGTGTAAGGAACTGTTAAACAATTACTTGTCGTTCAGACCTTCAATTGACCATGTGTACAGTTTTCTTGAGTTTCTTATTTATCGGTAAACCCTAGTAATCAATTATCCTGTCGCGGTAGTCGATTCTGAGGTCTTCCCTCATATACTCTATTAGCCTGTCCAGCATAACAGCCGCCTCCCCTTTTGTTAGGGATTTGTTTGGGTAAATCCTGCCTTCGCCGTCGCCCCTCAACAAGCCGATGTATTCGCTTACGTAGAGTGCTTCTCGCGCATAGTCGGGTATACTTTCGTCGTCCGAGTAGTTCGTTATCGCGCCATGATAGGACGCGAGGGATTCCAGCCCCATCGCCCTGATAAACGCTACTGCTGCCGACGCAACAGTTATTTGCCCATTTGGAGAGAACGTGTTTTGAGAAACTGGGTACATCATGCCCCTGCTAAAGGCTTCTTCAATTTGATCAAAGTATATATGGCCCTCGTTCACGTCCGTGAAAATCGGCACAACTTTGGCGTTGTTTCTCCCAGTCTGCCTTGGCGGCCTCGCGTTTGTCCGCCCTGTCGTCGGTTCGTCTGGCACCTTCTTAGCCGCTTCCACCAGTGCGGCTGCAAACTCGCCCCGGGTTATATATTGGCCCGGGTTAAACTGTGTAGGCCCATTTTTAAATACCTCCAGCCCGAAGAGCTTTGCTATCGGCTCCTCCGCCCAATGCCCTCTCAAATGCCTTAAATCCGGTGAAACGAGCCTCTTAGTCGTTGGGAACGTTTCAATCTTGGCACTTTCCTTGTATGTCTTTATCACATCTGTCGAGTTGCCCTTGCTGTCAAACTCAGGCAACCTCGCCGTTACATCGAGGACATTGTCGTTTCTCCGCGTCTCAAGGAACCCACCCCTGAAGCTAATTGCCTCGGGTTCATTTTCAACGTACCGTAGCTGCGTGAGCGTTGACTGCGACCGCTTGACTGTGGCAGTTCCGCCCCACCGGTCGCCCGCTCCGCCCCCTGCGCTGTTGTCGGCGTACTCAATAAGGAAATTGGTCTCTTCAACGTCGGCGTTCCCCCAATGCTGATCAAACCCATAAAACACGCCCGTCGCCTCTACCGTCACAAAAATGCCGCTCGAAGTAGTCACTGTCCCGCCACCGATCTCATACCGCTTCCTGTACCATGAGTTGCCCGAGTAATACGACACTGCGGGTTTGTCGTCGATCAGGCTTGTGCGCGTGAATTCAATCGACCTTAGCGTATATGTCTCGTTGTCTGTGACGATTTTCTCGCTGGGCACCCTCGTATACACCGTCTCCGTTACAGTCTGGCCATTGTCCTTTTTCGACAGCTTCGATTCGTACGAAATCTCCCTCGTCATCTGGAACCTCTTTGCTGTGTTGTTCAGCCTGTAGGAAAACTGGTATGCGATTGTGTCGTCCCGAACTGTTTTCGACCTTGTTAATGTCCCCGTCAACAACACTGGTTCGCCCGTAACAAAGGTATACTCCTGAAACTCAACGGTTGCCCTCCCGTCCATAACCCCAGCTGAAATGCCCAGCCCGTCAAAGCCCCCCACGCCGTCGCGCGCATGCACAGCCTGCCCCTGGAAAACCAACCCAGACAGCAAGACAGCAAAAACAACGGCAACTGATATTGCCCTTTTCGCTTCTACTAATGCTTTCGCCATTGCTTTAGCTTTCGCCATTGCTTTCGCATTCGCTATTGTATTTGCTTTCGCATTCGCTATTGCATTTGCTTTCGCATTCGCTATTGCTTTAGCTTTCGCCATTGCTTTCGTATTCGCTATTGCTTTAGCTTTCGCCATTGCTTTCGCATTCGCTATTGCTTTAGCTTTCGCCATTGCTTTCGTATTCTCCATTGCTTTCGCATTCGCTATTGCATTTGCTTTGTTACAATTCACGGGTAATCCGTCATTGCGAGCGAAGCGAAGCAATCCAGGCGTTTTATGTGTCAAATACTTGTCTGACCTGGATTGCTTCGTCGCTACGCTCCTCGCAATGACGAAGTGAGGTGTATTTTTACTATTGACACCGAGGGTTTGGATACCCGTGAACTGTAACTTTGCTTTCGCTATTGCATCTGCTATTGCCTTAACTTGTATTTTCATAATAGCCCTTCTCCAATCGGGCACCCGCCCGTTTGCCCACCAGCCCTCGTTTTCGCCTATTCCTCAACAAACACTATATACGCAGTACCCGATGGCTCAATGTCCCTCTTTACAATCCTCAGCCTATCGCCCTTTTTGAGGTCGCCCGGTTCAATAACCCCGCCGTTCTTGATAATTATCGTGTTCGGCGAAAAAGTAATGTTCAAATCCACTGACGGCCTCCACATATACCCCGTCTGCACGTTGTACGTACTGCCCGCCTGTGTGTTGCCCGCCTGCGTGCCACCTGCCTGTGTGCCACCCGCGCTACCTGCCTGCGTGCCGCCCGCACCACCCGCCTGTGTGCCGCTTCCCTGTGCGCCGCCCGGCCACTCGCTGTAAGCCTGGGCGCCGCCCGATTGCGCATAGCCCTGCTGGGCATAAATCGTGGCGTTCACTAGCCATACCCCAGTAGGCCCCCCAATATGGGTTCCCTCTTCGTCGTATTCGAGGCCTTCCAGCCGATATACCTCGCCTCTGAAGTTGATCGTCCCATAGGGCGCCGTGCTGACAAGCAGTGCATCGTTGCCATCCGCTATGACGTAAACGACCCTGCCAATGAAACTGCCGTCGCCGTGGGCATACAACTCCCTCGTTGACAAAACCCCTCCTTCGTCCAATACCCTCGTGCTGTTCGTTATGGCAAGCGTTTTAGGCGTATTGGCGTAATTCCACTGAGTATCAACCAGCTCGGAAAACGACTCCAGGGTAAATTCCCTGTCTTCGGTTATTTTCGAAATCCGCCCCCTGAAGACGCCTGATTTTGTTGGGTTCACCCTGTCCGCAATCTGAACCACTTCGGCCTTTACCCTACCAGTCGAGTCTTCCCTGTTGGCCACGACATAGACCTGGTCTGAGCTTACGATGCTACCCCCCGACACGAGCCTGCCATCCTTAACTATTATGCTGCCCTCGTCAAAATACAACTCAGCTGGGTTGTTTGTAAGCCCCATTTGCCCCGACGGTGCCCGAACAGTCTTGACGATATCATTGAAAAGCAACTCCTTATCGTCTTGCCCCCTGACCGTAATCATAACGGCTTCCTCGAACCCGCCAAAACCTTGTTTAACTGCTATATAGACATTGTTGTCGCGAAGTAGTTTGTTTACCCTTGAAATGCCATATCTTGTATCTCCTACGAATATCTCAGTCGAATCGCTCAGCGCAATTGAGTCGAACCCTCTTTGTCCAATTTTGGCCCATTTCCCGTTCTCAAGCCTCTCGACGCTATAGACAATGGCCTTTTGCATATCCAAGTCAATATTCGCAAGGACTGCTTTGTAGATATTTGACACATGGTTGCGCGGGGAGCTTTCTATCGTCACTTCGACTATCGTTTCGACAAGTCCGGAATCATGAACAAGCAACTTAACCCTGTCCCCGCTCTTCATCGCGTCCCTTCCCACGAGCCTGAAGTCCTTAAAGAACAGCACATCGTCCCTAAAACTCAACAACTGCTGCCTTCCACTGCCATCGTCCAGCCTTATAACAAGCGAAGCCCGGTCAACCGAAACAACTACCCCGTGCCTTTCCTTGTAGTTGTCTACGGCGCTTATCGCAATAATCTCGCCCTCGCCGTCAAGCTTGAGGTACGCCGAATCCCCCGGCAGCACATCGTCAATAAAAACGGCTTCCCCGTTTTTGCGCACGTCGATGCTCCAAGGGTCTGTATAATTGAAAATTCTCAATGAGGACAGCATGCCGCCCCCTGTGCCGGGTTCGTTGAACATTGATATGTATCCTAGGACAGGGTTGTTTTCCTCAATAATGCCCTTAACAATCCCCCCCTCCCCAAGGTTGTACCCAAGGTCGGTCGTCTCAATGCTGACGATTGTTTTAGTGTTCTGAATGCCAATGACGACATTCATGCCCGGCATAATTTCGTCAATACTGCCCCTCTTCCCATAAACGGTTACCGCCAAATCGCTGCTGTATGCGTATTCCGCCTCGATCCTGTTTAACTCGCTCACACTGGACTCCATCAGCCTAATCTGGTTTCTGCTGGTATACTCTACAGGGAAAAACTGTGTCAGCCGCATGGTCGCGGCCTCCCTGTCTATTCTGCTTACCTGCCCCAGCACAAAACTCGACGCGCCGCCCGAACCCACGACCGAACCCGAACCTTCGCCAGATATCGGCAGGACTTGCACGAACTTGACCTCGTCCGGCCCCCCGCCCGAAGCTTGCCGCTTTGTTATATAAGTGATGCTGTCCCCGCTATACAGTGAAAAGCTGTTTACAAGCTGCCCTCCACGGCTGACGACCAGGTCACGGCTTCTCGCCGGCGCGTCCCCCGCGCTTATCTCGTCATTCAATTTGATAATATCCAGGCGCCCTTGGGAATTCCTAATATAAATCGTGTCGATGTACCTGTCCGACCCACCTGTGTACGATTTCATTTCCAAAATGCTCTCAATCGTCCCGCTCGACCTCTTGAACCCATTTGCGGCAAATACGTATTTTTCCGCATTCTTCACTGCCTGCGCCGCCATTTCCCTGGACATATTAGCCGCTGGTTGGAACGTCCCGTTAGCGTTGCCGCTCATAATCCCTTCGCTTATTATCGCTTCTATGTATGGAACATATAAACCGTCTGCAGACCTCCAATCAGCGTAACTGTTAAAAATGGCCTGCTGTCCACGTATTGGCGGGATATTAAGAGCAATCGCAAGCCAGTACGCGAACTCCTGTCTCTGTGCCGCGCCATCACGCCTAAACGAAGACGCCCCTTGCGCTCCTGCGCCACCTGTCGCAGCAAGCCTGTCCGCTTCGGTTATCATGCCCATGTCGGCGGCAAGCTGGATACAGCCTTCGATCCAGATATTGTCCGCACTGCGCCTTGCCCGCCCCTCAGCCCTCGATGCAACCTCGATTTCCTCCCCCATGACCTGAGCCTGGGCTTCCAAGCCAGCGGCCCTTAACACCATGGCAATCGCCTGGGCCTTTGTCAGCGCAGTCGCCCTTCCAAACTGGCGGCTTCCAAAACTCTTTACAATGTCAATCGCGCCGCCCTCGTGTATGGCGTCCTTTGACCATGCGCCGTCAATATCTGTATATGATAAGTTGAATATTACTTCGTTGTGGTTAGAAATGCCCACGTATGAATTTTGGGGTTCCTCATTGGTAGCATTAGTAGCATTAGTTGCATTAGCAGCGGCATAAGCCGACACTGTCGGAAGCGAAGGCAACAGTTGCATTAACCGTTGTGCTACCTGCAACCCCTGGATCGGTGGTGCCGCCGCATGCAACAGAGCAATCGCCGCTGCAACAAGCACCAGTGCACACAAATTGAACAGCTTGCACAGCTTGTATGACTTGCAAAGCCTACATAGTTTACATAATCTACATAATTTGCATATTCTGTTATTATCCCTAAAAACCCTATTCCATTTCCATGTTTTTCGCATCTAACACCCCGATATTCCATAGAAATACACATCTACGTATATATCGGCAGTATTACAGCTTTTGTTTATGCGAAATGGCTGTTTGTCAGATGCAAATTGGCTGTTTGTCAGATGCAAAATGGCTGTTTGTCAGATGTACCCTAATAACCCTCTATGTCAACAGTTGACACTTTTATATCCTCATGCCCGCATTCTAGTATAAACGTACTGAGGGACGCAAACTTGCCTATGCTGTCTCTTGTTCCGCTCGTAAAAAGGCTAACCGCTCTTTGTTTGCCCCTTCGAGTCCGCATATCGCACTCGTCCAACGCACGGCTGACAGACAACGCCGTCCCTGCCGCTGGGTCCACAAGGGTTATCTCGCTCCCCAACGCTTTTCTTATCGCTTTTTTCAGCAACGGGTAATGCGTACACCCCAATACGAGCGTATCAATGCCGCCCTCCTTGAATCCCTCCAAGTACACCCTTGCAATGCCCTCCGCCACTTCGCTGTCCCACCATGCCTTCCCTTCCTCAACAAGCGGCGCAAATAAAGGGCACGCCTTGGAAAAAACCTCTGCTTCCGAGTCAATGCCTTCTATCGCACGGGCATAGGCGCCGCTTTTAATTGTCGCGCTTGTGCCTATTACCCCTATTCTTTTGTTTTTTGTCACTGCCAGCCCTGCCCTTGCGCCATGCCCGATAACCTCGAACACCGGGGCGTCAAACTCCCGCTTTACGAGGTCAAACGCATATGCGCTCGAAGTATTGCACGCAATCACCAAAACTTTAATATCTTTCTCAAAGAGAAAACGGGAGTTCTGAAGAGTGTACTCAACTATCGTTTCTTTCGTTTTCTCTCCATATGGCATCCTGCCACAATCCCCAAAGTATACAAAATCCTCATCGGGCATTAATTCCATAATAGCCTTTAACACTGTCAGCCCGCCCAGCCCCGAATCAAAAACACCTATTGCTCTGCTATCCACTAAATTACCAACCCTTTGCCAATTATCAATTACCGTTTAACAAATACAAATTGCCAGTGCCGCGAACACTATTCAAACTGATGCGACAGCTTGATAGAATTATATATGTCCCGCACTTTTATCTGCCCGCTGTCTCCAGCTAATAGGTCACCGGATTTTTTATCCTTATCCTTATCCGGTTCCTCCTCAACAGCATAAAGCTCCTCAAATGCGCCTTCTGACTGAATCTTTCTTATGTGCGACGCAATCTTGTCAGCGTTTGAAGTAATATTGTTGAGTACCCCCAGATACAGTTCCGCGCCGTCAACCCCCCTGTTGTTGCTGTACCTGACGTGATGGTCAATCTCGCTCCACGCTTCCTCAAACAGAGTCCTAAGCTGAACCTCCGCAATCATCTCTTGCCTACCAGGTTTGATTTTAATATTGTAATGAATCGACCGATACCCAAATGCATGTTCATTAAGGGCAAGCCCTTTTTTTGTGTATGCGTCGAGCAGTTTTGGCGGGTCACCCTTTTTGTAGTTCACTTTCGGAACTACAAAAAACTCCCAATTGTCGAATACATAATCATGTATGTCTACCCAGTCTTCCTTAAACAAATGCAATACCCTCACACCAATTAAATCCTTTATTCTTTGGCGGTAGTTTTTAACAGTTATGCCTTCCGATGGATCCTGAATAGATTTTTTAATAATTTTTTCAATTAGCCGCTCCCGGCTTTTAACCCTATATTTGATTGAGTGAATTGACCTTACCTTGTTTAAGCAATCGGCAATATACTTTGCGGTATCATCATAGGTTGTCAAGCGTTTTGTGTAGTCGTCATATATCTTCATCAGGTCTTCCCAGATGAGCCCCGAGCTCTTGAATTCGTAAACGTCAATACCATGTTTGTAAAGAAAATATTCTTTATCCATATGCTCTCCCATCCAAAGTATGATATTAGTCATGACACCCTACTCAACATTATACCAGATTTCGATAATAATGGGTGAATAAATTGTTATATCCGAAACGAAAAGGTTTGCTTGTTATTGCGAAGGATTTTTGCCCGGGTTTTACCTGAGTTCTACCTGTGTTTACCCGCGTTTTACCCGTGTTTCAGATTCAGTTTAAGTTTCTGTATCAGTTACTGATCACTGATTATCTTCAGAATTTGTTGGTCAATTTCCTTGGCTAAGGTATCTATCTCCAAATCATGCAAACCTTCCACAGAGATGTAAACGTTTCCTCTTACAAAATCCACCCTATTACTACCACCAAGAGCTAAGTCGCCAACTTCTAGATATGATGCATATACTTCATCCATTGAATAGCCATCTAAGAAGTTTTTAATAATTTTATGACAATCTTCCTTTGTTGAACAAAATGTTAGTGAAACCACTGAATCAGTTCCGACAGAATTATCTTTTAGTCTGTATTGAGCAGTAAAATAATGCTCACTTGATGTGTTATTATATTGTGCTGATAAAAGGACATATTCGGCAACTTCTGTCTCAAAAATAAAATCATCAGAATTGCAAATCTTTGGATAATCCTTTACATTGTCCAATAGAACATCAACTATTCTTTTATTTTCATTTTCATTTTCATTTTCATTTTCATCTGTCGCTCTAAGGTCTATAGCCATCATGTTTTCTCTCTCCTCGACAGGATAACTTTGCTCAGCATGATAACTAATATCAGATACCGACGTATATCCACTTATACATGCTGACTGTGTAAGCGTAATAAGCGCAATTGATAAAAAAAGTAATAATTTATACACTGGACTAACATTCATTTGAAACCTCTCCTTCTAGGTCCAAAGAGCATGGATCAGGTTTTTATAACGTTCAGAACTTGCTTAACAATCAGAGCAAAAGACCCCTCTACTCCAACAACTCCTGTAGCCATGGCCAGCTCTCCTCTATGAAATTGCCTTGTTCTCCTTAACACTGTTTCGTCACTTTTATGTTTCCTATTTTTATTCTATCCTCACATAGGTCATATTAAGATGTAAATTAGGATTATCATTTATAGCATAACATACAGCAGACTCCGTCCGCAACCTAACCATTCATGCCATGTTGGTACTACTGATTCTGCTTCTTGAGTGTATTTTGCTCGTCAGCGTTGTTCATGCCATGCGCTTGCCCCATGCGCCGTATCTATTTAAATACCCCCCGTCATTGCGAGCAAAGCGAAGCAATCCATACACCGAATTAACAGGAAAATACAGCAAAACAGAGATTTCACAGACTAGATTGCTTCGTCGCTACGCTCCTCGCAATGACGAAGAGGGGGTATTTGAATAGGTACCATGCGCTTGCCATGCGCTACACACACAGAACATAGTATCCTTTACAATATTCATTTTATATGCTAAGTTGTATGTGTCATGGGTGAACAAAAGAACCGTCCCCGTGTTCCACAAACGTAGGGGCGGATTCAATATCCGCCCGCAACAAGTACAATATGAACAAGGGATCCGTCCCCGGGCTTCGGAGGTGAAACGGGGCATATGCCCCGAATAGAGTGAAAAATGGTTTGTTTTTTAGACTAGCATCAATAATAATAGCATCCGCTTTGGGCGTATTCGCTCTGCTTGCCTATATCTCATCGAAATACGAGACACAATTATGCAATACTCATGGTTACGAATCAACAGCTCAGAACGCTCCAAATAGTGAAGAACCAGTTAACTATACGCTTGATGGCGAATCGCAAACTAGCCACATGCTTAATGGCGAAGCCCAGGTTGCCAGCCCTTTTGAAGGTTTTGAGCCAATACCTGTAACTCACGCGGCTCCGGAATTACCCGTTCCTGCCCCGACTGCCCTTAGATATGGTGCCGCCACAGATTCTGTACAGGTGGACTCCACAATTATTGATACTAATTTTGCAGGCACAACCGTTGCGGGCACAACCGTTGCGGGCACAGCTGTAGCGGACGCAACTGTTACCGGCACAGCCGCCATGAGCGCAACTGCACCCACCTCTGGCACAGCCGTCGCGGACGCAACTGCGTATGGTGCGGACGCAACTGCGTATGGTGCGGACGCAACCGTTGCAGGCACAACCGCATCCACCTCGGGCACGCTC
>Ga0099364_10015483_pt1 | contig 10053 bp, 7 predicted proteins | sample TergutTh196P3_FD_73070 | JGI IMG/M metagenome (GOLD analysis project Ga0099364, IMG submission 73070) | Microcerotermes parvus P3 segment gut microbial communities from Pointe-Noire, Republic of the Congo - Th196 P3 | ecosystem: Host-associated > Arthropoda: Insects > Digestive system > Gut ...
TGAACTGTAAAAAAATACAGTTCAGGACAAAAATCATACCGTTTGGGACATGATATTTTCATAGCGTATTTCGTAGGGTGTGATGCCTTCGGCACACCGCAAATTTTCATACTACGCCATGAGGTATATGCCATGCCGTGAATTTATGCCGACATTGGGTTTATTTTCACGGACAACCGAGGGTGGTCGTCCATACAAAATTATCATAAAATTTTTTTGCGGTTGCACTGTTTTATTCCACGCCGAAAGAGCTTCCCGCAGTGCGGTCAATCTTTAATAGCTCACTGATAGTAATAAATTCATAGCCGTCCGCTTGCAGTTTATCTATGATTTCGGGCAGAGCCTCAACCGTTGCTTCATAAAAATCATGCAGTAAAATAATAGCATTTTCGTTTGCTTTTGATACAACATTGTTTACTACTTTTGATTTTCCGTGCTTGATTCGCCAATCTGAACTGTCTATCGTCCAGAGAATTTTTGTCATATCTATCTTTTTTTCAAGTTCTTTTCCGATTTCTCCAAACGGAGGTCTGTATATTTTTGGATATTCTCCCGTGATATTAAAAATAATATCGCCGCATTTTTTCATCTCGAATAAAGCGTCCTGCGCGGATATTCTCTTTAAATGCTTATGTCCGTAAGTATGATTTCCGATTTCACAGTTAAGCTCTTTCATTCTCAGGATTGTTTTTGGGTGTACTTCCGCTCTGAATCCCACGACAAAAAAAGTCGCGGGAACTTTTTTTTCTTCCAAAATATCAAGTATCCGTTCGGTATACAAAGGGTGGGGACCGTCGTCAAATGTAAGCGCGATATATTTTTTTGTTTGGTCTGTTTTTATCCCGACGGCGGGAATTGACAATGCAAATGCAAGCACAAATATAAGCGAAACTAAAATTAATCTGCGGAATTGCAACATTTTTTTCATAAAAAATCTTCTTTCTTTAATTAAAATATTAAGTCAACGTGAGTTCGACAAAAAAATAACGAATTTCGTAGGGCGTGACGACCCCGTCGCGCCGCGAATTTATACCGACGTTGGATTTATTTGTAGGGACCGCCCGCCCTCGGTCGTCCGTGAAAAAATTTTATATTTGCGTAACGCCGTGTGAAAAATCTGTATTGGCGTAAATTCGCGGCACGTCATAAATAAATCCAATGTCAAGATAAATTTACGGCGTGCCGAGGTCGTCACGCCCTACGAAATTCGTTATTTTTTTGTCGAACTCACGTTAAGTCAAATTATATTTTGCCGCGAATTATTATTTCTATACTTTTGATATTTGCATTACGCACATTTTTACAAAAAAAGGCAGGATTTTTAGCATATTTTTCCTCGTAAGGGATAGCGTCCCATATAACATACAATTTCCAACAATTTTTTTTATATTTTTACACAAATACCCCCCACGGACACTTTACGGATATAATTATATTTAATATAATATATTTTAGAATGTTTATCAAAAATATCGCATATAAAACATAGCGCGTCCGCGAACTTAGATTAAGGCAAAAATCCGCGCCAAAAGCTCTCTTTACAAAAGAGGGCGGGGAATTTAATTTCAAGGGAAGTCTGATAAACAAAACACGATTATTTCTTAATTAATTGTATGGGCGGACTACACCCTGTCCGCCCAAAAATTTATTATAACCGACGTTGGGTTTAATTTAACGCCCGCCGTCTGTGAGTTTATAAAGCCGTTACCACAAAAAAATACATTGTGAATTTTGAATAAATCGTAGGGGGCGGCGTCCTCGTTGTCCGCAAAAACCGCATTGCGTTGTAATTAATAAACAGAGTGTTCTCGAAATTATTTTGTGTTGGGCGAAATGTCCTGAAAATAGGGGTTCGGAACATATCTAAATATTTTAAATTAATGAAATATAAAGGAGCATATTTATGAATTTAGGCAAGTTAAAACTCAATGTTAATTTGAGAACACAGTTGATTGGCGGGATAATAGTGGCAATCTTACTTACGGTGGTGGCAATCAACATCGTATTTATCATTGTCAGTTACAACGACGCGCAAGATGCCGCAGGGCGGGTTTACCAGAATTTGTCATATAATATAGCGGACATTGCGGAAAAAAACATCGCGGAGGTACATAAAAAACTTTCTGCTTTCAGTCAAATCGCCGATATAGCCGACCCTGCTACGCCCGTTGATGAACGCGTTGCGGTATCGAGAGCCGCGGCGGCGGCACTCGGCGACAACATAAGCATTAAAATGACCGATTTAGAAGGTAAAGAACTTGTGTTGTCGGGCGAGGCTGAAATTAATTTGAGCGACAGGGCATATATTCAAACGGCGTTGAACGGAGGTACGTTTGTAACTTCGCCTTTTTTCAGTCCCATTGTCAATCGTATGGTGCTTGTAATAGCGCAGCCGTTAAGATGGAACAATCAGATTACAGGCGCGATATTTATGCTTTTGCCGGGCGATTTTCTAAACGAAGCGATAGAAACGGCTAAAGCCGGTTACGAGGGTTATGCCTGTGCTTTTGATTCAAACGGCAATTTGATTTCACATAAAGACATAATCGGCATACTGGAACGTAATGAAAATCAATATATTGAAATGGCTAAAACCGACAAAGCCTATGAAGGCATGGCAAAAGCTGTACAAACCATGCTTTCCCAAAAAAACGGCACGTTGATATTTACAAACGCTGAAAATAAAAAAATGTTGGGCGGATTTAGCTCAACGGCGCAAGGTTGGATAGTGCTTGTGTGCAGTACCGTCTCCGACGTTGTGAGAGATACGAATTATGCTATATTAAATTCAATAATCGCAAGTATTATATGTATGATTATAATGGTCGTGCTTGCATTTTTTCTTATCGGAAAGATTATCAAGCATATATCGTTTGCCGCAAGTCGACTTAATGGCGTTACCGAAAGTATCAACAATGCGGTTGGTCAATTCACAAATTCCGCCAATTCTCTTGCGTCAAGCAGCAATCAACAGGCGGCGTCTATCGAGGAAACCTCCGCGACAATGAACGAAACAACTTCGATGATTACCCAAAATGCGGAAAATACACGTCAAGCTGCCCAACTCGCACGAAAATCTCAAGAAAACGCGGACGGCGGCAAAAATAAAGTACAGGATATGTTAAATTCAATGAATCAGATTAAAGAATCAAGCTATACCATATCTAAAATAATCAAGACGATAAACGACATTGCCTTTCAAACAAATCTACTTGCAATCAACGCAACGGTCGAAGCGGCGCGGGCGGGCGGCGAAGCGGGTCGGAGTTTTGCAGTTGTCGCGGAGGAAGTACGCAATCTTGCCAAAAGGAGCGCGGACGCGGCGGCGAGTACGGGAGATATAATAGACAAAAACATATCCCTGACAAACTCGGGGCGTGAAAGTAGCCGCGAGGTAGCCGAAGCCTTGGATATAATCACGGCGGAATTTGACAACCTGAATAAAATAATAAGCGAAATAAACGCTGCGAGCGAGGAACAAGCGAGCGGAGTTAGCCAGATTAATATTGCTCTATCTCAAATGGAAAAAGCAACGCAATCAAACGCCGCGATATCACAGGAATCAGCCTCTTCCGCAAATATGCTTCAAGAGTTGACAAACGACCTCCGTAAAGTTTATGAAGATATTAACTTTTTGGTTTACGGTCAGAAAGCAATATAGATACACGGACGACCGAGGGCGGTTGTCCCTATATTCACAAAATTTTTACGTTTTAAAATCTATTAATTGACATAAAAAGCGTCTTATGATATACTTTTACTGTTATTTTATATTAGAATTGTCCGATAACTTATTGAACGATTTAGAAAATAAGGAATTTTGTGCGGCATATTAAGACAAATAAAAAAGGAGTATATTTATGAAAGTAAAAACAAAAATAAGTCTGGCAGTCGCGGTATTGGTATTCGTGGGCATTGCCATACTGACGCTAATTGTAGTCTTGCCCTTGCAAGCCAAGGTACGCGGCGACGCGGAAAAAAACATCTCGGATATGAGTGAACGTATTGGGCGTATATTCTCAAACTCTTTTGATTTTCCTGCGGTTTTTATTAATGTAAACGCCGCCGATATAGGCGTATTAGTGGAGAATGGCGGTCTAAGACGTGAAGATTTTGTATTGCATTTGGAATCCCTTACGAAAAACGCACCTTTTTTGAGCGGACTTTGGTTTATGTTTGAAGCGGATAAATTCGATGATAATTCTGCGGCATATATAGGAAGCGAGTACGGTGTTGTCCCCGACGCACGGTTATTTCAAGGGTTTATCGCACAGGAAGGCAACGGTAATGTTACGTTTATTTCGCTGACGGACGAAGAAGGAATAGAAATCTACGGCGAGGACTATTACACAGAGCCTCTTCGTAGAGGAGGGTTGGTGGTTATACCGCCTTACAGGGATATAATAGAGGGCGTAGCTATTGATATGGTGACAGTCTGCGCGCCGATTATTACCTCAAGCGGAGAAAAAATCGGCGTTATCGGAGCAGATATTAACCTGCATCTTGTGAATGAACTTATGCAGAATGAAAAAATTTTTGATACCGGCTATATGGTATTGAAAGATTCTGAAGGGACTATTGTTTATTCGCCTAACACTAACGACTGGATGAAGAATAAGCGCGAAGTCGGTTTTGATTACCCGAGTTCACCGACTCAAGGAATTTATGCAGACGTAAAATCCGTTGTCAACAATAAAAACAGCATGGTATTTACTATGCCGGTTAATTTTGATTTTAATGACGAGGTGTACTATCTTTCGGTAGTTGTGCCGTTTTCTGAAATAAACGCGAGTTCAAACAGGATTTTGTTGATTTTGATAATCGGAGCCGTATTTGCGGCTACACTGATTCCTCTGGCTATTTTCTTTTTAGTTTCCCACATACTTAGACCGATTGACAGGATTATAGAAAAGCTCACGGCTTCATCTAAAGTAATACATTCCTCTGTAGACGGGTTTATCTCTGTTTCTGAAAACTTGGCAAATGGAAGTGCCCAACAGGCGGCGTCGATTGAAGAAACGTCGGCATCAATGAACGAAACCGAAGCAATGATTGCACAAAATGCGGAAAATACACGGGTTGCTGCCCAAATAGCTGTCGAAACGGCGCAAAGCGGAGAACAAAGCGTCAAATGTATATCGGATTTGATGTAAACTATGAGCGAATTGATAGAATCAAGCGATAAAGTCAGCAAGATAATTAAAACGATGGACGATATTGCCTTTCAGACAAATCTACTCGCAATCAATGCAACGGTTGAAGCGGCGCGTGCGGGCGGTGAAGCGGGACGAAGTTTTTCGGTTGTCGCAGAGGAAGTACGCAATCTTGCCAAAAGGAGCGCGGACGCGGCGGCGAGTACAGGGGAAATAATAGACAAAAATATCACGCTTACTAATTCAAGCAGAAACGCGGCGGAAAATGTTCTTCAAATAACGGAGAAAGATGCGGAACAAACGGTGACATTAAGCAGATTAATCGCGGATATAAACACGGCGAGCGAGAAGCAGTCAAACGGAATCAAACAGATAAACGAGGCATTATCACAGGTGGAAAAAGTAACGCAGTCGAACGCCGCCATGTCGCAGGAATCGGCTTCTTCCGCGAATACGCTTTTGGAGTTGACCGACGACCTCCGTAAAGTTTATGAAGATATTAACTTTTTGGTTTACGGTCAGAAAGCAATATAAATAGAAACATGATAATAAATGTGTCCGAATTATAGGCAAGACTCACTCTACGGTTGTCGGATATATTTAATATAAAACCATTATTAACCAAAAACAATTATTAGGCGATTGGGGACCGAAAATATTGAAAAGGTAAGGACGGATTGTGTCCGTCCGTAAATCCAAATTCAATATTGGCGGTATATTGCGGACGAACACAGTTCGTCCCTATAAAAAAATAACAGTGTTGCAACTGCCTAAAACCAACTACAGAAAGGAGGAAAAACACTCAATGGAAATCACGATTCAACAGACAGAAAAACTTTTGAAAGGAACCCAACCTTTCTCAGAATTGGGCTTTTCTTTAATGCTTACACGTTTAAGAACCCAATATGCCAAAAATCCCTCGCAACCTTTGCTGCAATCTTGTATGGGTGAAATTAATGCGTTTCTTAAAAAATTTTCGGCGATTATGAATACGGATTACGCAATTATCACAAAAATGTAAATAGTTTTAGGAGGAAATTTTAATGTTAATGAATTTTAATGAAGTGTCCGTACAGATTGAAAGCGGAAAACTGTTACACATCGCGGGGTCGGAAGAATTGCTTCGCAAACTTCCCAAAGGCAAATGGATTGGCGGCTCTACCGAATATTTTATGGCGAAAGACGGAGGGAAAGTGTCCGATGAACTGTTATTTGTGACAGAGTTCCCATATGAAACTTTTTCTGTCAAATCATACGACGCTTCGGATATATGCAATATGCCTACAGACGCTTTTGATAACGGCTTTTCTATTATAGTTATTCCGTTTGACAGCGCGGTACACAAAGAATACGCCGAAAATGCGTCCGATTTCAGCGGTTTGTTTATGAAAGACATAATCGGTTGGATTTCAGGCGTAAATCTTGAAAAACTCGGTCAGACGCCAATTGCCGTAAACGGTATGACAGGCGAGGTGTTTTCTGACAAGGCTGTCGCACTTCATCTCGAAGTGGCGGACGGAAAAACAGCCAGCATACACATAGTTAATATATTTGAGCAGGACGAAAATTCGCCGATAATAAAGTTCTCGGAGGAGGGATTCTCTGTAAAAACTTGCTTTATTGACGGCAAGGAAACGGTATTTGCCGATTATATCTCCGAAAATAATATAGATACAAAACTTCCGATTATCGGCAATTATTCGGGTTCGGGGGTCAATATCTCTTTCAGAGGTATCGAAAACGGCATTGTGAATTTCTATGCGCCTGTATTTGAAAGCATTGAATATAAACTGGCGAAAAATATACCTGATTACATGGAAGCGTTCCACAGTCATCTTGAAGGAATCAGCGATGCAAACGCTCTCTTCTCATGCAACTGTATTTTGAATTTCTTATACGGCAAACTTGAAGGAAAAAGTATCGAAGCCTTTGCGGGACCGATTACCTTTGGGGAGATTGCTTATCAACTTGTAAATCAAACATTAGTATATGTGACTGTGCAATAAATTTAAAAATTATATCGAGCTTGTTTTGATTGAAACGGCAGACTTCTTACGAAAATATACGTTAGTTTTCGTAAGAAGTCTGTTTTTGCTGTCTATGTTTTGTTATATTTGTTTAAATAACTCAAAATTACCTAAAATTGTTAAGAGTTAATATTTATATATTGTTTATACTATATATGTAAAAGTTGTATAACTGTTACTTCGATTGATTGCAATCAAAAATTTAAGTAAAAAATACTTTGAATTTAATGGAGGAAAATTTTTTATGGCAAACAAAAAAATTATCGGATTAGTAACTTTATCATTGGCAGGCGTAATGGCTTTAAGCTCTTTTGCGTTGGCAAGCGATAAAAATATTAACTCGGGATACACAAAAACAACAGCGCAGACCGAACAGCAGACCCCCAATAAACCCGAAAGAGGGGAAAATATTTTTAAAACCAAACGCGGGCTTATAAACAAAGACATTATAAAATCTATATTGAATCTGGACGACGAACAGCTTAAAACAAAGCTTGAAGAACATGAAAACAATGCGTATAAACTGCTCGAATCGCACGGGAAAGTCGAAGAATACAAATCCGTTTACTTGAAAACTATAAAAGAAAAACTTGACAAAGCTGTTGCCGACGGCAAAATAACGAAAGAAAAATCTGATATTATATATGCTAAAGCGCAAGAAGCGATAAACGGCTTTAACGCTGAAAGCGGGGGATTGGGAATAACGCCTAAAGGCGACGAAAGACCGAGTTTCAGTTTCAGTTCAGATGATTTGCCCGAGGGAACAGGCAAAGCTATTGAAGTATTCGCCGATTTCAGAAATGAAATGAACTCAAGGGACGGAATAGATTTCAGTTTGGGATTAGACGGCTCTATGTTAGCCTCAATTTTAAATATATCTGCGGAGGAGCTGAGAACTAAACTCGCCGAAAATAACGGCAATCTTTATAAAGTCCTCGAAGAGATGGGCAAAGTTGAGGAATATAAAAACGCCGCTTTGAAAATTACTAAAGACGCGCTTGACAAGGCTGTCGCCGACGGCAGAATAGCGCAAAAATACGCAGATTCTATATACGCGAGAGCGGAGGAAGTTATAGATAATTTCAACGGCAACGAATATTCAATGTTTACGCTTCCCGACTCTGCCGATACGTTCAGGAAATATCAGGATAAACGCAAAAATCCAACTGAAACCGAGACGCAGTCTGTAACTCCCGAGCCGACAACAGAGTCGACTACGCCCGCTCCGACGACAGAACCCGAACAATCAACACAAGAAGAAAATCAGATATAATATAACGATAAAATAAAAATTCCCGCATTTTATGCGGGAATTTTTATTTTTGTGATTTCAAAGATAAATTTAAACAAATTATATTTCAACGGCATATACTATTTATAAGACATATTACGGTATGTCTTATAAATATATTAAGATGATATTGAAATAGACCTGTCCTTCAACTTTAGGGTTGAACTCCCATGTCCGACCGCAATCACGGACACTCCCAATTATTAAACCAGTCATCTTAAATATTTATATTTTATTAATTTTTGTTAAATTTAGAAAGGGGACTAAAAAATGTCAACCAAAGGTTATCTTACCGTTAGGGTAACATCATATAATTTTGCTTTGCCCGTAGTTAGTGCAAAGATAGAAATAAGTGATATGAACGGCTGTTTATTGCACACGTTATTTACGGATTCAAGCGGGGTATCTCCCGTGATAGAATTAGATGCGCCGTCGCAGGACGCGCAATTCGACCCTAACTTAAACGTCAAACCTTACAGCGAATATATTGTAGATGTAACAGCGAAAGGTTATCTTGAAAATATTATTAAGCGCGTGCAGATTTACGGCAATTCGTCGTCCACTCTTCCCATTGATTTAATACGGGAATCCTCCGGGAATACCGGTACAATTATAGAAAACGACATAGGAGACAATGCGTTGGTGGAATCCGATAATTACGTGCATATCAATGAAATTATACCACATCAGCCTCACCAAAATACACCTGTCGCGATTGCGCCGCGTATACACAGAGAAGTATTTATCCCTACGCATATCACGGTAAAACTCGGCACGCCATCGTCTAACGCCCGTACTGTAACTGTATTGTTTCAGGATTATCTGAAAAACGTAGCGTCATCTGAAATATTCCCCGATTGGCCGTATCACTCGCTCAGGGCAAATATACACGCTCAAATATCTCTGGCTCTCAACAGAATATTTACAGAATGGTATCGCAGTCAAGGTTATAATTTTGATATAACCAATTCCACACAGTATGACCAAGCCTTTTTTGAAGGCAGAAATATATTCCAAAGTGTGAGCGGAATAGTCGATGAAATATTTAATACATACGTTGTAAGACCTCCCGGAATCGAGCCGTTTTTTACGGAATACTGCGACGGCGTAAAAGCCAGTTGTCCCGGTATGAAGCAGTGGGGAACGGTAACTTTAGCCCAACAGGGCAGAAACTATCTTGAAATATTGCGTTATTATTACGGACAAAATATATATATCGCAACGACAAACAATATAAAAGCTCCGTTTGAGTCTTTTACCGGCAGTTTAAGTCCCGGCTCGACAGGCGACAGCGTCAGAATAATACAAGCGCAGTTGAACCGTATACGCCGCAATTTCCCTGCAATTCCCGCAATATCGCCCGAAGACGGAACATTCGGCGTTCAGACTTCGGACGCTGTGAAAAAATTTCAGGAAGTGTTCGGTTTGCCTGTAACGGGGGTGGTCAACCGTGCGACATGGTACAGGATTTCTTTTATTTTCTCCGCCGTGACAAAACTGGCGGAACTTGGTTCGGAGGGTCATCCACCTTTCCCCGTTCAGCCGCCTGTTACGCCCGGGGCGCCGCAATTTCCCGGCACTT
>Ga0099364_10015484_pt1 | contig 10053 bp, 6 predicted proteins | sample TergutTh196P3_FD_73070 | JGI IMG/M metagenome (GOLD analysis project Ga0099364, IMG submission 73070) | Microcerotermes parvus P3 segment gut microbial communities from Pointe-Noire, Republic of the Congo - Th196 P3 | ecosystem: Host-associated > Arthropoda: Insects > Digestive system > Gut ...
TAATAATTCGTAAGCAATGGCTGCTTCTTTAAATTTTTCTTCGGCGGTTGCATCATCAGGATTTCTATCGGGATGATATTTTAGTGCTAATTTTCTGTATGCTGATTTAATTTCATCTTGGCTTGCATTTTTATCTACGCCAAGCACTTCATAATAATCTCTTTCTGCCATAAATAATTTATATTAGTTTACAAAAATATGTTTTTTTTTGAATAAAACGCCATACCGAATTTACTTCAGCATCCTCTAATTTTATGCGAGGAGATGCCGAAACAAGTTCAGCAGGACAGATATTTTAATTAAGAGATGATGAAGTAAATTTAGGAATATGTTAATCCTTAATTCCATCATACAAAAATATTGGTGTAGCACCAACTTGCGGCGAATCTATAATATTAACAGCCACACCTGTATCAAAATATAGATTTATAGGTTGGTATGAGAACAATGTTTTAGTGTCAAATAATAGTTCATATACTTTTGCTATTTCAGGCAATAGAACGCTCGTAGGTCGCTTTGAAAAGAATCCACCTGCCCGCATCAAAAAAGTAGTAGTTAAGAAAGGCAAAGTAAGAATTAAGCCAATACCATAAAATCGGTGCAAGACATTTTAACACGGGGGCTTGCCCCCGTGTTATTGCTTTATACTCTCATATGTCATAGATTGTGATTTTTGAATGTCTGGAACTTTTAGATTTAATAATGTTTTTAATTTAATCTAAAAATTATACAAAAATAATAATCTATGACAAAGGCGAGTGTAAAATAACTATATTTTTAGAAGCACACTATCTTTTTTACAAATGAATGGCACGAACATATTTTACTCTTTTAGATGTAAGAAACGCATCTCTTCTATACTTACGTAACCATTTCTTATACCTTTACCCTTAATAATATCTTTTTCAGATGCTATTGAGTCGAAAGAATATGTTTTAGTTGCAACGCCCATCTTTTTATCTTCTTGTCGTCTTGCATGACCTTCTATAGTAATAAATTCTGCCTTAAATTGTTTATTAAGTGTATCAACTTCTACAACTATTCCTGTGTGACCGCCTGTTGTTCCTTCGTTTTTGTATTTTTTACGAAAGAATATTGCACCTACACGGGGTTCATTACTTATTGTTGCCAAACCATTTTCAACTAATTTATCTACCATATCGTTCACGCGACCATAATAGTGATCCAGTGCCTTTAATAGATTTGAATTATCTTTGCCTGCACATTTATATGCCTTTAACAACGAATAGCCAATAAAAATAGCACACCATTCTCGCCTCGTTGAAACTTTACAATCTAATGCTTCGAAACCTATATAGTATCCTTTATTTTTCATTTCGTTTTGCAAAGTATCGAACATTCCCATTACCTTGCCTTCATCATCAAAACAATTTCCTGTTGTTAAATCTCTATGTTCCTTTGCAATGCAGACCAATTGCTCTTCTATTGTCTTGTTATCGCAATTGCATCCCTGAATAGTTTTAGGGGCTCTGTCTGGGCTGTTTGTTCTATAAACAGCGTGTTCAAATCTAATAAAACTATCTATATATATTTTATTAGAATCAATCATTTCCTGTATATCAACAATATCATCAATTTTTAATTTATAGATATTTGTTTTTTCTGTATCTGCAATATCGGTAGAAAAAGATTTATCTTCTATATAAATAGCAGAACCGTGACGTGAGGCAGAATTATTATTAAAAACAGAATTATTTATGATAGAACGTCTACTGTATATAGCCCCACCATAGTCTGATTTATTCTCTTCAAAATTGCAATTTGTAGCATTAAAAGTTTTACTATAAATATAACAAGCCCCACCAGCGGCATCATAACCATCAGCCAAATTATTAATAAAAGAACAACTATCTATAATAGTTGATAAAGATATTATAGATATGGCACCGCCTTTTCCTTTTGTAGAGTTATTATTAAAAGTGCAATTTGCAGCGGTGAACCTGTTGTTATAGAAATCTTTAATTTTTCCAGTTATCTCTCCCAACGAACCTATAGCACCACCATCAAGTCCTGAAGAATTATTATTAAAAGTGCAATTTTCTACTTTAAATGTGCAACTATCAAAAAAGATTGCACCACCACCGTTGCCTGAATAATTGTCACTAAAAGTAGAATGTGAAACGGTAATGAAAGAATTGCTATTACCTCTAATTGCACCACCAGGATGTTTAGTTGTCCTGTTGTTATTAAAAGTGCAATTTGCAAAAGTTGAAGTCATTTTAAGCAAATAAACTGCACCGCCGTGTCCATCTGTAGAATTGTTGTTAAAAGTGCAATTTGTAACCGTAAAGGTGATATTAGTAGAATCAATGCTACCTTCTTTGTTTAACCCAAGTCCGTATATGGCACCACCCTGTCCATTAGTATCACTATCATTGCCCCATTTAGTCGCATTTCTTTCAAAGTTGCAATTTGTAATAGTAAAAGTAGTGCTGTCTAAATAAATTGCACCGCCAATTACACCCGTATTTCTTTCAAAGTTACAATTTGTAGCACTGAAAGTGCTTAGCCGCAAACAAACTGCACCACCATAGAAACTATTATTATCATTAAAATTACAATTTGTAGCACCAAAAGTAGTGCTGTCCAAGTAAATAGCACCGCCAGAAAACCAAGCATTATTATTGTTAAAGTTGCAATTTGTAGCAGTAAAAGTGCTACCATAACAGCAAACAGCACTGCCGTTAGACATATCAATTGTGCTGTCAATAGAAATATTAACACTATCAGGTCTATTCCCGTCAACGAGATTTAAGTTGTTTATATTAAATGTAACTTTAGATACATTAAATATTCTTGATTCTTTATTACCGCTAATTGTAATTTTTTTCATATTATCTTTGCCAGCGTCAATAGTAAGATTTTTGTTTATTTCTATTTGACCACTTGTAAGAGTAATTGAAAAGATAGAAGGAGCAAAAGTAATAACGTCATCATCTTTTGCATCAGCAATAATTTTTCTTAGTGAACCTTCGCCATTATCAGCATTGGAAGTAACTATGCTCGTTGTAGCATTAACTATAAAAGACGTAGCAAATAATATCGCTAAAATATTGATAATTTTTTTCATAACACATTGAATTATTTTTATTACAAAAATAAGGTTTTTTAGTTTTAATAGGTCGTATGTTATGATAATTTTTTCTAAAAAACATATTTTAAATAAATATATTTAATTTATTTCTAAAGATGATTGTAGGAATTGGCGTAGATATTATAGAAGTTGAAAGAATAAAAAAAATTATTATTAACTATTCTGATGCGGCTATTAATAAGATATTTACTAAAACAGAAAAAAACTATTGCGAGCAATTTAATGAACGCAAATATGAACATTATGCTGCCCGATTTGCTACAAAAGAAGCATTTAGCAAAGCAATAGGAACAGGATTTAACAACAATTTTAAACTTAACGAAATTGGTATTTTTAACATTGAAACAGGAAAGCCACAAATAGAACTATTCGGCAATTTATTAGAAAAGTATGGCAAATATAAAATACATATATCTATTGCTCATCTTAAAGAATATGCTGTAGCGAATGTTGTTATAGAAGAATAATTTTTGTTTTTTTTATATAAGGTGACATCTAAATAATGTTATTACGTATATAATTAGGGGATGTCTAAACAAGTTCGGAATGGTAGCGTTTTTATGTATTTTGCTATACCTTATTAAATACGGCATAACAGAATACATAAAAAATCATTTTAAGATTTATGGCAGGGTATTTGTATATATTATTGTTATGAAATGTAGTTCTTGTAAGTTGTTATAAATAATAATTTATAAGGCAAAATAAATATAATAATACTATACTAATGGCTAAAAATCAACAATTAGCAGTGTTTAATGCTGTATCAAATAATGCAACTTTGCAAAAAGCATTGCCAAGAATATTAAAAAATAAAGATGTCGTTCTGGCATTCGGTATCATATTCATAGTGTGTTTTATGATTATTCCGATGCCTGCATTTATGTTAGATGTTTTTATAACAATTAGTTTTGGGATGGCTATTTTAATTACACTTATATCTTTATATATTCGCACTCCTTTAGATTTTTCGTCATTTCCTACGGTTTTACTTACGGCAACGTTGTTTCGGTTGGCTTTAAATGTTGCTTCTACGAGATTAATTTTAGGTGACGGGCATGCAGGTAATATAATAAATGCGTTCGGTTCGTTTGTGATTGGTGGCAATTTTGTTGTGGGTATAATTGTGTTTATTATATTGTTAATTATTAATTTTGTTGTGATTATTAAGGGTTCTACGCGTATTGCTGAGGTAAGTGCAAGATTTACATTAGATGCTATGCCGGGGAAACAGATGAGTATAGATGCTGATTTAAATTCGGGTTTTATAGATGAGCAGACAGCAAGAGCAAGAAGAGAACGACTTTCACACGAAGCAGATTTTTTTGGTTCTATGGATGGTGCTGCGAAGTTTGTTAAAGGAGATGCTATTGCAGGATTAATAATAACGGCTATAAATATTATTGGCGGATTTGCTATTGGTGTTTTGCAAATGGATTTAGAAATAGTAGATGCAACATCAAAATTTACTATACTATCTGTCGGCGATGGACTTGTGTCGCAAATACCATCGTTATTAATTTCTGTATCAGCGGGTTTAGTTGTTACAAGAGCAGCAGGAAATGAAGAACTATCAACACAATTAGTATCACAATTTACATTTAGTCCTAAACCGCTTGCTATAACAGGAATAATGCTAATAGCGATGGGATTACTACCTGACTTTCCATTTTTAGTATTTTTAGTTTTAGGGGGAACATTACTAACATTAGCGTATTTTAGATACGGTGCAAGCGTTAAAGAAGATGCAGAAAAACAAATACAAAAAGAAATTGAACAAAAACAAGAAAACGAATCCGTAGCAAAAGCACAAGAAACACCTGTAGAAGGTCTATTAAAAGTGGACCCACTTGAAATAGAACTCGGATATGCTTTAATATCTCTCGTAGATGAAGCACAAGGCGGCGATATATTTAAACGAATTACTACTATTAGAAAACAACTTGCATCCGAACTCGGAATTATTATTCCACCCGTTAGAGTTCGCGATAACTTGCAACTTGAACCCGAAGAATATGTTATTAAAATTAGAAATAATCAAATTGCACGCGATAAAGTTTATTCCAATATGTTATTAGCAATGAATTCAGGATTAGCAGAAGGAAAGGTATCAGGTATAGATGTAGAAGACCCTGTATTCGGATTGCCTGCTACGTGGATTGGTTTTAATGATAGAGAAAATGCCGAAATTAAAGGATATACAGTGGTAGAACCTGCAACCGTTCTCGCTACACATTTTACAGAAATGCTAAAACAAAATGCAGCAAAACTATTAACTCGCCAAGACGTTAGAAAACTATTAGATAATTTGAAAGAAGATTATCCTGTATTATTGGAAGAAGTAGCATCTGAATCGCTCCCTCTTAATTTAATTCAAAAAATACTACAAAACTTGTTAATAGAAAATATTCCTGTTCGTGACCTACCACTAATTATAGAAGCAATATTAGAATATGCAAAAGTTACTAAAAACGTTGACGTTCTTACAGAATATGTGCGCCATAATTTATCAGAACAGATAAAGAAACTTTATGCCGACCAAAATGGCGTAGTTCATTGTATATCGTTATCACCCGTATTAGAAGATGCTATGACAAACTCTTTGCAAGCAAATAATCAAAATGCTATGAGCATCACACTTGGACTTCCACCTAACCAAATAAACACTATTAAAGCATCTTTGACCACTGCTGTAGAAGACATTACTGTTGCGGGTTATATGCCGATAGTAATATGTTCTGCACAGGTGCGTCCATATTTTTACAGAATGGTTCATACTTCTCATCCTGTCGTCACGGTTATTAGTTACACCGAACTTCCTGCCGACACCGATATAGAAGTCCATGCAAAAATCGATGTGTAGAGGATTTCTAAAAAAACCTTATTTTTGTAATCTTTATAAAAATAATTTTAAAATTAAAATATGAAAAAACGCTTTGTAATGCTAATAATGTTCTTTTTGTTTGTTGCAAATACGCTTGAAGGATATGAATATACACCTGATAAGGCAACACTAAATGTTAGTAGTTTTGATGAATTAATTAAAGTACCAAGAATTATTCGCCACAAAGTAAGAACAATTACAGGTATTGATGCCCCCGCACAAAATGATGAAGAAAAATGGGAAATTATATTCCAACTATACGGAGCAATAAATAAGGTAGGAAATGATGACGTTCCTTGGAATAACAATGTTTGCTTTCCTGCGGGAATAACTTATAGACGTTTCGTTTTTGCTCTTTATATACCAGATATTAGTTTTGATTGGGATGACATTCCTGTATATATAAAAAAAGATTGCTTGAGATTATTTACTACTAATAACACAATATTTAAAGATATTTATACACATTTACCTTATCTAAAACGTATATATTTTTATGGCACAAAGTTGCCTGCGACTATATCAGGTGAAAACATTTTTGGCGGAACTATTACTGAACCTACGACGAGATTAATTAAATTTCAAGCATCAAATGTTGAATATAAAGCAGATGCTTTTATAGAATGTCCTAATTTACATATTATGCAATTCAAAAAATCTTCAGGAATCATAACAGAAATGATTATAGATGATTTAACTAATTTACCGACAGAACAAAATGAAAATATTATTAAAGTCATAATTACTGATGCTACTAATTTGATGACATCATCTAATATAATTAGCATTAAGAATCTTTATGAAAACCTTGAAGATATTGAACTTACTGAATGGTCTGGAGTTATTGACGACCGATTATTTTATGATGCGGGGGCTACTTGGTTAAAATATTTTACTGCACACAATGTGTATTTAATTGGTCAATCTGCATTTTATAATTGCACGGCATTAGAAAATGTTTATTTACCTAATGCAACTGGCATCTATGAATATGCATTTTATGATTGCACGGCATTAACGGATATTTATTTGCCGAAAGCAAATTCTATTGGAAATTCTGCATTTTATAATTGCACGGCGTTAGAAAATTTGTATTTGTGTAGTAGTGGAAGTTTTACTTCTAGTATTAAAACAATCTTATCGGCTGTTCTTGCTTCTATTCCTGCTACTAATATTAACTTATATTTGCAATCAGGCGATGTTTCAATAGGGACAAAGGTGTGGGGAACAGCAACCTTTAAAAGCATATCAGAATGCCCATAACAGTTGTTAAAAAAGAACAACAAGGAACTTATAAAAAAACAGCAAAGCCGAAGCCATGCTGTTAAAATTAAATATAAGAACAATAATATGATTGTTTTCATTGTTCTAGTACCACAAAAATACACTTTTTTTTCTATAAAAAAACAGCATAGCCGAAGCTATGCTGTTAAAAATTGCGAAGAATTCCTCTATTTAACTTATTTGATAAGTTAAAATAAAAAATCTACACCACAAAAATACACTTTTTTTAAATAAATAAAAAAAAAAAAAACAGCATAACCGAAGCCATGCTGTTAAAAATTATAAGATTTATTTTATTAAAAACTTAACACAAAAATACACTTTTTTCTATAAATAAAAAAACAGCATAACCGAAGCCATGCTGTTTGAAATACTACATATTAAAATTAAAAAAATTTTTAATATTAAAACATCCATTACAAAAATACTTTTTTTACAGCAATATTAACATAAAAAAAGCAGAACATTGATTCTGCTTTATAATTTTTGCAATAACAATTCTACTATTTTACTATTACTTTTCTAACTGCTATTTTGCCGTTAATATTGAGTTTTATGAGATATGTGCCGCTTAATAAAGGAGTATCTACTTTATAAATATGGTTAGTCGCTGATGCAAAACCTTCAAAAATATCTAACACTTTTGCACCCGAAATATCTAATAATTCTATAGAAATTCTTTGTGCATCTGTGTTATTAAAGATTATATTAAACTCGCCATCCGCAGGATTAGGAACGACACTAATATCATAAATATCTTCTTCTTTTATAGAAACATATTGGAAATTAGCAATAATTGTTGTATCGCTTTCTACAATAATTTCTAATGGATTAGCAGTAGATACTACTACGCCGGTGTTATCAGTCCAATTAACAAATTCGTGTTCGTCATCGGGGATTGCAGTAATTTCTATTGTTTCGCCGCAATCTATTTCAAATGTTCCTTCTAAATCCACGCTTCCATTCTCTGATGAACCGAATGTAAGTTCATATTGTATAATTGAATAATTAAATATCAATGTTGTATCGCTAACTATAATAACTTCAAGAACATTTGCTTCTGTTATTATATTGCCTTCAATATCGGTTACATTGACAAATTTATAACAACCAAATTCATTCATTTCAAAATCATAAATATAACCTTCTGGCTTTTGCTCCATTATGTCATCTATAATATCTTCACCAATTTTTAAAATTGTTCTTATATTATATAATACTACTTCATCATCAACAATAAAATTGGCAACTAATGTTGTATCGCTTACTAATGTAATTTGATATGAACTTTCATTAGATATTTCATTTCCTTCTAAATCAGTCCATTTTTCAAATATGTATCCTGCAATTGCTGTAGCAGAAATTGATACTATACTATTTTCTTCGTAGTTGCCCGCACCAACTAAATTACCTGCATCTGTTATGTTAGATTCTAATGTTATTTGATACATTACAACATCGCCGTCATCTTCTTTGAAGTTGGCTATAAATGTTGTATCGCTATAATCAACCCGAAACTCATAAGGATTTTCAGTAGATATTTCATTTCCTTCTAAATCTGTCCACTTATCAAATAAGTATCCTGGATTTGGTGTTGCTTCTATTGTAACCACACTTTCGCAAGGATGAAGATTGCCACCAATTACTTCGGCTGTGCCGCCTTCAGCAGGAACTATATCACCTATTGTTACATTGTATTTTATGGATTCTAAATTAAATACAAATATTGTATCAGAAATTATAGTAACTTCAAAAATAGGTTCATCTGATATGAGATTTCCATTTATATCTCTGCAATCTATAAAGGAAAGACATAAATCACCTGTAAAATCAGCCGTATCTAATTCTCCCGCAGGAACTCTGGTTGTATCAACGTAAACAAGTTCTTCATCAATATACCAGTATACTATAATAGTAAACTCATCTTCGCCTTCTGATGATTGACAACCGCCGGTTATACTGCCCCATATATAATCATTCCACTCGTTTGTCTCGGGAATCCAGCAAGGCAAAACATTTGCCCCTAAGGTTAAACTAATGTCCCCTTCGAAATTACTAAACGCAGAATACATAGTTTCTTCGAATTCAGTTTCTCCTAATTCTATTATTGTAGGAGTAGTAAGCCCTGTTCCAAGCGATACGGAAGTTAAGGCATTAGCACCAAGAAATGCTCCACCACCTATTGATTCTATTTTAGGTAAGGATAGAGTTTCTAACACTGAACATCCTGCAAAAGCCCCTTCACCTATAATTTCTACATTAGGTAAAGATATTTCGGTTAACAATGATTGAGCAACAAAAGCCATCATTTTAATTTCAGTCACAGATTCTGCTGTTACTGAAAGGATTTGATCCTGTGTTGACACGAAAACGACTTCTCCGATTATAGTTGCATTTTCTATAACTGCATGAAAAGGATTATCACCTATTCCGCTCATTGTTAAAGTAATAATAACATCTTGCATAGTTAAAGTAGTTCCGCTACTTGGCGAGAATGTTATAGTGGGCTGGGCATTGGATTTTATATTGTTTGCTGCAAATATGCAAAGCGTCATAACAATAACGGCACTTATCCTATAAAATTTCATTTTATTTTTAGCCGCGACTTCTTTAATTATTTTAGTCATTGTGTAAAAAGAATAAATTAACAAATAAAATACAAAAATACAAAAAAATATTTAAAAAAACGTATTTTTATATACCTGTTGTGCTTTACTCTTTTTTTTGATATTTTTTTCAAATATTTAGTTAAAAATTTAGTATTTTATTT
>Ga0099364_10015485_pt1 | contig 10053 bp, 11 predicted proteins | sample TergutTh196P3_FD_73070 | JGI IMG/M metagenome (GOLD analysis project Ga0099364, IMG submission 73070) | Microcerotermes parvus P3 segment gut microbial communities from Pointe-Noire, Republic of the Congo - Th196 P3 | ecosystem: Host-associated > Arthropoda: Insects > Digestive system > Gut ...
ACTTCTACTGCTGTCAGTCTTCCAAGCACGGACAACACCATTATGGTAGTAGACGGAGTGCTGAATCCTCCTTAAGAGTTAGAAGTTTAACAAATAAACCCCTCGTATGAGGCGGTGATTATAAAAGAAACAGGAGTAAAAACATGAATTTAACTTACGGAGTAAAACAAGTAATGCACCGCATCAGGGTAAAACTCTACCCGAACTATCTGCCCGGCGGAGAAGGGACTTTCCTTACCCGCACAGACAGCGAGGCAGTTCTCGACATTGAAGAAGTCTGCGCCGCCCTGCACGAACGCGGCGGGTATCAGGGGGACTTCGAGCACCTTGTCTACAACATCAAGCGGTTTTTTCAGGAAACAGTCTACCAACTCTGCGATGGATATACCGTCAACACCGGATATTTTTCGATCTACCCAAATCTCGGCGGCATTCTTAAAACCCCGCACGAAAAACCAACGCCGGAGAACAATCCGCTCAGTTTCAGATTACGTCCCCACAGACCAATGCGCGAAATGGGCGAAACCATCGAAGTCCTGGTTGACGGCGAAGCCGATGACAACGCCTATATCGAAACTTTTATCGACACCGAAGAACATCTTGTGAACGAGGGCTATCGCCCGGGAAACATGTTTATTATCCACGGCAGCAAAATCAAGATAGATGGCAGTCATCCCGACATCGGATTGTTCCTCGCCCCGGAAGGCGGCTCGGAACTGGTCAAAGTCGAGCGCATCTCTGAAAACACCGCCTCGAAGATAACGGGGGTAATGCCTTCTACTTCCCATAGTTCGAACAACTTGATAATCCGCACCCAGTACGCAGGTTCAGGCGTTTTATTAAAGGAACCCAGGGTTATTACCAGCCGTTTCACGCTGGAAGAACAATAATCTAAGCAGAGAGAGGAGTTTAATCCTGCCACTATGAAGGGTCTTGATCCAGCCAGTATTAAGGGTCTTGATCCTGTCAGTATCAAGGGGCTTGATCCTGCCAGTATGAAGGGTCTTGATCCTGCCAGTATTAATGGTCTTGATCCTGCCAGTATGAATGGTCTTGATCCTGCCAGTATGAATGGTCTTGATCCTGCCGCTTTCCATAAGCGCATCAATAGCGTGTCAAATAAAATTTTTTAGAGAAAAGTGCAAAATTTGCTCAAAATATCCGTATTGCAGTAATTCTCAGTTTACCATGAAATATATAATTGACTTGGTAAAAATATAAATATACTATTATATACTCACACCAAGGCACGAAGGCGCGAAGGAAGATGAATGAAAATGAAATAGGCGCTATCGTAGTTGATACTGCCGTTTATTTACATAAAAAATTAGGTCCCGGACTGTTGGAAACTGTATATGAAGTCGTTTTGATGAAATTGCTTACAAAAAAAGGGCTTCATGTACAACGTCAGGTATCAGTTCCGATAGAATTCGAGGGAGAACATTTCGACGAAGGGTTCCGCATTGATTTGTTTGTTGAGGGAAAGGTCATTATTGAGTTAAAATCTGTTGAAAAGATAAATGCATCTCACAAAAAACAGTTGCTGACATATTTAAAACTAACAAATACAAAACTTGGCTTCATTCTAAACTTTGGTTCAGAGTTGATGAAAGATGGAATTGAAAGAATAATTAACGGCATTATAAACTAACCTCCGTGCCTTGGGAGTTTGTAGGAAAAAGTCTCACACGGAGGCACGGAGGCACAAAGGGAGAGAGTTGTAGTTTGAAAATTTATTATTCTTCATCAGATTTTACATTAATTTGATAAAAAATCTTGAATTTTAGGATAAAGATATCGAATAACAGCTTTGTGCCTCTGTGCCTTTGTGTGAGTAATTCTTAAAAAATAGTTTTCCTACAAACTCTCGCGCCTTGGTGTGAGCTTTTCTTCATAGAATATCAAACTGAGAATTACTTTAAATCACAGAACGGAGAAATGGACAGGGCATTGCTCCGCATGAATTATTTGACTTTTCCTCAGCCGTTTAATATCATGGATATATGAAGCGAATACTTCCCATAGGCATTCAGGATTTCCCGGATATCCGCGAGCGAGGTTTTGTTTATGTAGACAAAACCACCCGTATCCACGAACTGTTAACCGGCTCCGGCAAGGCCTTTTTTCTTTCACGTCCGCGCCGTTTCGGGAAATCGCTTTTATGCTCGACACTTGAGGCGATTTTTGAGGGCAGGCGGGAACTGTTCACAGAGATGGCGGGGCATCAAGGCATCCTCCGGATGCCAGCTTTGGCGATAAACTCCCTTGATTGGGAATGGAAGAAACACCCGGTGATTAGGCTGAATCTGAACACCGGGGATTATGCAAACGAGGGATTAGAAGGGCTTCGCAATGCTTTGCGTTCGCAATTGCGAATGCAGGCGGAGAGGAACGGGATCGAGCTTTTAGACGAAAGCGTCATTGAGCAATTCAATTATCTTATATGGAAAGTAAGCGAAAAAACCGGTGAAAAAGCGGCTGTCATTATTGATGAATACGATAAACCGCTTTTAGATACTATTAATAATACTGAAGTTCACGAAAGTATCAGATCCATGCTTAAAAGTTTTTACGGCATTCTAAAACCTTCCGACCCGTATCTGCGTTTTCTCCTGCTGACAGGCGTAACAAAGTTTTCGCAAGTCAGCGTATTTTCAGACTTGAACCATCTGAGCGATCTGTCTCTCGACCCGCGTTATGCTGATATTTGCGGGTGGACAGAGGACGAGGTGCTGCAAAACTTCGAGCCGGAGATATCGGTGGTTTTGAAAGAGACAGGCAGGGAGCGTGAAGCATATTTGGAAAGTTTGCGCAGGTATTATGACGGATATCGTTTTTCCAAGAAAAAGCTCAAGGTGTATAACCCTTTCGGATTGCTTAAACATTTTGACCGTAACGGCGAATTCCTTCCTTATTGGTATGAATCCGGCACGCCTACTTTTTTAATTAAACTGATTACCGAACAAAAAATAAACATCGCCAATTTGGGAAATATGCGCGTCAAATATGAAAACTTTCAAAAATACGATGTGGAAAATATGGAAGCGCTGCCCGTTTTGTATCAAAGCGGTTATCTGACAATATCGGATTACGATGAAGAGCGGGAACGCTTTACTCTTGATTACCCAAATATCGAGGTAAGTTCTTCTTTTACACGGGCTTTGTTGAAGCAGTATCTTAAAGTTCCCGAAGAAAGATCGCGGGCGTTGATTAACCAACTGCCTGACGCATTGGAAGACGGCGAAATCGAAGAAGCGATAGACGCCATACGCCAATACCTTGCCGCAGTTCCTTATGATATAATTGAAGAAACAGAAAAATATTTCCAAACGGCAGTGCATCTTATGTTCACAATGTTCGGGTTAAACTGCCGCTCTGAAGTCCGCATCGCGGCAGGGCGTGTAGATACGCTTGTCGAGACAAAACACTTTGTCTACTGTTTCGAGTTCAAGCTGGACAAAACCGCTGATGAAGCCTTGGAGCAAATCGACACCAAAGAGTATGTGCTTCCTTGGGCATCCACCGGAAAGAAACTGTTTAAGGTCGGAATCAACTTTGACAGCGAAAAGCGCAATATCGGCGAATGGAAATATAATTAAAACTTGAACGCTCTTATTTTGTTTCCTTATCATTTTGTGTTGCACATTTTTCCTGTTTTATGATCATGGTTTAGTATATCAAGTAAACACACCTTTTTGTAAAGCAGTGTCCCTTAACTCTTTATACCTATAACAACTTGTAATATGATCATTTACAACACCCATCGCCTGCAAATATGAATAAATTATTGTACTTCCAATAAATTTAAAACCGCGTTTTTTTAAATCTGCTGAAATACGGTCGGATAATTCTGTCTTTGCAGGGAGTTCTTTTAGTGTTTTCCATTTTCCTGTTATTTGTTTACCTTTAGTAAAAGACCAGATATATTTGGAAAAGCTGCCAAATTCTTTTTGTACTTCCAGAAAATGTACGGCGTTATTAATTGACGCTTCGATCTTTAACCTGTTGCGTATTATTCCCGGGTTTGCAAGAAGGGCGGCTTTCTTTTTTTCATTGTAGCGTGCTACTTTTACTGGATCAAAGCCGTCGTAGGCTTTACGGTAATTTTCACGTTTTTTCAGAATAGTGATCCAGCTTAAACCTGCCTGAGCCGACTCAAGTACCAGAAATTCAAAATGCTTGCGATCATCAAAAGCCGGCGTTCCCCATTCTTTGTCGTGGTATTCCATATACAATTCGCTGCCTAGGCACCACTCACAGCGTTTTACAGGTTTTTTGTTTAAAGTTGATTCCATAATTATTACCTGCCTATAATTTCGACATATTATGGTCTCAAACTTAAGCCCACATTCCGGCTGCAACGTAACTTCTTTTAAGATAAATTATTTTATAATTATGACGGAAAAAGATAAAATAATTTTTATAGCGGATGATGAGGCAAACATAAGGCTTGGCATTAAAACATTTTTAGAAAATGCAGGATATACGGTTAATGATTTTGAAAACGGCGATTTGTTGATGGAAGCTTTTGCTGAAAACCCCGCAGATTTGGTAATTTTGGATGTAATGATGCCCGGTTCAAACGGCTTTGTCGTCTGTAAGGAACTTCGAAAAATCAGCCATGTGCCCATCATAATGCTTACGGCAAGAGACAGCGATTTGGATTATGCAACAGGATTGGATTTAGGCAGCGATGATTATTTTACAAAGCCATTCAGCCCAATGGAGCTGGTTATGCGGGTAAAGGCTATTTTCAGGCGCATGGAATATGACCGGCAAATTTTTACAGAACATAACGGGAAACATCAGGATGTATAAAAGATATAACATACGCACAAGAGTAATGACAGTTATATCAATTATGCTGTTCTCAACATTTTTTTTGATTGGTATTATTTTTAATATTGCGGCAAGGCAGTATATACAAACCAACGCAATTGATCAATTGGATAGATCATTTAACGCAATGCAGGAAACAATTGGAAGGGCGGAGACAATCATGCTTGGATTCCCCGGCGAGATATTCGACGAAAGAGCGGTCTTTGCTTTAAGAAGAAATGAATTTCGCATCGAATCAAACATGTTTGTATTGGACAGAAGTTATAATCTTATTGGAAACCAAATAATATCCGATATTTCCTCGGATATACTCGAAGTAATAAAAAATGAACATATAAATCTTGATGATATGAAAAACAGAATGATTATCACTGAAGACGGAACATACTATATATCATCACATCGTTTACCGGCAACACCGATAGTCGAAAGCGCATATTGGATAATATATGCGGATATTACCGGTTTATCAAATTTTATGCATACAATTAACAGGTTTTTGATTTTAACATATTGTATAATGTTTATTGTTGCATCCTTTCTTGCGTTTTTCTTTTCCAATTCAATCAACCAGCCTATACAAAAACTTTGTATGCTTGCATTAAACATAGGCAGAGGGGATTTTACGCCAAAAGATTATAAATTTAAAGACAGAGAATTTGAAGAACTAAATATGGAATTAAATAAATCTGCAAGACAACTTGGCATTTACGACAACGAACAGAGGGCGTTCTTCCAAAATGTATCGCATGAACTGCGAACACCGCTTATGTCCATTCAATGTTATGCAGAGGGAATTTCCTGCGGTCTTATGGAACCAAAAAATGCAAGCGACACCATTTTACAGGAAACTGCAAGGTTAAATGAAATGGTAAAGGATCTGCTTTATATATCAAAGATTGACAACATAACTTCTTCATATACGGCGGCGAATGTAGACTTGACTGAAATAATACAGGAGTGTATACAGCGGCAGCAGGCAGTTGCGGATAAAAAACAAGTGCAATTCCTGCTTGCTTTTAACGAACCTGTCATAAATCTTTATTGCGTCGGTGAGTTAATTTCGAGGGCGGTTGAAAATTTAATAACAAACGCCATACGATACGCTGCATCGGAAATTGTTATATCCTGCAGCAAAACCGCGGAGTACATTGAGATTTGTATAAAAGATGACGGAAACGGCATCAAACCGGAAATAATGCCGCATATTTTCGAGCGTTTTTTCAAGGGAGAAGACGGAAATCACGGCATTGGACTTTCCATCGTAAAATCAATAATCGAACAACACAGCGGCACAATTAAAGCCGAAAACACAAGCGGCGGCGGTGCGGCATTTACAATAACCATACCATACGAAAACCGGAGATAAAAAAATGTCTGATTATTTTTCTGATGAAGAATTTAAAAAAGTTAAAGATATTCTGTTTGTTTATAAATGGGGGCAGGAATTACTCATGACAAAGATGCGGGTTATATTCGACGCCCTTAAACATTTTCAAAATAATAATCCAATAGAACATATAGAATCGCGCATTAAATCGCCGGAGAACATCGCAAAAAAACTAAAAAACCTGAATATGGAAGTTACGGCGTATAACGCAAGAAATGTTTTAACCGATATTGCCGGAATACGCATCATCTGCTCTTATGCAAAAGATATATATAATTTAGTTGATATTTTAAAATCCATTCCCGATACGCAGGTAGTTATAGAAAAAGATTATGTCAGCAATCCAAAGAAAAGCGGTTACCGCAGCTTTCATGTTATTATGGAAATCCCTGTTTTTTATTCAGGGAAAACAGAAACAGTACCTGTGGAAATCCAGTTACGCACAGCGGCAATGGATTTTTGGGCAACCCTTGAACATAAAGTCCGTTATAAATACAAGGAACATATCCCAAAACATTTGAGCGATGAACTTGGAATATGTTCCGATAAAATCGCCGAACTGGACAATCGAATGTTTCTGATTCATGATATTATTTCACTTATAAATCAGGATAGTTAATTTTATTTCATATGATTATTTTCCCACAAGATAATCCCGGTAATTATCCCAAACACCAGCATAGAGCTTGTCATTTCAATTAAATGTCCAATTCTGACAATATCAGGAAATAACACATTGGGAATTATCAGCATAATTCCTGTACATAAATATACCAGACATACGCTTGCTGTAAATATTAACTTGCTTTTTCTGATCATACTCACGAGAGGAAGTATAAAAACCCCAAACAAAATACCGCGCAATATTTGGAAAGGATAAATTACAGGGTTTGTATTAAAGTTATTCAGCAATTGCCCAAAAAAGCTTAATTTTTCCGCAGAACCGGAATAAAATATTCTTAACGCTTCAAATTGCCAAGCTACAAAATAACCGAATATCATGTAAACAAACAGGTATACTATCCCAATAATACCGAGTTTTAACATAGTTCTTTTTATGCTAAATTTTGAACATACTAACGCATCACCCTTGTTTTGGAAAAACTTCATCAGTAACGGTATAGTTGCCAACAAAGGAAACAAACCGGCAATCATAATAAAAACAATGTCCATTCTGGTTAAAACCGGAAAGGCATGAGTAAAAAACAATGTTTCAATTTGCGTCATAAAGCTTTGAACAAAAAACATTATGAACAACAATCTTATAAAAAGTTTTTTACCATTGACTTCTGTGTTTTTAATTATGAAATAAATGGTAAAACAAATCCATGCTGAATTGAACAGCATGAATAACAACGACATTGGATCTCCCGCTTCAGAAGCCCCCGAATTTCTAAATTCAGGAGAAAAAGGCAACAAAGCATTGGCAAGCAGAAATACAATCGTATATACTACAATTGACAACAGTAATTTTAATATGTTTTTAACCATATTAACACCTCCAGATAATTTTTTTATATTATTTATTAACAAACTATTTCCGACAATGAAACTCGGGCGAAAAAAATGGCAGCTTGGGCTTGAATTCCGGCAACTTGGTGAAAACCTTGTTGAGTTAACGCCGCATTGCATATAGAATGAACCAAGTCTATGAAAATTATCATCAACACCGATGACAAATGTACAGAAACTGAAATTACGGTTAAATGCAATCGCATAAGCGGTGATATTGAAAAACTGCTTTCCTCAATCCGAATGTTGGATATGAAATTGACAGGTCACAAAGACGGGCGGCAGTATATTCTGGAAGCTGCTGAAATTATGTATATAGAAAGCGCCGATAAACGAACATTCTTTTACACGCCAATTGATGTATACGAAAGTCATTTTAAACTTTACGAACTTGAAGCAAAACTTGTTGATAAAGATTTTCTCAGGGCAAGCAAAAATTGCCTGTTTAACATTAACCATGTGCAGTCAATTGAACCGGATCTTGATCGCAGGCTTATTCTTACAATGGAGAAAGGTTATAGAATAATGGTGTCCCGCCAGTATTCGGCGGTGGTAAAACAAAAACTGGAGGAAATCAATGCATGAACAAAATGAATATCCGTTAATCTCAAGTGTTTTGCGTAATTTTGGGATTATTTTTTCTTTTTCGATTCTCGCTATATCTATTGTAGTATCGCAGGTTACCCGGTATTTTCCTGATGTACAGAATGTTTCCACTCTTTTTGTTTACGGCGGTATTGGTTTATCTTTTGGAACAATTCTGCAAATTGCAGGGTTCTCTTTTGTTCTTTCAATTTTTTCTGTGTTGTTGTTTACAGAACGTTTTATCAAAAAAATACGGTTTTTTTACAGGATATTTCTTTTACTGCTTGCAACCTTATTAACTTTTTCCGCCTTTGCAATAATTTTTAAATGGTTCGCCGCAGATGATATTGGAGCGTGGTTTGGTTTTATATTGTCCACTATTTTTTGTTTTTCAATAAGCATGGGACTTACATTGCTGAAGTTCAAACTGGAACGAAAAAAATACGATAAACTGCTGGCAAACTATAAAATGCGGCGTAATATATCTACTGATACAGATTGAATTTTTAAAGAAGATTAGTAAGCAGGAGATGATGATCGGTTCTTCCCCAAATTAGTATTATAAGTTATAATTACCCATGCCCTCAAGTGATGTGTCTGCAAAGAACGAAAAACTTATTAAAATGACAACCGAGCCGGTGGAAAAGCTGGTAATCAATCTTGCAATCCCAAGTATTACAATCATGATAATTTCCGCTGTTTATAATATGACAGATACTTATTTTGTAAGCAGGCTTGGGACAAGCCAGGTGGCGGCTGTCGGTATCGCCTTCCCTTTGATGGCTGTTATTCAGGCGATGGGGTTTTTCTTCGGGCAGGGGTCGGGAAATTACATGGCGAGAGCTTTGGGAGCGCAGGACACCGAAGGCGCATCCCGAATGGCGGCAACCGGATTTTTCAGCGGTTTTATCTTTATGGCATTTTTGGCAGTAACAGGAATCGTTATAATGGAACCGCTTATTAACGGGCTTGGAGCAACAGAAACCATCAGACCCTTTGCAGGCGAGTATATATTTTTTATCCTTCTTGCTTCTCCGTGGATGGTTGCGGCTACTGTTCTGAATCAGCAGCTTCGTTTTCAGGGAAGCGCGGCCATTGCAATGGTTGGAATGTTGTCAGGCGCAATTTTGAATATTTTTTTGGATCCTCTTTTTATTTTTGTTTTTAACATGGGTGTTAGAGGCGCATCCTGTGCTACTATGATAAGTCAAATGGTAAGTTTTACAATCCTTTTGCTCTACGGAAATACACGTAAGGGAAATGTTCCGGTTAAATTTAAGAATTTTTCTCCTTCTGTTTCGCGTTATGTTGAAATGTTCCGCGGGGGTATTCCCGCCCTTCTGCGCCAAAGCCTTATGAGCGTTGCCGCGATTGTTGTAAACCACTTTGCGCGTCCATTCGGGGATGCGGCGATTGCGGGGATTTCTATTTCCAACAGGCTTTGTATGTTTGCTACATCAATGGTGCTTGGATTCGGTCAGGGATTCCAGCCGGTGTGCGGATTCAATTATGGCGCTAAACTTTACAGCCGCGTAAAAAAAGCATTCTGGTTCTGCATCCGCTTTAGCAGTACAGGTTTATTGATTTTTTCCATCGTGCTTGCGATATTTGCACCTAACATAATTGCCCTGTTCCGAAGGGATGATCCGGAAGTAATTGCAATAGGAGCAAGAGGGCTTCGCCTCGCCTGCATAAGCATCCCCTTCACTGCGGGGATAATACTTGTC
>Ga0099364_10015486_pt1 | contig 10053 bp, 8 predicted proteins | sample TergutTh196P3_FD_73070 | JGI IMG/M metagenome (GOLD analysis project Ga0099364, IMG submission 73070) | Microcerotermes parvus P3 segment gut microbial communities from Pointe-Noire, Republic of the Congo - Th196 P3 | ecosystem: Host-associated > Arthropoda: Insects > Digestive system > Gut ...
TGTCGGTTACGTCAACCACCGAATAAGCATTCCTGCCGGAGAGTTACATCTTCGGAACGTTAAGTAGAGTAAGAACGACGAATGCTGAAAACTTGCTCTAAAACCCCCCATTGTGTTTTTCAGTTTTCCGAGTTCAATTTTCAATTTTTTATAATAGTCGATTGTAGATAAATTGATGTTTCCTTTGCGTTCCTTGCGTACTTTGCGGTTACTCTTTTTTTTACCGCAAAGGGCGCAAAGAAAGAAACACGTTCACATATCCGCGTTCACAGAGTCCGTAACGTCAGTTAGGGAATCGTTCGATTGATTCCCTGGCCCCGCGCCACGGGCTCTGTGAACTGTGGGCTCTGTTTGTTTTGTGTAACACCTTCCCGCCCCGGCAGTAAATCTTGGGATGCGAACAAAGGACGGCATGGAGTGCAGCGCAATGACGGACGCACCACGTTCTATTCCGTCATTACACTGCCCCCTTAATAACAATACATTCCGTTTTTTGTTTTTGCCTCTCTGCCAGAATCTGTGGGGACCAATTTGGCTAAAACCGTTGGAAGTGCCGGAAAACACAGGTTAGACAAGTTGCTACCCACAGATTCTGGAAGAGAGGCTTTATTTTCTTGTCGTCGAAAGGGAGCAGTTTATCTTGCGTTGGTGCGTTGCTGTTGTTCGAGTTGTTCTTGTAATTCCGCGATGCGTTGCCATAAGTCTTTGATGCTCTTCGGATAATCGTCCATGACGCGTTTATAACGATTTCACAAAAACGAAGCAAGACAAAAATAGGATAAACTGGTACGGTGAGGGGAAGGTGTGCGCTGATGTTGCCGTTTTGGGCGTTGGCGTGATGAAGGGTGCCGATTTTTAGGGAAACTGTACCGACTTTCGCCGAATTCGGAGTGCCCCGGCGAATGGTAGGCTACAAAATGGGATTATTAGAGGTGCCCCCAAAGATGAGCAACAGAAACTACATATTCCGCGCTTTTCTGTTAAAATGGGCACCAGTTACTATTCTGAATCCTTAACTGATTTCATTCATTATGCCTGACATTGACAATGTTCAAAACGGAAAAAACTATGGTATCGGCACTCCGCAAAGTTCCGAGGGCTTTTACCTCAAAGGTTGCGGACACCTCGACTGGGGAATGAAAAGCCGACTGGCACAAATCTTTTCCCAACAATCGGGAAATACCGTCATGTTGGCGTTCGACCACGGTTACATCATGGGTCCCACTTCGGGACTCGAACGCATGGATCTCTCCATTGTGCCGCTTATCGAGTACGCCGACTGTATCATGTGTACACGCGGTGCCTTGCGTAGTATCGTGCCGCCCTCCTGCGGAAAACCCCTTTCGCTTCGTTATTCAGCCGGTTCGACCATTCTGACCTACCTGAATGACGAGTGCATTATGGACATCGAAGAAGCCATCCGAGTCAATGCGGCTCTCCTCGCCGTGATGGTTGCCGTCGGTGATCCGCAGCACGAGGGTCTCACCATTTTCAATCTGACCCAAACGGTCGATTTAGGAACGCGGTACTCTATTCCGACGATGGGCGTAACCGCCGTCGGCAAGGAGTTGGTGCGCGATGCCCGGTATCTCAGTTTGGCAAGCCGGGTATGCGCGGAAAATGGTGCCCACGTTATCAAAACGTACTACTGCGACACGGACTTTGAGCAGGTTACGAATTCCGTACCGGTGCCGATTGTCATTGCGGGTGGAAAAAAGTTACCGGAGCGGGAAGCACTTGATATGGCGTACCGTGCCATCAATGATGGGGCGGCGGGTGTGGATATGGGACGTAACATTTTCCAGGCGGAGTGTCCTTCGGGAATGATTAAAGCCGTCCGGGCTGTTGTTCACGACGGAATGAAGCCGGAGCAAGCGTTCAAAATGTATGAAGAGTTAAGGGCACAATAGGGTATGCGGTTACTCCTTCGTTGCTGTCTCGAAAAGCCGCCAAATACTTGTAAAACAAGGGCGAAACACATTGATCGCGGTTGGAACGGCAATGTGCCGAATGTTGATGTGACTTGTTAATCACGAGGGAGTAATGTGTTTGTAAGAGGAACAACCGCATACTTCGCGAGTGCCTTGGGACGGTCTCAATTTGGGATAACAACAGAAGCCGGAATGGAGCGCAGCGCAATGACGGACGCGTATGTTGCGATCCGTCATTTCACTGCCCCCTTAATAACAATACATTCCGGCTTTTGTCCGCATCCCAAAATGTAACATTAACAAGGCACTCGGGCACTCCAGTCTGTCGACACGTTTATTTTTTTCATCCGAGTTTCCTTGCCGTGTGCATTGGATTATGGGAACATTTCTCCCTGACCTCACGTAGCGTTCGCTCTCCTTTCTGCAACAAACTCGTCAGCGATACGGTAATATTTGTCAACACCGTCCACGCCTCGCCCCAAGACGCAAGACGACAAGACGAACCGCAGACATGCCTGTCCTCGCCATAACTCCTTGTCCTTTTGACCATGAAGACAATTCTCCATCTACCAGTGTCCCAAAATAGAGTCATGAAACTCCGACGCAGAAACCACATCAGGATCAAGACTGCTAATACAATAACGCGTTTCCAAAGAAACACCCTTTACCGGATGCCGAATCTCCTTTTCAAGACGAATCACTGCTCGACAATTCGGAATGCCGAACATTTCGCGAACAACCTCCGCCGCCTACTTTCTCACCCAGAGACGACGTATTTCGACAGCCCCCTCAAAAAAGGGTAGTGTTCCAAATTTGTTGAATTGCCTCCTGCAACCCTACAAAACAGGCGTTTTTACCCACCGCGTCCACAAGTTTGTAACACTACCGAAAAACGTATCGACGGACTGCCCGGATAATCCCCTTGTTTATCATCACTCTTGTTTATCACCGGCAAAAATGGTAGAATGGCGTACTACTTCCAATTCATATCCTCCCAATTCCATATAGGAGAACCCCATGAAAGTTTCGAGACGTTCATTCCTGAAATCTACCGCCTTCGCCGGTGCGGCAGTGCCGCTCTTTAATCTCACCGGACCTACCGTTCAAGGTCAAGTTGCCGGTGCCAATAACCGCGTCCGCCTCGCCCTTGCTGGTGCGGGAGGACGCGGCAACGACATTGCCCTTAATCAATTCGGCAGGTTCGAAGGCGTTCAGGTCGTCGCTGTCGTCGATGCCGATAGGAATCGGGCAACCTCCACAGCGAACCGCATCAAAGAGGCTTTCGAGAACACGCCCGATGCCTATCAGGATTATCGAAAAATGCTCGAAGACAAGAGTATTGATGCTGTCTTTATCGCCTCCAGCAATTATTGGCACGCATTGATGACCGTCTGGGGTTGTCAGGCGGGTAAGCACATCTACGTCGAAAAGCCGGGCAGTTACAACATTTTCGAAGCCCGGCAAACCGTCAAAGCGGCGGAAAAACATGGACGAGTGGTGCAACTGGGAGTCCAACGCCGCAGTCAGGATACCTGGGCAAGAGCCACGGCGGCTGTCAAAGATGGAAAATACGGGAAACTTGTTACCGCAAAGGTTTATGCCAACCGTCCCCGAGGCCCTTTGCCGCTGAAACCTGTGATTGATCCCCCGGCACATATCGACTGGGATCAGTGGCTCGGCCCGGCGGCAAAACTGGAATACCACGAAAATCTGGTTCCTTACAACTGGCACTGGTTCTGGGAAACCGGCAACGGCGAAATCGGCAACAACGGTGTTCACTACTTCGACCTGTGCCTCTGGGCGATGGGGGAACGGCATCCCGACAGCGTGGTCTCTTTCGGTGCCCGATTCGTCAGAGATGCCCGAAACAATTACAAAGACCACGCAGAAACGCCGACAATCCACTTCGCCTTGTACGATTTCGGCGGCACCCCCATTGTTTTCGAGTCATGTAATTTGGCAGGCCCCAGAGAAACTTGGGCACCGCGGGAGGAAGCCGAATTCATCATGGAAGAGGGATTCATTCGCGGAAATGACTTCATTTCCAAAGAGGGCAATTCGGAAAGAATTAATGTTGAGTTCACGCGTCCGCAGCCCGGCGGGGAGTTCCGCAACTTTATCAATGCGGTACGGGATCAGAATGTACCCCTCAATGCCCCGATTGCCAAGGGGATTTACGCCGCCGGATTGTGCCATTGGGGGAATATGGCTTACCGGATGGGCGTGCCGACCGACCTCAAGACTTGCCGGGAAAAGATCGGCAACAATGCGGTGATGCAGGAGTCGATTGATAAAGTTCTTGCGAATCTCAAGGTCGTGTTTGGCGATGCCGTCGATGTAGAAACGGCAATCCCGTGGCAGTGCAGCGATACGTTGGCGATTGACCGAAATGCGGAGCGTTTCGTGGACAATGCCGAGGCGAATAAACTGTTGAAGCGTGAACCGCGTGTGCCCTTTGTGGTGCCGGAAGATGTTTAACGGCGTTTGCTGTGCCGGCGGGAACTGTTTACGGCTCGTTGTACCACATATGTTTTCGAGTTTGGTTGATTTTCCTGTAATTTAGACAAAATATCCCGGTTTTATTCCACAACAGACACCCTGCATTTATAGGGTCGGGCGACTTGTGTGGTACAACGAGCTGTTTACGGTGCCCGTGGCGCGCAGAGTCTGTATACTGAAAACGGTATGAAATTGGACTTTGCGCCCCTTGCTCGCTCTTTGTGTTCTTTGCGGTTACTCCTTTTTTTAACCGCAAAGGACGCAAAGTTCGCAAAGAAAAAAACGTCCCATTTGTCCCCGTGCAAGGTATAACACACAGAGCCCGTAACGCACAGAGTCCGTAACGTTAGTTAGGGACGTGTTCGGTTGTTCCCTGGCTTACGCCACGGGCTCTGTGAACAGTTCACGCCAGCCCTGTGAATCCTCTTTTTAGCCGCAACGCATGCAAAGAAAAGTGCAAAAAAATTCTCTTTGTCAGCATTTTTAGAGGTTTTCTATGTATTAGGACTGATTCGGACTGGAAATTTTCCTCATTTCATGCGATAATAGAGACAAGGGGTTATATTCACCTGTTCTCCGCCATGAAACGGTCAGCATTGAAACGGTCAGCATTCACTTTGGTAGAGTTGTTGGTGGTCATTGTCATCATTGGGCTTTTGGCAGGAATACTGATGGCAGCGACCCAAGCGGCAAGGGAAGCAGCACGGCGGGGGCAGTGCATCTCCCGACAACGCGATCTTGCGATTGCGATGGTTGCCTATTCCACCGCCAACGACGGGTTGCCGGGATACCTCAATCAACAGGGAAGCCTGCCGATCCATTCCTGGGCTGTTGTCCTGTTTCCCGAAATCGGTGAAACCAAACGCTATGAAGTCTTGATGAAACGCGACCCCAATGCAAATGAGATGCGTCAAGCCGCCGCATCCCTTCCCGCATTACTTTGCCCCAGTGATAATCCGAAAGAAGAACTGCGGTTAAACTACGCCGTCAACTGCGGCCCCTCCGCAAGGATAGGCGGCATCACCGGTGATAACGCTCCCCATTTCACGCTATTCAAAGACCGCCGTTCCGCATTGGCTGCCTTCAATAAAAAAGTGCCGATTGAAAATATCCCCGACGGGGCCGGAAACACTATTTTGCTTTCCGAAAACGTGGACGCAAGAATTGCCAGAGTCTGGCTTGCAGATTGGGGAAGTTTTCTCCTCGATAGTCTAGAGAGTTCTATGCTGAACGGCCAGCCCATACGCAGCAGGGTTGCCGTGGAGAATCTGGGGTTCGTGTGGACACATCAAAACGATTTTCTTCCTAACGCTCCCGCCGTCGGAAACCTTTCTGACGAATTCGTTAACAATATACCTCGTCCCTCTTCCCGGCATCCGGGAACGGTCGTCGTTGCCTACGCTGACGGCAAATCGGAGGCGATCAATGATGACATTGCCGTCGACGTTTGGTTACGGCTTGTTTGCCCCGACGATGCCAAGGCGAGACTCGCCCCCACCGCAGGGGGACTCGGCTTGACGGGATTATAGGGGAACCTCTATACCTTACACGGTGACAAATGGGACGTTTTTCGTTGCGTTTCTTTTGCGAACTTTGCGTCCCTTGCGGTTAAAAAAGAACTAACCGCAGAGAACGCGAGGAAGCGCAAGGGGCGCAAAGTCCAATTTCATACCGCTTTCAGTATATGATACGCCCCTCATTTTACGCACTGCTCTGTTGTTTTGCTGCGGTTGTGAGTCTTTGTGCGCAGCCGCCTGCCCTGAATCTTGAAGGTCTCGGCAATCCCTTCCCGGCGGAGGTGCAGGCGGAACCCCCGCAGCCCCCCCAGCAACAGGAGCCCGTGCAGCCGCAAACAGTGCTTGAACAACCGCGACAGGAAGTGCAGTCTGAACCAGCGAGAAAACGGATAACCTTCTGGTATCTCATTCGGGAAAGCGGAATGATCGGCTACACGATTATCCTGCTGTCGCTGGTTGCCGTCGCGTTGATGATCGAATATGCTCTTTCCATTCGGCGGACGATGTTAATGCCGCCGAATTTTGCTGACGATGTGCTGAAATTGCTGATGCAGGGTCAATCGAATGCGGCATTGCAGAAATGTCAAAGCGATCCGAGTGCCTTGGCACAGGTTCTCTATGCTGGGATGACGCAGTATGAATTCGGCTGGGATGCCGTTGAAAAGTCGGCGGAGGAGGCCACGGCGGAGCAAGCCTCCCGACTCTACCGCAAGGTTGAGTACCTGAATATGATCGGCAATATCGCACCGATGCTGGGCTTGCTCGGCACGGTCGTGGGGATGGTCATTGCGTTTCAGCAGATCGCGGGCGCAGAGTCGGGAGGACAGGGGCGTGCGGCGGAATTTGCCGAGGGAATTTATCTAGCCTTGGTAACGACCATTCAGGGATTGCTCGTGGCGATCCCCTGTTTGGCGGCACATTCCATTTTTAACAACCGTATCGCTACGCTGATTTCGGAAACGACCTACGTTGCCGAACAGGTGCTGCAACCCATCAAGAAGAATCTGTTGCGCAAACGGACAAGTTAAGGGAACCTTTAGGAACTGTATCGCCCTAACATATCCAAAGAGCTGCAAGTGTAGCGTAGCGTAACTTGCGGGTGCACACCGAACACGTCTGCCACCCGCAAGTTTCACTTCGTTACACTTGCGGCTCTTGTTTTCCATCATCCGGTCTTGAGGTCAACCAGTGCTTGAATGATAACTCCAACCCGCTCGGCTGCATCAGCATCAATTTTCTGACCTTCGATAAAAGGTAGCCGTTCACGGGTTAACGAAAAACGCTGTTTTTTGATTGCCCAAACCACGTAAATCGCCCATTTTGTTGTTAAAATTTCAAATCTGCCGACAAAATGAGCAATTTAGGCATTTTAGGGGACTGAAAATTCTCCATTTTCCAAAACCCGTGAACGGCTACGAATATTACCCCCCAAAATACGAAACGACCAGAAAGATTATCATGTCGCTCATGGATGCCAAAGACAAACGAATTGCCGAACTCGAAGGAATTATCAAAAACCTTCTCGAAGAAATCAAACAACTCAAAGCCGAAATTGCCATCCTCAAAAAGAACTCTCAAAACTCTTCTGTATCCGTTCACGCTTTACTTTACGAGTTTTGGTGGGGTTGTCCCGTAGTGTAACGCGTCCAGTGCGTCTCGGAGAAATGTGATCACATTTGTTCCGGTCTGTGCACACGTCGACAGTACGCTCCCAATGCGCTCCTGCCCGCGATTGCCCCAAGCACTGCGAGTTCCCTGCGTTATATTCCTATCAATCACCACCCGACGAATCGACTGCTCCGCAAGATTATTCGTCGTACGCAGAATAAAAATCGCTCGATAGAACTCCTGCGTACTCTTTGCCGAGAAGTTCTTCCAACACGACACTCCCGCGAGACTTATGAATATAAAACAACGTAAACGTCTTGCCGCGAAAACACCAAGTCCAACCCAGTGTGCCGTTTGCCTTGTGTCCCGACTCATCAACATGAAGAGGAGACTCTTTCGGCAACTGTTCCAAAAGTTCTTCGTAAGGTTTTTTCAAGGCATTGCTGACCTTGCGCATCTGCTTTGCCAAAAAACCTGTCGAAACTTTAATCGAAAAGACATCGTGATAAAAATCACGGAGCGTCGTGGACGACATGGGGCAACGGCCTTTCAAAGACGCTGTCAGAGCGTGAGGTTTGCTCCGAAGAGTCCTGATTTCGTTTCGGGGGGAAGTTTCGCCGCAAAAGGGCGTTGTCACTGTTTGCAATGAGAATGGAGACAAAAGTATTGGCGAACGATGAAGTTCCTGCCGACGAGTTCGAGTTGCTGAAATGTCTTTGGTGCTTTTTCTGTAATGGTGAGTGTGCCTTTGCATTTTGGACAGCATTCGAGTTTGAGTTCGGTGGTTTGGTCGATTGGGTCGTCGTTGAAGGGCTGTCGTTGTTGGGCTTTGTGTCTTTTTTGTGCTCCGATTTTGCGTCGTCGGTCTTTGTCTTTCCGGTGCGTGGGCGGTTTAACAATGTCGGAGGAGGGAGGCGTGGAAGAGTTGCTGGAGTGTTTTTCGAGTTGTGTGATACGGGCTTCGAGAACGGCGACCTTTTCGAGAGCCGCTTGGAGTAAGGTTTCGAGTTCGGCGATTCGTTTGTCTTTGGAATCCATAAGGATAGAGGATACCCTTTTGCCGCTCTTGATAAAAGAGCAATCGGGAGAGAAAATTAAAAAAAGCGTGAACGGTTACAAAAGATTGATGGACTTGCGGTGGATGCCGACGAGTTCTGCGGCAGTACGTGCGGTAACGCCTGCAACGCAAAAATCGAGTAACTTTTTTAACTGAGCCGAGGAGAGACGCTAACCCTTGATTTGCACAGCGAAATGTATATCAAGAAAAGAAAAATAGACAATTACAGGGTTGGCGGGAAAAAAGTTCACAGAGCCCGAAGCGGTAGCTCCAGTGCTACCGCACCGGGCTCTGTTTGTTTTTTGATAATGTTTACCGCCAACCCTGTATCTATGCCAGCCCCTTAATTTTTAACCGCAAAGGGCGCAAAGGAGAATGGACATGCAACACCGGCGGTGCTTGACAGCGTTTGAACTCCATTGCCGTAACAGTCTGAATAATATGGACGGCCAATTCAGAGTCTACGTTCAATGCTTCCGCAATTTCCTTTGGCGAACGGCCGTTAAAATGTTCTCGCAATACCGCATCCAAGACTTCATAAGGGGGTAAACTGTCCTGATCCGTTTGATGGGGACGCAGTTCCGCCGAAGGCGGCCTTGTCAAAATGCCTGCGGGAATAACATTTTTGCCCGAATGCAATCGGCTCTTTTCATTAATGCGGTAACAAAGGGCAAAGACCTCTGTCTTGTACAGATCGCCTATCGGTGCCAATCCGCCGCACATATCGCCGTACAACGTGCAGTATCCCATCGCCAGTTCGCTTTTGTTGCCCGTCGTCAAAAGCAGCGAGTGAAACTTGTTGGAAAATGCCATCAAGAGTGTGCCGCGAATTCGGGCTTGCAAATTTTCCTCGGTCGTGTCAAAGGGACATCCCTTGAACAGGGGTTCCAAGGTACTCAAAAAACCGGCATACAAGGGTTCAATAGAAATTGTTTCGTATCGGCAACCAAGATTTTCTGCTAATGCTGTTGCTTCGTCCAATGAAGTGGGCGATGTAAAACGGGAGGGGAGTATGAGACAAACCACGTTTTCCTTTCCGACGGCTTGAACGGCAAGATAGGCGACGAGTGCCGAGTCGAGTCCGCCGGATAATCCCAGATGACACTGGGCAAAGCCGCTCTGCGACAGATAATCCAAAATACCCCGTACTAATTTGTCTTCGATGGTATCAAGTTGTTGTGCTGAAAATGGAGTCTGCATGTTTTTGGGTCTAGCATAGATAATTTTCATTATTTATGCCGTTTTTTGGCAGATTTTAATCCCTTTTTTTAGTGTCGTCAATAGTTGTTTCGGCGATCCGTCATTGAAAGGGTGCGTTCACGTTTTGTTGGCAAATTTTTGAAGTACGTGGAAAACGCCGTTATCCTGTGAAAATGATAATTTAGGCGACAGGCTTTATCGCTCTTGATTCCCGTTTGAATGGAAAAGGCAAACTACGCAT
>Ga0099364_10015487_pt1 | contig 10052 bp, 12 predicted proteins | sample TergutTh196P3_FD_73070 | JGI IMG/M metagenome (GOLD analysis project Ga0099364, IMG submission 73070) | Microcerotermes parvus P3 segment gut microbial communities from Pointe-Noire, Republic of the Congo - Th196 P3 | ecosystem: Host-associated > Arthropoda: Insects > Digestive system > Gut ...
GCCTGTTATATAGCCATGAGATTGCCTTATGATGAATTTTCCACGATAAATCTCCTGTATCAGTTTTTGTCTTTTAAGGTCTTGTAGTATATCCGACATAATTTTTCGCGCAGGCGAATCGCTTATGTTCAATCTTTTTGCTATTTGCTTGTAATTCAATCCCTGTTCGGGATTTTGGGATAAAACAGCTTTTATTTGCGCGGTAAGTTCTTCTTTAGAAATATCTCCTTTTTGTTTTTTGCTCATAAATATTTGGCATTGTTAAATTGGTATATAATTGATTATTTAATTTCAACATCAGCAAATTTAAGAAAATTTCAATCATGTTATCCGCTTTGCTGTAACATTTTCCTTTTCTTTTAAATTTTGCCAAATAATGTCTTATTCGACTGTTATATCCCTCTACTGTATAGGTTTCTGCTTTCGTTTGCAAATGTTTGTCATCAGGAATAAACTCTTCGTGATTTTTCCAATAATCAGATGCGAAGTAATTTGCTTTCATTGCTTTAGACGCAAAACGAAATGTTATTCCAAGAGCGAAAAAATTGATAGAACTCTCTTTAGTTTTGTTGATGGCCAAAAGAAATAATTTAATATCTATACAAACTTACTAAGTTTTTTACTGTTTTTTTCCTGAGCTTGTGGCTTGGTGTGATTTTTGTTGTTATATTTGTATTACTTGGCGGTTTTCACTGTCGTGTGCCGGAGGAGCGTGATCTGTGTCCATTCCGCGCATCATGGCAACCATTTTAATTGCCGTGACAGCTGCCTCATCTCCTTTGTTTCCGTGTTTTCCGCCTGCCCTCTCTTTAGCCTGCTCCTGATTGAGAGTTGTCAGCACTCCGAAAATAACGGGCATATTGTAATCGAGGTTTAATTGCGTTATCCCCTGCGTAACTCCTTGGCAAACATAGTTAAAATGAGGTGTTTCGCCCTGTATCACACACCCAAGGCATATTACCGCATCAACATCAGAATATTCCGCCATTGCCTGCGCTCCTAATGTCAACTCAAAACTGCCCGGAACATGTTTTACAACAATGTTTGCTTCCTGCGCTTTAAACTTTTTCAGCGTTTTTACGGCTCCCTCAAGCAGCGACCATGTTATTTCGTTATTCCAATCGGAAACAACAATGCCGAATTTCATATCGTGTGCCGCCGGAACAAAATCGGCATTATAGTCAGATAAATTTTTGGTGCCCATGCAATCCTACTTATCCATAAGGAATTTAACCCTTGCAATATACCTTTCAATAGATGAGCCTTCTGTGCTTGAAGAATATTCGCTTTCAATACGTTCATATACTTTTAGTGCATCGCTGTACTTGCCCGAAAATTCATAAATTTCGCCGGCTTTCATCAAAAAAATCGGAGAGTTGAAAGAGTTGCGGGCAAAATCGGCGGCTTTAACATATTGGGCAACCCCTTTTTCCAAATCGCCAAGCTCGACATAAGCATCACCTATGGCTCCAATTGCCAGCGAGCCAATAACTTTATCCTTTTTTGAGTATTTGCTTAAAAATTCGATAGCCGATTCGTATTCGCCAAGATGAAGGAAGCAAATGCCTGCTCCATATTTTGCAAGGTTTCCCGATTTTGTATGCTTATAGCTTTGGGCAATATCAAGAAATCCTAAATAGTTGCCATCGCCATATAACGCAAGTCTGAGCGAGTCCATTTCAAGATATCTTTCAGCCTGATAAATTTGCGACTGAGCTTCGTCGTTTCGTTTTGATAATAAGATTTTACTTAGCCAGAACAGGGCTACGATAAAAACAATGATTCCAAGTCCTGTTAATAATGCTTTATAGTTTTCTTCCAAATATTGCTCTGTTTTCGAGAGAGTTTGTTCAACATTTGATATTGCTGTCGGAGTAGATTCCTTACTTTTTTTTGCCATGATGATCTTAAAACTGTTTTACTTCAAAAAATTAAACCGCAAAAGTAGTTTTTTTTAGATAATTTTAAAATAATAACGCCGTTACATTATTTGCTTTAATTGTCGGGGTGGCAGGATTCGAACCTGCGACCCTCTGGTCCCAAACCAGATGCGCTAACCGGGCTGCGCTACACCCCGCTCTAAATGCAACCGCAAAAGTACTATTTATTTTTCAATTTCAAAGTGTATGAATAAATAAGTGCAGGGCTAACGCATTAAAAACTTTAATGAATGCTCGTATATTTGCCTAAATTTATTGTTTTTGCATAGTCAAATTAAAAAAACTGAACATTTATGACATTGATAGATTTTATAAAAGAGTTTTCTGATGAGGAAAGTTGCAAGGTTAAGTTCAAAGCATACCGCGACCACGTTGGAGTTGTGTGCCCCAAATGCGGCTGTCGGGATCATTACTGGAAACGCGACAGGGAAAGTTATTAATCAGAGTTCGATTAATAAAACATACCTAACTGCATAGATTTCTCGGTTGTTTGATATTTTATAGAGGGCTTTTTGGGCAAAAAGCTATACGCTATTAATCCAGCAATAAGATTTGTAACAAGGTTTGTAAAAGACCGGTGCCTTGAGTGTTCAATATGACTGATATTTTTGAGTTCGTCATTAACAGTTTCAATTACAGAGCGTTTTCTCAGCAATATTTTATCTGCCACTGTCATTAATGAATTTTTCATATTATTTCTGATGTTAATGGATAATTTAAAAACAAATTTTTTGGGCTCATTCTATGAAACATTTGAACCTGCCAGAGCTAAATGGTTGATTGACAGATTTGAATTCATCCTTACTTCAAAGCATGGAAGTTAGCGCTTCACTACAGATAACGCCCGAATAAAATTTAGACGAGAATAAGGATATACGTTTTTTTAGGTAAGGTCAGCTATTAAGCCGAGTTTTTATATTATTTTTGCATTTCTTTTAATCATGGGTAGAATTATGGGCATAGACTACGGAACAAAAAGGATCGGTATAGCGGTTACAGATCCCGGGCAGGTTATTGCCTCGCCGCTTACCACAGTCGCCAATATTTCATTTAATGATTTTATTGACGAATATACAAAGAATGAGAATGTTGAAGCATTTGTAATTGGATATCCGAAACAGATGAACAATAGTCCCAGCAAAACGGTTCAACATATTGAGCCGTTTGTGAAAAAGCTAAAAAAGAGATTTCCCGAAATAGTGATTATGCTTGTTGACGAACGCTTTACTTCGGTTATGGCAATGAAGAGCATTATTGACGGAGGCGTTAAAAAAAGCGACAGACAAAATAAATCTATTACCGACAAGATAAGCGCGGCGTTGATACTTCAATCTTATCTTGATTCGGGATCAGTTATAAAAAAAGTTTAGAAATGATTTACCCTATTGTAGTATATGGACATCCGGCTCTGCAAAAAGTAGCGGAAGACGTTAAAAAAGATCATCCGGGCTTGCAGCAACTAATAAGCGATTTATTTGAAACAATGTATAATGCCGAGGGAATAGGTTTAGCCGCGACCCAAATCGGCAGATCGGAAAGAGTTTTTGTAATTGACGGAACTCCTGTAGCAGATGACGATCCTTCAATGAAAGACTTTAAGAAAACGTTTATCAATGCTCATATTATAGAAAAATCGGGCAAGCTGGCTCCTATGAAAGAGGGCTGTCTTAGTATTCCAAACCTGAAAGAAGAGGTAAACCGCGAATCGTACATCAGAATTGTATATTACGATCAGAACTGGGAATTTCACGATGAAATATACCACGGTTATAAAGCCAGAGTAATTTTGCACGAATATGACCATCTTGAAGGAATAATGCTTACCGATAAACTTGGGCCTTTAAGAAAAAGACTTATTAAAGGAAAACTGACGTCAATAAGCAAAGGTATGTTTGACGCGCATTATAAAACTATAATACCGAGTAAAAAAAAATGTTGATGGTTTTTAGCGGTTAGGACACGGTAAAATATTTTGTGTGAATTCTAACTTTGAGTTGTTTTTTTATCATATTTGTATCGTAAATTTATTTTTAATTAAAAAAACAAAACAGGAATGAAAGGAATAATTTTAGCGGGAGGCTCGGGAACAAGATTACATCCGATAACATGCTCAATGTCAAAACAGATGCTCCCCATTTACGACAAACCAATGATATATTATCCGCTCTCTACTCTGATGCTTGCCGGAATAAAAGAGATATTAATCATCTCTACTCCGCGCGACTTGCCCGCATTCAGAGACCTTTTGGGCGATGGTAAAAAATTGGGACTTACGTTTCAATACAAAGAACAGCCCTCGCCCGATGGACTGGCTCAGGCGTTTATACTTGGCGAAGAGTTTATAGGCAACGACACTGTGTGCATGATTCTTGGCGATAATATTTTTTACGGACAGGGCTTTGGCAATGTTCTGTTAGAAACCGCCGAACTTAAACAGGGAGCTTGCGTTTTTGGTTATTATGTAAACGATCCTGAAAGATACGGAGTTGTAGAGTTTGATAAAGATAGAAAAGCGATAAGCCTTGAAGAAAAACCTTCTTCGCCGAAATCAAACTATGCCGTTACAGGTCTATATTTCTACGACAATTCCGTTGTGAAAAAAGCCAAAGCGTTGAAACCGTCTAAAAGAGGCGAACTCGAAATTACAGACCTCAACAAAGTTTATCTTGAAGAAGATTCGCTTGAAGTGAAACTATTGGGTAGAGGAATGGCATGGCTCGACACCGGAACTTACGAAAGCCTGCTGCAAGCCGCAAACTTTATTGCTACGCTCGAACAGCGGCAAGGACTGAAAGCATCGTGCATCGAGGAGATTGCTTACAAAAGAGGATTTATTGACAAAAAGCAACTTTTATCGTTGGCAGAACCAATAAAAAACAGCCAGTATGGAAAATATTTGCTGAAAATTGCAACCGATGAAATAAATGTTTGAGAAAATTAATTGATTAATAATGACTATCATAAAAACTGAAATAGAAGGACTTATAATTATTCAGCCTAAAATATTTTCCGATTCAAGAGGTTATTTCTTTGAAAGTTTTAACAGCGAAGTATTACGCAAAGAGGGCGTCAATTTCAATCCGATTCAGGATAATGAATCAAAATCCGCAAAAGGCGTAATCAGAGGGCTTCATTATCAGCTTAATCCGCACTCGCAATCAAAGTTGATAAGAGTTATTGAAGGCAAGATTTTTGATGTTGCACTTGACCTTAGAAAAAATTCTAAAACTTTCGGAAAATGGTATGGAATAGAACTCGACTCCGAAACTAAAACACAATTTCTTATACCTCAGGGTTTTGCACATGGATTCTCTGTGTTGAGCGATATTGCTGTAGTTCAATACAAATGCGACAGTGTATATAATCCCGCAATGGAAAGAGGAATCAATATAACGGATCCAGAACTTGATATTGATTGGAAAATTGACAAAAACGCTTGTATAATAAGCGATAAGGACATAAAAAATCCATTATTTAAGGACGCTGAATTTAATTTCTGAAGAACTATGGCAGTAATTTTGATAACAGGCGCAAACGGACAGTTAGGCAATGAATTACGCAATTTGTCAAGTCATTTTTGCGGATACGATTTTATATTTACCGACATTGATACGCTTGATATTACAGACGGCTTGGCGGTAAAAGATTTCATCAAAACCTCTAATCCCGACTGGGTGGTTAACTGCGCCGCATACAATCAGGTGGACAAAGCCGAAAGCGAACCCGAAGCGGCAATGCTCATAAACAGCGGCGCTGTGAAAAACCTTGCGGAAGCGATTAAAGGTTCGGATTGTAAACTCATACATGTTTCCACCGATTACGTCTATGGCGGAGTGTCAAATGTTCCATGCACGGAAGATATACCCCCCAACCCGCAGTGCGAATATGCCAAATCAAAACTTGACGGCGAGAAACAGGCGCTGTCGTTTCCCAAATCAATAGTCATCAGAACGTCATGGCTTTATTCATCTTACGGTCATAACTTCGTAAAAACCATTTTAAAACACGGTTCCGAAAAAGAATTTCTGAAAGTAGTATTTGACCAAACCGGAACGCCAACTTATGCCGCCGACCTTGCCCAGGCGATAATGAAAATTATATCGGGTGTAATAAGAAATCAATTTGCTTTTAAAGCCGGCATTTATAATTATTCCAACGAAGGAGTATGCACATGGTTCGACTTTGCAACCGAAATAGTCAAAGAAGCAGGTTTAAAATGCAGGGTATTGCCGGTTACGTCAAAAGAATTTGTTCAGGCTGCAAAACGACCGTCATATTCGGTAATGGATAAAACTAAAATTAAGGAAGACTTTGATATTACAATCCCTCACTGGCGAACAAGTTTGATTGAGTGTCTTAAATTAATAAACATGTAAAAATGATTTCAATAGAAAAAATAAGAGAAAAAGCTGCGAAATGGCTTGGCGAAGAGTTTAACGAGCAAACCAGAGAAGAGGTCAGAAATATGATGGACAACGATGAGCAAAGGCTTATAGACGCTTTCTATCAAGACCTTGAGTTCGGCACCGGCGGCTTGAGAGGCATTATGGGCGCCGGAACTAACAGAATGAATATTTACACTCTCGGAATGGCAACGCAAGGGCTGTCGGAGTATATAATTAAAAATTGCGGCGCAAATGACATAAGTGTGGCGGTGGCTCACGATTGCAGAAACAACAGCAGACTGTTTGCAGAAACTGCCGCCGACATTTTTTCGGCAAACGGATTTAAAGTCTATCTGTTTGAATCGCTGCGTCCTACGCCGGAGTTATCGTTTGCAATACGCCATTTTAAATGTCAAAGCGGCATTGTTATCACTGCATCGCACAATCCGCCGGAATATAACGGATATAAAGCGTACTGGAACGATGGCGGTCAGGTTGTTGCGCCTCACGATACGGGAATAATTGATGAGGTGAGAAAAATTAATTCTGTATCGCAAATAAAATTCAACGGCAAAAAAGAGAATATAGAAATCATTGGCAAAGAGATAGATGAACTCTACCTGAACGAAGTTTTAAAGTTCAGATTCAACCCCGAAGTTATCCAAAAAAACAGTTCGACAGGAATAGTTTACACCCCTATTCACGGCACTGGCGTAAATCTTGTACCCGATGCGCTTAAACTGTTTGGTTTTAAGAACATTATCAACGTTCCTGAGCAGGACGTTGTTGATGGAAATTTTCCTACCGTAAAATCGCCGAATCCCGAAGAAGCAGGAGCCTTGAAAATGGCAATAGCAAAGGCTGTTGAAACAAACGCCGATATTGTTATGGCAACCGACCCCGACTCCGACAGGCTCGGCATTGCCGTCCGCGATAAAAACGGCGAGTTTATACTGCTCAATGGCAATCAAACGTGCTCTTTGCTTATCTGGTATATACTTTCGCAATATAAAGAGAAAGGGCTGTACAGGGGCAACGAATACGTTATCAACACTATAGTTACCACCGACCTTGTTGAAAAAATTGCGAAACATTACAACGTAGAGTATTTCAGCGTTCTTACGGGATTTAAGTTTTTCGGCGAGTTGATAAGCGAAAATGAGGGCGTAAAAAAATATATCGGCGGCGGCGAAGAGAGCTATGGATTTCTGCCCGGCGAATATGTGAGAGACAAAGATGCGGTAAGTTCATGCGCGCTTTTTGCCGAAATTGCCGCATGGTCGAAAGAACAGGGCAAAACGATTTTGGAAACGCTGATAGATATATATGTCAAATACGATTTTTACAAAGAAAAATTGGTAAATATTGTAAAGAAGGGCAAAGCGGGAGCCGATGAGATAAAAGCAATGATGGCGGGTTACAGGAATAATCCTCCGGCAACTATAAACGGTAGCAGGGTTATAAAAATTGCCGACTACTACCTTCAGACCGTAACAGATAAACTTGCCGGAACTTCACAAAAAACTACCCTCGGCAAATCTGACGTGTTGCAGTTTTTCCTTGAAGACGGAAGCAAAATATCGGTAAGACCTTCGGGAACCGAGCCGAAAATAAAATTCTATTTCAGCGTCAATAAAAAAATCGGTTCAGCCGCCGAATTTGAAACGGCAGATAAGAGTTTGAACGAAAGAATTGACGGTATAATAAAGGATATGGGGCTTCTTTAAATTCTGTTTCTTCGATAAACAATGAAGCCAATTTTGGTAAGAAATGTTTTTAAAACTTACGAATACGCACTTCCACTCCGCTGTCTTTCATCAGATTGACAATTTCGTTTGTGTCGGTTTCGCCGTAATGATATGGATATAATATTCTGGGCTTGAATGCTTTTGCGGCATCGGCAACCATTGCGGGAGTCATGGTATATGGAAGATTCATGGGCAGAAATGCCACTTCTATGTTTCTCAACTCTTTCATTTCGGGAATATTTTCAGTATCGCCGGCAACATAAAATTTGGTTCCTCCAATAGTAAGTATATATCCTACGCCCTCCCCTTTCGTATGAAAGGGGTCGCCAGAAGCGTGCATGTGTACAATATTGTATGCCGGCACAGCTTCAATTACAATATTATTTATTTCCTGCCTGTCGCCGGCGCTCATCGGAAATGCCCAAGCTAATTGCTCTGTCGATTTTTCGTTGGTTAAAACAACGGTTTCTTCCTTTTTCAATTCGTTTATCAAGGGAATGTCAAGATGATCGCCATGATCGTGAGTGACAAGAATAATGTCGGCTTTGGGCATAAACCTGTAATCGCCAGACATTTTAACAGGGTCTATATAAATTGCATAGCCGTTTACCCTGAACATCAATGAGCCGTGACCGATAAAATGCAATTCAACGTTTCCGACCGAAGTGTTTATCCGGTCAATTTCGGGATAGTTTTGCGAATACCCCTTGTAAGTTGTGGCTAATGCAATTAGCGCGATTAAAATTAAAAGTTTATTTCTCATAGCAGTATCTATTTAATATAGTATGCAAGAATAGTAAAAATTATCATAAAATCAATTAATATTATAAAATTTTTATTGCTGGTAGATTCAACGACTGAATGCAACTTTCTGTTGTAAATATAGGGAGAAAATTTCTTCTGGTGAATAAAAGTTTAATTTTTCTCCTGGTCTGTTGTTAATTTTGTATTTCTTTGATTTGCGGTTCACTAATATTGTTGAAATTTGTTTTTTCGGTATATTATTGTCTTATAAATTTGTTAGTGTTTTCAATCATTCCATTTTTCCATAATTGTGTCTATTGTTATTCTGTTTTTAACGGTTATTTTTTCCTGCATTTCGTTTGCGATGTTTGAGTTTATATCCGGTATGTCTGTAAAGATTTATTCCGTCAGCCTGTCCTGCCGAATGATTTTATATATTGTTTCGTGGCAGACAGAGGGTTTATTTTCGTGTTTTAACCTGCCTCCAATTTGCCGTGGCGACCACTCCTGTCCAATCAACTCTTAAGCCCTGTATGCAGCTTCCCTGGCTTTTTCATTCGTTCTTTGCGTGAAGCAGCCATATCATGGGCGTATGTAAAGGAATATCTGCCGCTATGATTAACATTTCGTTTTAACTCACGGCATACGACCGGTTTGTCTTTGTCAATTGCCAGAGCAATCTGTTTCTGGGTACAGCCTTGTTTATACATTGCGGAAATTGTGTACCTTTGTCCCGGGTTAAATGTACTTTTTTCATATCAACTTAAAAATAAAAATTATTTCTACAAAAAATTACATCTGTTAATTGAAATTACGAAAATGTTTTTGGATAATTGCTGTTATAAATGAAGTTTTTGTATCATATTTGTATCGCAAATTTGTAAATAATTAATTAAAAATAAAAACAGGAATGAAAGGAATAATTTTAGCGGGAGGCTCGGGAACAAGATTACACCCGATAACATGCTCAATATCAAAACAGATGCTCCCCATTTACGACAAACCAATGATATATTATCCGCTCTCGACTCTGATGCTTGCCGGAATAAAAGAGATACTGATTATCTCTACTCCGCGCGATTTGCCCGCATTCAGAGACCTTTTGGGTGATGGTAAAAAATTGGGACTTACGTTTCAATACAAAGAACAGCCCTCGCCCGATGGACTGGCTCAGGCGTTTATACTTGGCGAAGAGTTTATAGGCAACGACACTGTGTGCATGATTCTTGGCGATA
>Ga0099364_10015488_pt1 | contig 10052 bp, 10 predicted proteins | sample TergutTh196P3_FD_73070 | JGI IMG/M metagenome (GOLD analysis project Ga0099364, IMG submission 73070) | Microcerotermes parvus P3 segment gut microbial communities from Pointe-Noire, Republic of the Congo - Th196 P3 | ecosystem: Host-associated > Arthropoda: Insects > Digestive system > Gut ...
AGGAAATGGAAACTCTTTCCGGAATTATGATTGAAACAACCAACTTGACTCAAAACATGGACAGTGCCTTTGAGCGCCGCTTTCTTTACAAAATCATCTTTGATCGCCCAAGCCTGGAAAGCCGTAATGGTATCTGGAATGCTCTTATACCAGATCTTCCGAAAGAAAAGGCAGAAGAATTATCCTGCAAGTTTGATTTATCAGGCGGGCAAATTGAAAACATAGCCCGAAAAATCGAAGTTGATGCTATAATTCAGGGAGAAAATCTTGTCATGGACACATTGCTACAATATTGCAAAGATGAAGTTGATAATAGCTTTAACGAAAAAACCAAAAAAATCGGTTTTGTTTAATTAACGAGGATCGAAAAGTTCAGAGAACATCAAAGCGGATGGTATTGACATTAAGGAAGTTTATCATTTAGTTTAATGATTAGGAGAAAATGTATGGAAAATAACGAAAAAAGATACTGGTTGCATAGAATTAAATATTTAGAATATATTTCATATCCATTACTGGAGAATAATTATCTATCAATTGGATTTTCAGATTTTTCTGAGGATACATTTATTGAAAAAGTCAATAAGTGTGATTGGGATTTTTTCGAGAAACAATTTGATGAAATATGGGGAGGTAGATCTCGAAATAGATATTCTTTATGGAATTTTATTGCAGAAATGAAAAAAGGTGATTATGTTTTGGTTCCAAGCTGGGGAATATTCTCAATTTATGAAATTGAGAGTGCAAAAGCTATATTACCTTCATCATTTGATTTAGAGAAAGGGTTTTGTGATTGGAATAATAGAAAAGTATTTCATGATGGTAACGGAATGTTTATCATTGAGGGCGAAAAAGATTATTTGGATATTGGTTTTCTTAGAAAAGTAAGACCAATAATGCTAAACATACCAAGATATGATTATGCAGATTCTGCATTAACCAAACGAATGAAAATCAGATCAACAAATGCAGACATTTCCGATTTACAGAAGAGTATTAAACAATCAATTGAAGCACATGGAAAGCAAAAACCAATAAATTTAAAATCAAACCTGATTAACAAATCTATTGATATTTGGCTGGAAAATATACGGAATGATTTAAATCCAGACAAATTCGAGAGACTCGTAGAAAAATATTTATTAAAGGTTGGAGCAACATCAAGTGAAATTAATCCAAGTAAAAATTCTATGGATAAAAGAGGCGATGTTGATGTAATTGGTATTTTTGAGCCAATAAAAACTATAGTCAATATACAGGTAAAATTTTATAATGGTGAAACATCTGAATGGGCAGTACAACAAATAAACGATTATTCTAAATCAAAACAGAGTGTTTCTGATGGCTACTCAAGTGTTTACTGGGTAATAAGTTCTTCAGACTCTTTTTCTGTTGAAGCTGAAAAGTTAGCAATTGAAAAAGGTGTATTATTATTTAATGGCAGACAATTTGTTCAAATGTTAATGGAGGCAGGAATCGAAAATATAGATGATCTATGATTACGCTCCATCATTTAACCAGAAATTTTGAACCTATAAGATGGGATTTTCTGGACATAGCCTACGGTTCTGACAGCAGCCAAACTCTTGATATTGCTCTCCCTAAAGAGAATAAGGAGGCACATGGAATAGTATAAATTCATGGAGGTGCTTACTTAGTGGGAGATAAATCAGAGTACCCGACATTTTTATCACATTTTATTAAAGATAATGTTGTTGCCACCATAAATTACAGGGTGATTAAAGATAATAATGATATAAGTATGAAAGATATGCTATCTGATATTAACAGTGCATTGCAAAAAATAATAGAAATATCAAAAGCAAGTGGTGTTTCCATAAAAGATTTTATTCTGGTAGGACATTCGGCCGGAGGACACATCGGATTATTGTATGGGTATAAATACAGGAAAATAAATAAAGTCGTTGCCTGTGTAAGTCTTGCAGGTCCAACAGATTTCTCTGATGATTTAGGATGGTCGTCAATGTCTAAGTGGGGGAATGATCTGCAAACAAGACTGGCGTTTTTCTCACAAGTTGGGTCAAAGTTAGCCGGCCATATAATTAAATTTACACAGGGTCTTTATACAAGACAAAAAGATTATCCTGAGTTTAAAAACTACATTATGGATATTTCACCAATTGCTTATGTGTCAAAAATAGAAAAAAAACCGTCAACACTGTTGGTTCATGCGAGGTCTGACAATCAAGTCCCCTACAGTAATGCTATCAGGATGAACGCAGCTCTTGATCATGCAGGAATACCAAACAAGTTAATTACAACATCCGGCAGTGCTGATAATCATTTGCTTGGTGGTGTGGTTCTTACTGAAAAAAGTCCGTTTGTGTTTGAGAATCGAGCCTGGGTGGGGGAGGCTGTGGAGTGGATTGATGATTTTTGTGGAAAAATCGTAAATTGAAGCATAAGAGCCGCTTGTACCGGAAAGGCAAAATTTTAATACATTCCCCAAAATTCTTTAATGGACATAACCTCATTATTTTCATCAAAATCTAAAATTAAAACACCACTATACTTTATTTCATTTTGCTCAACACAATTTTTTAATATATTTACCATGCCTTTAAAATACCATTCCACCGCCATAGCATTTTTTTCACTAATTATTCTATTTATACTCAACTTTTGAACTATATTACCATTAATATTTTTATCAATAAAACATTTTTTCACATTTTCTTTTCCATTGTGCCGTGTACCAGACCAATCTTTATACACAATATTATGTGAAAAATATTTTTCCATAATACTTATATCTTTGTTTTTCCATGATTTAAATAATTTCTTAATTATGTTTATCCTGTTTTTCATTTCTCCCCCTAAATTACTATAAGAGCTTCTGCAATGGCTGCCTAATGTGATATGGTATCACCAATCCCATATATACTTTTTAATTCCATAAAATCAGAATGTATCAATTTTTCAATTAACCTCGTTCTGCCGCCTTCCAATTTAATCAGACCCCAAAAATTATTATCATTAATGGCAATATATGATATACCAGACAATGAATTAAAAGGGATTACATTATCAAATTCATTTTTCAATAAACCCTTACACCTTATGGGCTTGGCTCCTGAAGGATAAAACCTGACTATTACCCATTTTTTGCCTTTTCCTCCTATGGCACACATTGGAAAATCATCAATATCATTACAATATATTTTCTTTAAATCATGAACTATTTCATCATTTTTTCCATGTAACATAATTTTCCCGGTACGTTCCTCAACAGCACCCCATTTTCCATTACGCTTTACCTTTGTTGGCGGTAAAAAGAAATGTTTGGAATGTTTTATTTCATCATAATCAATAGGTAATACATTAGCTCCGGTTTTCCAATTTTGTACTCCCCATTTTTCATCTTTCTTAACCCAGGCACTACCTTCCCACATAAGATAAGCATAAGCAATTTCATCGTAAATACATTGTACAGTCATCTCATAATTTTCCAGGCAGATTATTCCTTTTTTGTTGTCTTTTTCAGCAAGAGCATATCCATGAAAACTATGCAATTCATAAATTTTATATTCAGGGTAACGTATTTCCAGTTCAAGGCAATTTTTTAAAAACCAGAACCACCGGCTGCGTGTTTCCGGTGAGCAGGCAACGAATTTTATATTTTTCTTTATACAATCTTTAACAAATTGCTCTACTTCATTTACCTTGCCTTCTTTTTTATATCTTGATAATATTTTGTAAACATGTCTTCTATCAATACAAGTGTTCTCCAACAGAAATAGTTCTTGTGACACCATTTCGTAACGTATTTGTACTTCATATGTTGATAAGTCAATATACAAAAAATTGCTGCCGTCAAAACAAGCTAACCTGTCATCCGGTAAATAATCAACAGAATTCACACTAAATGGCCAATATGTCCCTGGAGTTTTTGGATTTTCCAGAAAATCATAATTCTTAAAATCTGTTATACATTTTATATATAGCAATCCATCGAGAGCAATCTCCCCATTTGGTTTATAGATTGTTAACTTGCCATTTTGCATACTTATATAGCAGGAAAGGTGATATGGATCATTAATGTAAATTTTATATATATCATTATCCAATTCTATTAAATATTTTTCTCCATGTTTTTTAATTGTGCCCATTTTTATCCCCAATAAAATAATGTCTAGGTATTTACAGTCTAATAAATTGGTCTATCACAGAATGACAGACCAGAAATAAAAAAATATTTTTTGCTCTGTCATTGTATGAATGACCAACATGATAGACTGGGTATATGAATATCAGCTTTTCAGCCTTAAGGGCCTGGTTTTTTGCAAAAAAGACGAAATCCAAGAGCAGTCAGCCTGAGAACAGCCTGCTTACCAGTGAAAAGTCATTTAAAGACATGGACATCCTGGATCATATCGAAAGAATTGTGGAGATTGCAAAAAAATACGGGATAGAAAAATGTCAGGTAAAAGGAAATGAGCATGTGAACTATGTCACAGAGAAACTGGGTATAAGCCAACTTCAGGCGGTACTGTTTTCACTTATTATGGAGCAGGCATCCAATAACAAAATTATACTTAGTGAGATAGCAGAAACTGTAAAGGCCAGTAAAGTCAGGATAATTAAATACATGACTGAATGCGAGGTGCTGGAAAAGCTTAAGCTTATACGGTGCAGAAGAGGCGACAATACCACATACCGGGTTCCTAGGGAAGTGAGGGAGTCTCTGAGGAAAACCAATGAGTATTACCCGGCAAGCAATGAGAATGTTTGCATAGCCAAGTTTTTTACAGTTCTGGGAAAGCTTTTTAAGGAAAGGGAAAACGAAGAGTTGACTTATAAGGCCATGTCCACAGAGCTGCTGGATCTTATCAATCTGAACATGCATCTGGAATTTTGTAGAAAAATAATGAGCTATAACTTTGAAGAGGATGATCTAATTCTGCTGCTCTGCTTCTGTCATCTGGCAGGTAATAAAAATGACGATCTAATTATGCCCCATAATATAGAATATCTTTATGAAGATAACGATCATTTTTTACAGCATAAATTGGCTTTGAATAAAGGAAAACATATCTTAATGGAGTGCAAGCTTATAGACTTTAGTGATAACGAGAACTTTCTGAATAATGACTTATGGAAACTAACAGATAAGGGAAAAAAGGCGCTGCTGTCAGAATTAAATCTAAGGGTGAATCGGAGTTACCTGAAGAATCTCATCCTATATGATAAAATAAAAGTAAAAAAAATGTTTTACAATACCAGGGAGACAAAAGAAATAGATACACTCTCATCCCTTATATCTGAAAAAAACTTCAGGAAGATTCAAAAACGTCTTGATGAAAAAAGCATGAGGAAAGGTTTTGCATGTTTATTTTCCGGTGTGCCCGGAACTGGAAAGACCGAGACGGCTTATCAAATTGCAAAAAAAACCAAACGCAATATCATGATGGTGGATTTATCCCAGATAAAAAGTATGTGGGTTGGTCAAAGCGAAAAAAGGATAAAAGAAATTTTTGACACCTACCGTCATGCGGTTGATAATTCAAAGATTGCCCCCATTCTTTTATTCAACGAGGCTGATGGAATTATTGGCAGACGTATGGAATTCAACTCTGTAAGCCGGGCAGTAGATCAAATGGAAAACACTGTTCAAAACATTATTTTACAGGAGATGGAAACTCTTTCCGGAATTATGATAGCCACTACCAATTTGACTTGTAACATGGACAGTGCTTTTGAACGCCGCTTTCTTTATAAAATAACCTTTGACCGCCCAAGCCTGGAAAGCCGAAAGGGTATCTGGAATGTTATGATGCCGGATTTGACTGAAGAACAGGCGGAAGAGCTTTCCGGTAAGTTTGATCTGTCCGGCGGGCAAATCGAAAACATAGCCCGCAAGATTGAAGTTGATGCTATAATCCAGGGAGAAAATCTTACCATGGACACATTACTGCAATATTGCAAAGATGAGGTTGATAATAGTTTTAACGAGAAAACCAAAAGAATTGGGTTTGGTTAATAAACGAGGATTCCAAAATGAGGTAATTAAGGTAATATGGATAACATGAAAACAGAAAAAAAACCGGCTAAGGCATTAACGACAAAAACAGCTTTGGCCAGGATTTACATGATTGACGCCGAAATTGCTTTGGGTAAGTATCCCAATTCTGGTACCCTGGCGGAGATCTTCGAAGTAAGTATTTCCACCATCAGCCGGGACATTGAATTTATGAAATGGCAGCTTGATGCTCCCATTAAATATGATGCTTTCAGGAGGGGATTTTTTTACACAGAAAAAACTTTCCGCCTGCCTGCAGGATTTACCGGTGCTGATGAACTATTGTCACTTGGAATGGCAAAAAACATACTAACCATGTACCGTGATACGCCAATTTATGAAGCGGCGAATGATCTGTTAAACTGCATTGTTGCGCCTTTATCCGCCGATGGGAACTCGGAGTGGTTCGAAAACCGCATTGTTGTGCCCCAGCTTCCCTCGGCTCCGATTGCACCGGAGATATGGAATCCGATTACAGCCGCCCTGAAGGAAAACCGTGTGATCACCTTTGAATATCAGGGAGCTTATGATGAAGAGTACAAATTCCGCAGGGTCAGGCCTTACCAGCTGCTCTTTGATAACGGTCTCTGGTATCTTTACGGCTTTGCGGAGGAACGAAAGGGACTGCGAATTTTTTCATTGGTGCGAATTAAAAAAGTCATACTGACAAAAGATCGTTTCACCCTGCCTCCCAATTTTGATTACCGGAAAAGCTATTCCGACTCTTATTTTGGTGTTTTCATGGGTCAGGAAAAACACCGTTTTAAAATAGCTTTTTACGATTATTCTGTTGCAGTAATAAAGGACAGGATATGGGCAGAAGACCAAAAAATCATCGATACCGAAGACGGTATCATTATTACTTTCTCCAGTAGCCAGTTTGAAAAAGTGCTTGAATGGGTCTTATCCCGCGGCTGTTTAGCACAGCCCCTGGAGCCAGAAAGTCTGGTACAGGTCTGGCGGCATAACATAAAAGAAATGAAAAAAATGATGAGTGCAAAATGAATTTTGTTGCCATTGATTTTGAAACCGCAAAATACTCAAGGGAAAGTGCCTGCTCGGTGGGCCTTGTTAAGTTCCAGGACGGGGAGGTGACAGACACCTTTTATTCACTTATTAGGCCGCCCAGTCTCTATATACGCCCGGATTTCACGGAGATTCACGGCTTAACTGTGGAGGACGTGAAGGATGCTCCTGCCTTTAATGAACTTTGGGACAGCCAAATGAAGCCTTTTATAGGCGACTTTCCCCTGGCGGCCCACAATGCAGCTTTTGACATGGGGGTATTGCGGGCTGTCCTTGAATGGTACAAATTGCCTGTTCCAGAGTTGTCTTATTTTTGTACCTGTTCGCTTGCCCGTCGTACCTGGCCGAATTTAGAATCCCACGCTCTAACAGCTTTGGCAAATCATTTTAACATTGTCTACAATGCCCACAATGCACTGGAAGATGCAATGACTTGCGGAAAACTAGTGCTTTTTTCTGCGGAGTATTATGGAAAGAGGAAAAGTATTAAAGGTCTTAGTGGACTACTTAAAGCCGCCGGAATTGAGATGAAGGTATTGTAATTTAGTTGGACCCTAGCTGATTCTAGTCGGATCACTCCGACTAAATGCGATTCCTTGAAAACATATGAACTGTTCTATATAATTTCTCGTAAGTAAGCATCAATTTACGAGCCGGAGGAAGCCTTGAGTTTTGGAGAAATATGGGAATGGATGAATACCCAGGAAGCTTTTTATGTATATATCCTTGTTATAATTCTACTGTTTTGGTTTCACTGGTGGCTAAAGAGAAGAAAGGTAAAATTACTGTTATCGTATGAGAAGTTCAGGAATGCCAAACTGTTCAGAGATGAAATTACTACGCCCATGGCGATCAGTCCGGAAGGTTATCTCGGTGTTGTCCCAAGCCCTTTCAGTCCGCCCTTGATAATGGAAATAAAATCCGCAATAGGATATGAAATTTTCTTTGACGGCCACAGTGTGGAGAAACTTGAGAAAGCCGGTAAAAATGAACTCGTTTTTATCGACATTGGCCAAAAAATCGAAGAACGTCTGAAGACGCAGACAAAAAAAATTACAGCGGCATTTTCTACAAAAAACGGTTACACACTGACTGTTGTTATATACAATTCCAGCAGAAGGTTGTCATCGGCAATGCGTGATTCTTCAAGGAACACAATAAAGGAGTTTTTTCAGACCTTGGAAGAAACAGAAAGAGCCGTTAAAAAGAAGCCCCTTAAAGAAGCACAGGTATCTGAATAGTCGGAACGTTCCAACTAAAGTTGGTTAGAGTCCGACTAAAATTGGCTTGTAATAACCTACCTTAAAAGCGCAATATAAGCGGAATAGGCATATACCTGCCTCCATTTTTTATCACTTATGTTTTCGATAATTCCTAAGCCGATTAGCCGTTTAACAGTACTTATGGCGGTAGGTTTGGTTAAGCCTGTCCGCCTGATGATTTCGGCAATGCTTAGAACAGGTTTCTGCTTGAATACAGAAAATATCGTTCTGGCTGATACGCTGGCACGACCAAGTTCTGATAACCTGGCATCGTCATGGGCAAACAGGGTTTTTATTAGAACGAGGGTTGTTTTCGCACTGCCCGCTGTTTTTGAAACACCTTCAAGAAAAAAAATTATCCATGACTCCCAATCACCGGTTTTACGGGGTTTGGACAACTTGTCATAGTATAAATCCCGGTGCTGTCTAAAAAACAAACTCAGATATAAAAAAGGCGAACGCAGGAAACCGGCAACGTACAGATACAGTGTTATCAAAAGCCTTCCGGTACGTCCATTTCCATCAAGGAACGGATGGATTGTCTCGAACTGATGATGAATAAGTGCCGCTTTTATCAGTATGGGCATTTTATCTTTTGCGTGCATATATTTTTCAAGATCACCAAGGCAATCACTTAACTTATCTGGTGGAGGCGGGACAAAGTAAGCGTTTCCCGGCTTGGTGCCGCCGATCCAATTCTGTGTTCTTCTGAACTCGCCTGGTGTCTTATCATGTCCCCGAGCCTTGCCCGATGAACCAGTTAGAAGTATTTTGTGAACTTCTCTGATAAGCCTGAATGACAGGGGAAATCCCCCTTGAATCCGCTTAATTCCATGATTTAACGCAGCAACATAAGAAGAAACTTCATCCACATCATTAACAGGCACTCCGGCAATCCCGTCAGACTCATAACGTAAAAGATCGTCAAGGGTGGATTGGGTGCCCTCAATTTGGGAAGATAAAACCGCTTCTTTACGGACATACATATAGTTGATAATTGCCGGGTCTGGTACGCTTTCCACAATGCCATTCAGCTCGCCTATGGCAAGGTTAGCCTTTTCCAGCCATTCAGATATTTCTCCCATATTTATCGCAGGTGCAGGCGGCAATGGTTTGGGAACATAGGTATTATACTGTTCACCTGCAACAAGGGAGGACTTAATATATACAGCCTGGCGTTTTCTCTGCATTTTACGTATCAAATTATAAGAGATTAACTTTTACAGGTCAATAGAGAAAGTAAAGGATAACGCATTAACTTTTACTTTCTAAAAAAGAAAGTAAAAGTTAATAAATTGCGATCGCCGCTAAACTTCCAGCACCAGCTCCCCCCGTTCCAGAGCAACAAGGCCGGTGCGGGCGAGTTCCAGGACACCGTAGGGTTTTAGAAGGAGGAGGAGGCCGTTTAGCTTGTCAGTGTCCCCTGTGGCCTCAATGGTGATGGTGGCGGCGGATACATCTACGATGCGGGAGCGGAAAATTCCGGCGATTTCGATGACTGCGGCACGGGTTTTTTCGTTGGTTTTGACTTTTACCAGCAGGATCTCGCGGCGTAGGCAGGAGTCCGGGGCCAGTTCCCTTACGGCTATTGTGTCTTCGAGTTTTTCGATTTGCTTGACGATCTGCTCAAGGATGGCGTCGTTTCCGGTTACGGCTATGGTCATGCGGGAAATGGATCTGTCCAGCGTTTCCCCAACTGTGAGGCTGTCGATATTATAGCCGCG
>Ga0099364_10015489_pt1 | contig 10051 bp, 7 predicted proteins | sample TergutTh196P3_FD_73070 | JGI IMG/M metagenome (GOLD analysis project Ga0099364, IMG submission 73070) | Microcerotermes parvus P3 segment gut microbial communities from Pointe-Noire, Republic of the Congo - Th196 P3 | ecosystem: Host-associated > Arthropoda: Insects > Digestive system > Gut ...
ATCGGGGTGAACATTTAATTTTGCCGCAAACTCGCCTATCTTGTATCTCATGGTTATATTTTATTAGACAATATATGTTATGTCAATAAATATATATATATTTTCATGGATATTTGCTATCTAATAAAATCTCTTGAAACAATGACATCCCAACCGCTTGCAGGCACTTCGCAATCTTTCACATATTCATGGATTTTCACGTAAAATAATAGGACTAATTACGTGTGTGTGTTCGCCGTAAACACAAGCGCCTTATTTCCGAGCCACGAGTAGGTCTCGTCCAGCCTCGGCAGGCTCTCACGCAGCAATGGCAAGGCGCGTTTTCGGTTCATCTTTACCAAGATTGTATCGGGGCCAACTTCGATTTCGCCGTAGTTGTCGATGAATGCATCATACAGCGACCGCGCCCTGCAGTGCGAATACCCCGGCAGTTTGGATGCCAAAATCCGATAAAGGTTGTGCGCGAGAACGGTCATCGCCAGATCGAAATCGACTTTCACGACAATGCCCGAGCTGTTGCGGTTGAGATGGAAGAAGTGTATATGCTCAGAAATATCAGTTTCAACAAGCCACCTCCTTGAGTAGCGGCGGATCACTTCCTCAGGCCTGAGCTTGAAATCGTTGGTCATGATGGTGGCCGGTTTGATAGAATTACCCTTGATGAATATCTGCCGCAACGGTTGATCCCCATATAGCTTGTTCGTGGTCGAGCTTTCGCAGTACACGGCATTGCGTGACTTGTGGTTCGTTTTCTCAATTTTCACCTTTTTCCATTTCGAATCCGGCATCGACTCGGCTTTTCCGTTCAAATTCTTGCTCTTACGCTGGATGGTTATGAATTTGATTCCCTTCCCGTTTATACGCCCCAAGTTCTCCAGCGTCGTGAATTTGCTGTCGAATACAAGATAGCTGACCTCTTTCCCGGTGCTTTCACGGTAGAAATCCACGAACTCTAAGATGACGCCGTCCTGATTGTCGTGCTTGACCGTCGTGTCGCCATAACAGAGTATCCCCGTGTCCGGGTCTTGGGCTAGCGCGGCTTGGATGGAAATCAACGCCTTGGAGCGTTTCCCCGACCAGTTGTTCTCAAAAGGCTCTTCGTCGCCCCAGTAGGGAATCGCAGTAAAATCAAGGTTTGCGGTGTCTGACAGGAATCCATACCCCTCAAATATCCGGTTCATCGATTTGAGGAACGCCACATTGTCGCAGCGCTGCACACCGTCGGAGTAAGAGCTGAACCATGTCGTTTTTGGGAGGACATTAAGCCCCGCGAACACCCCCAGCCCGCGATCCATGCACCAGCCGTCGTCCTGCCCGTACCTTTGTACATCGGACAGCTTGAGGGCTAGGAACGCAAGGATAGAATTCAGTCTCCCTATCTGTCTTGTCTCCGGGTAGGTCGATTCCTCAATGGCCTTGTCGATACCGTAGGCCTTGATAAACGGGAGGAAACACAGCACCCCCACGCCCTTTGAGGAAAACCGCTCTTCCGGGATGAAGTCAAGCATCACGGAAACGGGAGCCTCCATCACCTCCGCATACCCGCTGCGCTCCATCAGTTCCTGACGCTCCTGCCTGCTGCGTTTCGGGAGCCTCGCGAAACCGTTCTCGTCGCACACCCTGTATATGAACCCTTCTGAAACGTCGTAGCCGTTGCCGTCCATGAGTATCTTGATGTCCGGCACGCTCAGCTGTTTTTTACGGAAACTGACGATGAGTTCGACCAAGTCGGAATCCTTCTGTTGTTTCGGCCTGCCAAGCCGCTGCTCTTGGAAAAAGAGCTCCGCCCCATTGCGTTCGCTTTGCCTGAGCTGGGTTTTGAAATTCTTTGCCATGGCGTAAACCGAATGCACGGTGAGCCCGAATTCCTTGGCGACTTCCTCCGCCGATCTCTCGTCGTAAAAGAAGCGCCGGAGGGCGAGGTACTGCCTGTGGAGGGGCTGCGCGGGGTTGGCAAAAAACTGGGTGACGGCTGGCTCTACGGCTCTTGTCTTTCCCATGACACACCTCCAATTAGTCTATATATCGTCGTGATGATTATATTACTAATTAGTGATATTGTCAAGAAAAGTTTTGGCATTTCGTGGTACATGCCCAATAGCTAGTGTTTTCGGTGTGTTTAGGAGACCGCATATATATATGATTTCACTCGGTGTTGCAATTATCACCGTTGCCAACCGACTGATAACGGCATCAATTTGACTAATTTGCTGTGGTGGGTAAGTTGCAAAGAAGGCTGTAACCCTTGCAACTACTGGCTTTGTAGACCCCATTGGAACAATTATCGCAATCGGCGCAATCGGTCTGTTAGTCTATTTCGCGCCGTGAAAATCCATGATATTGAAAAATGCGCTGATGGAAATATCCGATGTCATTGTTGTTAGATTTATCTCGTTGACGGAAGATTTCGTTTTTTACTATCTCTTCCCACGAAAATTTATAGACCGTCTTATCAAAAATGAGTTTAACGGGGTCTATAATGTTTTTGTTGAATTTCTTCAAGTCAAAAGGTTCCAACTTGTCGCCATATTGTTGGATTGTCGCTTCAACGTGCTTGAGGAAATCATCCTCAGAAATAAATGACAAAGGCCACATCATATTCGCTCCAATCCTTCATATATTTTTGTTGCTATTTCATAAGCAAGGTTTACAGGAACAGCATTGCCCACTTGTTTGTACTGCTGACCGACACTACCTGAAAATATCCAGTCGTCAGGGAAGCATTGACAGCGGGCGTTTTCACGAACCGTAAACGGTCGTGCTTCCAATGGATGGCAACGGTCTGTTTGTTTCTGCGATGGCGACGTTAAGACGGTTAGCGATGGCTCGTCTAAACTAAGCCGCCTCAATATTCCTGTGCGCCCGCCCTCCATGTACCAACAACTTTTCATATATTCCCTCGCTATATCTTCTGGTATATCGCGCCAATAACCACCGGGCGGTACAAGTTCAAAAATCTTTCTCTTATACTCTGAATACTGTGTGCCTTCACTTTGCGGCACATCATTCAAAATATCGCGCAAGACAGGCTTATAGTTGTGCGGCTTAGGCGAATCAATCTGCACTTTGTCAACAATATCATCGCGAACGCCAATCATAATAAGTCGCTCCCTTTTTTGTGCGACACCAAAATCCCATGCGTTCATTATTTCAGTTTGAACCGTGTAGCCCTCCGCTGTAAAAATATCCAGTATGGTTTGGTATGTACGGCCACGGTCATGGTTCAAAAGACCGCGAACATTTTCAAACAAAAATGTTTTAGGCTGTAGTTTATGCAGAAAAACCGCGTAGTGGTAGAACAATGTACCACGAGCATCTTCTAATCCCAAGCGTTTCCCTGCGTAAGAAAACGATTGGCAGGGAGCACCGCCAGATAATAAATCTAAGTCGCCTTTTGAAACAGCAAAATAATCCTCTAAATCTAACAAAGATATATTTGCAATATCATCGTTAATAACATTCCACTCTGGACGATTTTTCTTCAACGTATTAGCCGCGTCCTTATCAAACTCAATCAACCCGAGTGAATTGAACCCCGCTTTTTCAAGTCCGAGGGCGAGACCGCCGGCTCCCGCAAAGAGTTCAATAGCAGTAAAGCCACACACGCCTTTCGGAACAAAAGGAGCAGTTGCTTTTCTTATTGGAATATCAAACAATGACAGTTGCACAGCGCACATTGTAACAGCCCCTTTCCAAAGGATTTAATCATGTGTTTGATTGTAGGTATTATAGCACAACAGCGTAATAGAAATCAACATGAACGTCCTCGCGAAAACCTTGATATATCCACAATTCCATGATATGCTATAATCAGTCTAATGGGGAATCTTGAGACGGCTTACAGGAATTTCTTTCGGAACAAGGGCATGGGATTTCCGAATTTCAAAAGTAAGCATAAAGGGATTGAAATTCTTTTTTGGAGGTTGCCGTTATGGCGATTGAACAATACACAGAAAGCCTTACCCTACGAGAAATGAAATGCGCTTAATAACGATGATTTTTCAAAAAGCTATGCACATTTGCCGTCATATAATGCCGTTATGTCAGCAATCCAAACTGCGATAGAAAACGAATTGAGAAGCGGTGGTATACGAAATGACAGAACAGCATACATAAAGCAGATATTCAAAATGCTGCAAGACAATTCTAAGTTTTCGACGATACCTCTTATTCAAAAGAAGTCTATCACATGGTACGTTGAGCAGTTAGAAATGAAAATTAAGCCGATGATGGACTATGCCGACAGTACGCTTGACGCACTCGGCGTGTTCTACCATGAATTCATTAAGTATTCTGGTGGCGATGGTCCCGGGCTTGGCATTGTATTAACCCCGCAACACCTCACCGAATTCATGGTTGAATTAGCGGGTGTAAACAAGAATAGCAAAGTCGTTGATATATGTTGCGGCTCAAGTGGGTTTTTAGTTACGGCAATGTCAAAAATGTTCAAGGACGCAAACCCGGTTGAAGCTGAATCCATCCGTAAGGAACGCTTATATGGTGTAGAGCAAGACGACGGATTGTATACGCTCGCCATCGCCAACATGATAATCCGTCAAGACGGCAAATCGAACATAATCAAAGGTGATTGTTTTGACGCTGATATTGTCAAAGAGTTAAAAAACCTCAATGTAAATGTGGGGCTCATCAACCCGCCGTATTCGCTCAAAGGCGGCAAAGTTGAATTAGAGTTTGTCGAACAGTTGCTTGACGTTCTCACCGTTGGCGGTATCGGCGTTGTTGTCGTTCCCATGTCCTGCGCCATAGGGACTAAATTTAAGGAAATAAGGGAACGGCTCTTTAAAAAACATACACTCAATGCCGTTTTCAGTATGCCCGACGATATTTTTTATCCGACAGGTACAAATCCATGTGTCATGGTATGGCAAGCCCACGCGCCACACGATAGCAAACAAGATACATTTTTCGGTTATTGCAAAAATGACGGCCATGTAAAACGCAAAAAATTAGGGCGCATTGATTATCATGGCCGATGGGTTGATATACTTGCCGAATGGTTGAAATTGTACCGTAATCGCGATGTTGTTGACGGGCTTTCGGCTCGTGCCTGCGTCAAACATGACGACGAATGGTTATGTGAAGCGTATATGAAAACCGATTACAGCACTATAACTAATAATGATTTTGAAACAACAATACGGGAATTTTTGGCATATCAAATTTACAGCGGAATCTCTGACTTATCTGTTGTTTTCCAAAAAACATGTAATATAGAGCTGTCAGATTCTTCTAGTTGGAAAGAATTTGCTATAGAAGACTTGTTTGTGCTGAAGAAGGGAAAGCGTTTACGCAAAGAGGATATGTCGCCCGGCACAACTAACTACATCGGAGCAATTAGCTTAAACAATGGCGTTCGTCAGTTAATTGACGTTGAGCCCATACACCCACAAGACTGTATAACTGTAAACTACAATGGCAGTGTCGGTGAAGCCTATTATCAGATTGCTCCATTTTGGGCTACAGATGATGTTAATGTATTGTATGCAAAAAAGTGGACAATAAACAGATATATAGCACTCTTTATTACGACCATAATTAAAGCAAATCGTTACAAATATAGCTATGGTCGTAAGTGGACTTTGAATAAAATGAAAAAAAGCGTAATCAAACTTCCCGTCACCGCACAGGGTTCGCCCGATTGGGCTTACATGGAAAGCTACATTAAGAATCTACCATATAGCGATAGAATTTAGCGGATATATCCACATGGCAACCCCCGAAAACTCTGTTGCGCAGATTTGCCGCGAATTTTGTCGCGCTTCCTTGCATCGTAACAGCCAGCATAATCTCCCCCGTCAAACACCCGCAGACGACGGCCTCTGTCAAATAGCCCGGCTGGGCCGCGGCTTCTGCCAAATCCGTCTCTGCCACCGCCACGCGGACATATTCGGCACTGTAGCCCAGCCAGTAGGTTTTGCCGTTTATCTGCTTTTTTTCTTCCAAAATAAGCGATACTGCCCGCCCGATAAGTTTTGTGCGGTACTCCCTTGACAGGGTTTCGCCCAGCAAGATCAGCTCGCGGCAGCGCTCTTTTTTTAGGGCCGGGGGTATTTGCCCGGGCAGGGCGGCCGCCTGCGTGCCTGCGCGTTTGGAGTAGGGGAAGACGTGGAGCCCCGCAAAGCCGACCTGTTGCACAAAGGCTTTTGTCTGCATAAATTCCTCGTCCGTTTCGCCGGGAAAGCCAGTGATGATGTCGGTGGTGATGGCAGGGGATCCCGCATTAAAGATTTGCGGGATGACGGCATCTTTGGCAGGGGATCCCGCATTAAAGATTTGCGGGATGACGGCATCTTTGGCAGGGGACCCCGCATTAAAGATTTGCGGGATGACGGTGTTTTCATAAACCGCTCTGAGCATTTCTACCTTTTCGTAGTATTCCGCCGTGCCATAACGTCGGTTCATGCGCCCAAGCACGGTGTCCGAGCCGCTTTGCAAAGACAGATGAAAATGCGGGCAGACTTTGGGCAGGGCAGCCATACGGCGGGCAAAGTCCGGCGTGATTATCCCCTGCTCCAATGAGCTAAGGCGGATGCGCATAAGCCCCTTTAGCTTGGAGAGCTGCTCCAGCAGCCCTATCAAGGCAGCGCTTTCGCCCCGGTCACCGCCGTAGGCGCTCAAGTTTATCCCCGTGAGGACAATCTCTTGATAGCCCGCCGCCACGGCCATCTTTGCTTCGGCGATAATGGCGGCGGCGTTTTTACTTCTGGCCCGGCCGCGTACATAGGGCACGATACAGTATGAGCAGTACATGTCGCAGCCGTCTTGGATTTTGATAAAGGCGCGGCTGGGGGTTTTGGCGGCGGAGGGCAGCCCCGGCCGGGCGGACGGTGCTTGCGTATCGCTTGTGTTTGCTAAATACTTAAGCAAAATTTCATCCAAGCGTTCCTTTTCATCGTTGGTTATCCATAAATCCACGCCTGTCTCTTCCCGGACGTCGCCTTTTTTCAGGCGGCCGGCATCCACCAGGCAGCCGACCGCCACTATGACAGCATCGCCATTTTGCCGCCTTGCACGGCGCAGCAGCTTTCTGCTCTTTTGATCGGCCACGCCCGTGACCGTACAGGTATTCACGATGTAGATGTCCGCCACCTCATCAAAAGGCACCATTTCAAAACCCCGGCCCTCCAGTTTGGCTTGCATGGCCTTTGTTTCACAACTATTTACTTTACAGCCCAGGCTGTGCATGGCGACTTTTTTCACTTTTTTCATAAAATCATTTATTTTTCATTTAGGCATTGACATTTTCTGCTTTTGGCTTTATCATGTGTCTTGTATGTATGTCTCGCAGACATGAAAGGAGGTGTTGCCCATGAAAACTGTAAAAATTTCATTAAACTCCATTGACAAGGTTAAATCTTTTGTGAACGATATTACAAGATTTGATTATGACTTTGATCTGGTATCGGGTAGATACGTCATCGACGCAAAGTCGATCATGGGTATCTTCAGTCTGGACCTATCAAAGCCTATCGATTTGAATATCCACGCTGAAGACGGAACCGAGGAAGTCCTTGCCGTATTGAAAAACTACGTTATCTAAGTAGTAAACACGGTGTTCGGACACACAATGGGCCAAACGGGCACATCCCTTAGTTGGGTTGTGCCTTTTTGTGGTGTCCGGGGTTACGACAGCACCACCAGCTCCTTTGTTTCCAGCGCCGCTTCCACCAGCTCGTCCATCTTTTCGGACAGGGCCTGTTCATGGAAATTTATCCTTTTTATGTTCGGTTTCGTGACCGGATGCTTGGCGACGAAAATCGTGCAGCAGTCCTCATACGGTAGTATCGATGTCTCATATGTGCCGATTTTCTCGGCGGCCCTGATGATTTCCAGCTTGTCCATGCCAATCAGGGGGCGGTAGACCGGGAGCTGGCAGACCGCATCGGTAGCGGCCAGCGATTGCAGGGTCTGGGAGGCCACCTGGCCGATGCTCTCGCCGGTGATGAGGCCCAGGCAGCCCGTATCCCGGGCGATGCGCTCGGCTATCCGCATCATGTAGCGGCGCATGATGATGGTCAGCTCCTCGTGCGGGCAACGGTCATATATGTGGCGCTGTATATCGGTGAAATTTATCACGTAGAGGTATATCGGCCCGGCGTAGGATGAAACAATGCGGGCTAAGTCCATCACCTTTTGCTTGGCGCGCTCGCTGGTATAGGGCGGGGCGTGGAAGTAGACGGCATCAATTTTTATGCCCCGCTTCGCAATCATGTAACCCGCAACGGGCGAATCTATCCCGCCGGAGAGCAGCAGCGCGGCCTTGCCGCCAATCCCCACCGGCAAGCCGCCAGGGCCGGGGATGATTTCGGAATAGAGGTTGATGTGTTCGCGGATTTCAACGTGGACGGTCACGGCGGGCGCGTGGACATCGACCGTCCAATTGGGATAGGCCGTTAGCAGGGCCTCGCCCAGGCGGGCATTTATCTCCATGGAATCCAGCGGATAGTACTTATTGCTGCGGCGGGCCATGACCTTGAAGCTTTTGGCATTTGTGTGCGCCGCGTACACATCGCCGATGTATGTTATCACCGACCCGCACAGCGTATCAAAGCCGTTGTCCGCCAGTTGCAACATCGGGCAGATACCGGCTATTCCGAAGATTTTTTGCAAGACATCCACGGTGACCGCATAGTCATAGTCGCCGTCGGTCTCGACATAGATACGCCCGCTGGTTTTATGCAGGGAAAACGTGCCCTCGACCTTACGCAGGGCCTGTTTTATCTGGCGGATGAGGGCCGCTTCGAAGAGATGGCGGTTTTTGCCCTTGACGCCGATTTCGGCATATTTTATGAGGAAGGATTTGTAGTATTGTTTCATGTTATACCTGCGTCTACGTCACCCCGCAATGTTTTTATGCGGGGCCCCCTGACTCAGGGAATCCCCACACGCTGGGGATCCCGCACAAAACGCGAAGCATTTTACGGGATTTGCGGGATGACGGGATTATTACGGGCTCTTACCGTCTGGCATACCTACGCAACACAGGCATTATATCACACATCGCCGCCAATGTATAATCGATCTGCTCCATTGTTGTGTAATGGGAGAAACTCAGGCGGAGCGCCGATTCCAGCCGCTCTTTATCCAGGCCGAGCGCCCTGAGACTGGGCGAAAACTGGCCGGGTTTATGTGAGGCGCAGGCGTGGCCGGCCGAGACAAAAATATTTTTTTCCGCCAAGGCGTGGACCATGACCTCACTTTTTACGCCGCATACCGACAGATTGACTATGTGCGGGGCACCCAGCTCCCCTTCGGGGCTGTTTATGTATACATCCGGGATGCCGACCAGCCCGTCTGTCAGGCGTTTTTTTAGTGCCGGCATATCCACACCGACGTTCTCCGTCATCATCTTTAACGCCATTGCCATACCGCAGCTGCCGGGCACGTTTTCCGTTCCCGGCCTCAGCCCGCCCTGTTGGCCGCCGCCAAAGCCCAGGGGTTTTAGCTTGATGCTTTTATCGGCATATAACAGCCCCACGCCCTTGGGGCCATGAATTTTATGGGCACTGGCGGAGAGTAGGCCTATGTGCGCCTGTTTGGGCCAAACGGGGATTTTGCCAAAGCCCTGCACGGCATCGACATGGAAAATAATCTGCGGCCGGGTTTTATGGAGCAGTTCTCCGATGGCGGCGATTGGCTGGACAGAGCCCATCTCATTATTCACGTGCATGATGGATACCAAAATGGTCTCGGCGCGAATCGCCCCTTCCAGGTCCGCCACGCGGACGCGGCCCTGTCCATCGACCGGCAAACGGGTGACGCGAAAGCCCTCCCGCTCCAGATAATTCAGGGCTTCGGCGACCGCGGGATGCTCGATGGCACTGCTGATGATGTGCTTGCCCCGCCGCATAGCTGCATACGCCGCCCCGATTATCGCCAAATTGTCCGATTCCGTGCCGCCGGAAGTGAAAATGATCTCGTCTGCGGCCACTTTCAGGAAATGGGCAATACTCTCACGGGCACTGCGCAGACGCTGCTCCGCCGCGATGCCCTTAGTATGCAGACTGGCGGAGTTGCCGTAGTCCTCGCA
>Ga0099364_10015490_pt1 | contig 10051 bp, 12 predicted proteins | sample TergutTh196P3_FD_73070 | JGI IMG/M metagenome (GOLD analysis project Ga0099364, IMG submission 73070) | Microcerotermes parvus P3 segment gut microbial communities from Pointe-Noire, Republic of the Congo - Th196 P3 | ecosystem: Host-associated > Arthropoda: Insects > Digestive system > Gut ...
CGGTTACATTGCGGGTTACATCAACGGTGGACAGCAATGTTTACGCGCAGCAGACCATTACGGTTTATCCCGGCAATATCGTACATTTTGCAGATATGGAGATGGTGAGCGATGGGGAGGACTGGATAACGGAGAATTAACACCTCACCCCCGACCCCTCTCCAAAAGAGAGGGGGGGAAGAAAGAGAGAATTAAGAAACAGGAAGATAATTGAAAATTAAATAAATATGGGACGTATAAGGGATTTGGTGCAGTATGCCGGGGCGCTTGCGAGGGGCGATATCTGGTTTATGCTTGATGGCAATACTTTTGCTAAAGGGCTGAAGATGTCGGGACAGCAGGTTTATGACCTTTGTAAGGGCGCTGACGGACGGCAACTTGAGATTCGGAATAATGGCACTCAGTTGCAGTGGCGGTATCAGGGCGATGCTTCATGGAATAATCTGGTTGTTCTTTCTACACTTAGGGGTGAAGATGGTAAGGAATTGGAGGTTCGGGTTTCAGGCGGGCATATTCAGTGGCGGCTGACCGGCGGAACGTGGGCTAACTTAACGGCCTTAACGGAGCTTAAGGGGGATAAGGGGGAAGATGCTGCGTTGCCTGTTTTCGGGTTTGCGATTACGGCTTTGGCTTCGAATGCTACGCCGACTGCTTCGGTTTCGGGTACATATCCTAACTTGACGGTTAATCTTGGGATTCCCAAAGGCGTCGATGCCGCGTTGCCTGTTTTCGGGTTTGAGATTACGGCGCTGGCTTCGAATGCTACGCCGACGGCTGCGGTAACCGGAACATACCCCAATTTGACGGTTGCGCTTGGGTTGCCAAAGGGGAAAGATGCGGATGCGCCGGCGTTTACGTTTTCGGCTGAAGGAACAGCATCAGGTTCTTCGCCTGATGTTGAGATGACGGGTACATATCCAAACCTGAATCTGCATTTTAAAATACCTGCGGGTTTACAGGGTGTGGAAGGACGCGGGCCTGTTGTTTTGGCGAACGGGAATTATGGAAACTGGGATGCCGGGCTTCAGCAATTCGTTGATTCCGGCGTTCCGGCGGTGGCGGCTGTATCTGAAGCGGCCGTAACGTTTACGCAGGCAGAAGTCAGGGCGAATATAACTTCCGGAGAATCGTTAAAGGTGTTGATGGGGAAAATCAGGAAATGGTTTGCGGATATGGGAACTCTGGCGTTTAAGAACAAAGCGGACTGGAATACCGATATTGAAAATCCTCCGACAATTCCTTCAAAACTTTCCGATTTGACTAACGATACAGGGTTTTATGAGAAGCCTTTGACCGGTATACCCGGTTCGGATATGGATACGGCTGTTCAGGCGTCGCTTGACAGGGCTGATACGGCTTTGCAGTGGTTTACGGAGAGTGACCCTGTATATACTGCCGAGAAATCGAAACTTGCGCTTAAATCGGATATCGAAGATATTGTTGAATGGGCAAAATCACAGCAATTAGTTGGTCAGGTTGTAGACGTCAGAACGCTGAAGAAAAACGGTGTCTATAAACTGAATCCAGGATCAACGAATACACCGTCGCCTGCGGACGGATGGTTTGTTCTGGTGATGAATGACGGCTTACGCTGCAAGCAATTGCTGTCCTGGGATTCAGGCAGCAGTGTGTGGGAACAGACGCTGAACATCGCGACAGGCGTATGGAGTCCGTTTAAGCGCTTATTGAACAGTGACGATTTCACAAATACAGACAGGGCGAAGCTGGATTTTGTGGGGAGTCAGACGCTTTCGGGGCTTGCTTCGATGGCGATAACGAAGCAGATTGTACATGTCGCGGCTTCGGGGACACAGGCTTTTTCGATGTCGTCGGTGGTGGTAAATGATATGGCTTTTGTGGTTGTCTTTACGGCTACGGGGGCGGCAACGGTTATTATTCCGTCAGCATCGCCTTATGTGAGTATGGCGGAGGCTACTTATACGCTTGCAGCAGGTGATGTGATAGAGATACACGGGTTCAAGTCGAGCACTGACGGTTTTTATCATTTGGCGGTTTTAGAGAAATCTTAACATAATTAACTATTTTTTATTATGGCAAAATATACATATTTACATAAATCGAAGCGTGGGATAATTGAGGCTACGGATAAGTTGCCCGAAGGGAATCCGCTTGGGACTACATATCAGGATTACCTGGACGGGTTGTTTATACCTTTGAAGAAGAAACAGAATGAGTTTGTCAGGGAGAATCCTGCGGCTTCGGTGAAGGAGTGGATAGAGATGGAGCTTGCACGGCCGCCCGAAGTTCCTGTATTGAGTATTGAAGAACAGAAAACGATGGCTGTCAGTCAGGTTGAGCAGTCTGCTACTAACCGGTTGAACGAACTCTATCCGGCGCATGAGATGCTTGCACAGGCTTATTCGACTAAGATTGATGAGACCGAACAGGCAGTGTATTTTGATGGTTTTGAGGCCGCAAAATCGACTGTTAACGGTTTGCTGACGCTTGCTGTTGAAGCGATAAACAGTGCGGAGGAAACAGCCGAAATCGACACTGCCATTTCATTGTTTAACGACCAGATTTCTGTGCTATGAATTGGAAAAGAATAAGGGAATCGAAGCGGGTGGCTGAGTCGATTAAGGCGGCTATCGTTGAAACGTCATCGCATATTTCGGATGAGACAATGAAACTGATGCCTTTGTCTGTGTTCGCTGCATGGAAACCGGATACGTTTTATGAGACGGTTGGCGAAGTGGTTGTTTATGAAGGAGTGAAGTATCGTATTACGCAGTCGCATACTTCACAGGCGAACTGGTTGCCGTCGGAAGTACCTGCGCTGTATAATGCTTTTGCAACGGTAGATGTTGGCGGCGATGAGATTGAAGAATGGCAGCAAACATACGCGCACAATGCCTACATGAAGGGTAAAAGGGTGTTGTATAAAGGTCAGGTTTGGGAATCGCTGACAGATAATAATTCGTGGTCTCCGGACGATTATCCTGCCGGGTGGATGTTAATTGACAATTACGAATTATGAATGACGAATTACGAAACGACGCGGGAATTATGAATGACGGATTATTCATTGTCAATTATCAATTATCAATTATCAATTGTCAATTAAATAAGTTATGTTGCTTGCAATGAGAAATTTTGGCGGGAAGAAAAGTTTTAATCCTGTATATGTTAATGGGCCCAGTCTCGGAGCAGGACATGCTTTTTCCGGTGGCGTATTAGCTCCGAATGGCAGGGTTATTTTTGTGCCTGGTAGCGGTAGAATAATCGGCATATACGACCCTGCTACCGAAACTTATACCGCAGGCCCTGAAGCAGGTGGCGTAAATTTTGCTTTTCAGGGCGGCGTACTGGCGCCAAACGGTAATATTATCTTTGTGAAGTATGCACAGCAGGCAACTATTGGTATATACGACCCGACGGCCAATACTTATACCGCAGGCCCTGCGCATGGCGTGGCAAGATATGCTTTTCGTGGAGGCGTACTGGCTCCAAACGGCAAGGTTGTTTTTGCGCCATACGAAAGTCCAAATGTCGGCATATACGACCCTGCTACCGACACTTATACCGCAGGCCCTGCGCATGGCGCGGGAACAAATGCTTTTCAGGGTGGTGTACTGGCTCCAAACGGCAAGGTTATTTTAGCGCCATACGCCAGTCCAAATATCGGCATATACGACCCGGTTGTGAATACCTGTACCGCAGGCCCGACACATAACGCGGGAACAAATGCTTTTCATGGTGGTGTACTGGCTCCAAACGGCAAGGTTATTTTAGCGCCATACGCCAGTCCAAATATCGGCATATACGACCCTGCTACCGACACTTATACCGCAGGCCCTGCGCATGGCGCGGGAACAAATGCTTTTCAGGGTGGTGTTTTATTGCCAAACGGCAAGGTTATTTTTGTGCCGTTTGGCAGTGCAAATATCGGCATTTTAACGTTTTAGTTATGAAAATCTACCGGAATACAGCAGAAGTTTACGACATCCGCCCGGAGGACAGTTCGACGCAGCGTGTGGTGCACATGGGGGAGAATGTGCTGAATCTGACATTTCGCACAACATATCCGCTTGATATTCGCGTGAATGATTTTGTCGTGTTTGCGGACGAGAAATATAAACTGAAAAACCTCGTTAATCCGCGACGGGTAAGCAGGCATGAGTTTGAATATACCTGTAAACTGTTTTCACCTCAATATGACCTTCAAGATGCGCTGTACGTGCTTGAGGACAGCACAGGCGTCGGGATTCTGGATGATACGGTTCCGATTTTCGGTACGGCATCGTTTCATTTGCAGCAGATAGTGAAATGTGCGCGGGTGGTTCATCCGGAGTGGAACGTGGGGGATGTCGAAGAACCGGCAGAAGGGAAAAACATTGTTTACACGGATATGGACTGTCTGGAAGCGTTGCAACATCTCTGTTCTGAGTTCAATATTGAATACTGGATTACGGGCACAGCCATTTCACTGGGGAAAAAGAAGTTCGGGAGTCCATTATTGTTCAAATACGGCAAAGGCAATGCGCTGTACGAACTTTCAAGAAACAATCAGGACGGACGGATTGTAACGAAACTGCTTGTAAAGGGTTCGGATCGTAATATTGACAGTTCTGAATACGGCAGCAAGTTTTTGCATCTCCCAAATAACGAACGCTACGTTGAACAGAATGTAGATAAATTCGGCGTGATAATGGGTCGAATCAGTTTTCCGGATGTTTTTCCGCGTCTGATACACAGGCATCCTTCAGATCCGGGCAGCGTTACTTCCGTGCGGGTGGACGATAAGGGGATTTACTGGATAAAAGATGCGAATCTGGACTTTGAACCTGAACTTCTGCCCGGGAAAAACCTGATTGTTGATTTTCAGACAGGACAACTCGGCGGGCTTAAAATAGATGCAAACTGGCATACTGACACGAAAGAATACGAGTTGATTAAGGGAGACTATGGACTTGGACAGGATGTGCCGGGCAGTATATTCGTTCCATCAGTGGGCGACCTTTATCTGCTTAGCGATTTGAAAATGCCGCAGGCGTATACTGATGCTGCTGAACGTGAACTGCTTGAGCGCGGTCAGGAAGCGATTGCGCAGATGTGCGAACAGAAAGTGTCGTACAGGGGGCCGGTCAATCCGCTGCATTTCCGTCAACTTGGCGAGCGGGTTGAAACCGGGCGGGCAGTGATTGTGGAGGATGATGCCATTGTGGATGGGGCAGGAAGTGTTGAACTGCGTGTACAGGCTTTTACACGGGGCGTCAACGATGATCTGAATATTGATATCGAGATTTCGGATACAATCTATGTGTCACGAATCGATCGTATTGAACAGCAATTACAGGAAATCAAAGTCGATACGAATGAACGCATTAATTACGGCGATGCTTATGCGATACGTCGCTGGCGTGATGCGGAAGAAACAGGCGAAATGCTGAAAAATGCACAGCTGCATTTTTCGGATGCAATCACTCCGATTATGATACAAACGATGCAGGTGTTAGTGGGTGATAAATCGCTGCAATTCCGTTTTGTGAACAGTAAAACAAATCCGGTTGCGATCAACTACGCAATCACCTATAACAAAGACACGAAAATACTGCGCTGTCCGGTTGGGATTATTCAACACATGACGCTTGGTATTGATACGCTTTCACCGTCTCACGTGCCGAGCGAGTACCGGTTCTGGGATATGGCGCTGTTTGATTCGGCGCCTTTGACGGAGGCTTCTAAAAAATATTACCTGTATGCGCGTGTGCCTCGTGCCGGTTCCGGTGGTGGCACATTCCTGCTTTCTGAGACGTCAATTGCAATGGAACAGGTATCGGGGTATTATCATCTGCTTACTGCTTTGATTAATTCAGAGTTTGAGGGGGAAAGGTCGTTTGTAACGGTTTATGGATTTACTGAGATTTTGCCCGGGCAGATTTTTACCCGTGTGATCAGCGATCCGGACAGGAATCTTGTTATCGACCTGCTTGCACGGAAAATCATTGCCGAAAACGGGGCGGAAATCATCGGAAAAATCGTGTTTTCGGCGGGGACATCGGGGTATAATAATATAACCGATAAACCGAATTTTGACGCTATTGCTGACGATTGGCTGTTCGACGCAAATCAATACGCTCAACAGATAGCGCAACAATTAGCCAATACGGCGCAGAGTAACGCTGTAGCTTCATCTATCACGAGCATAATGAGCGCTCGTGAAGCGCTTGCGGAAAGTCTTGGATATGAAGGTGGATGGGCTGAATTGCAGCAGAAAGCAACGGCAAAGCAAACGATCATCAATGGCGGGTATATTCGAACTGCGTTGATTGATGCGAATGCGATTGTGACGGCTGAACTGGTAGCGATGCGGATAACATCAGCTATAATTGAAGCCAAATTGCTGAAGGTTGGGAATTTCACGATTACAAACGGATGGTTTACAAGTAACGCAGAGGCAGGAGAAGACGTAGGATATATAGATATGAAAACGCCACAAACTCGCATAGCATTTGGAAACAACCTTCTATCAGGAAATCCGCAACTGACACGTTCGTGTACTGCAATTATTAACAATCACAGAACATACGGTTCTCAAACCAGAGGCTTGGAGATTAATGTGTCGGGAATACCTAATTCGTGCCATCCGATTGCACTTTTTGCAAATGGGGGAATCTTTGCAAAAGGCGGCATGTCATTTATAGAAAAAGTATGTCCTTTAGACGATTTTACGTACACAACCGACGCAATTCCGTTATGGCATTATAATACTTTCGTATTTCAGCCTACCAGTATTTATTTGCGCTTTTTACCAGGCAGGGCGGCGATTGAACGTACTTTCGGCTTGTTTGGAGATGGCGATAATACGGGTGATAAGAGTTTTATAAGGATTAAAATAATCGTGACACGTTGGGCTACTACATACGCAACTTTATATGGCGCTACAGATGCTCCAATTGTAAATAATCAAGGTAATACAGTTGTATCTATAAATCTTAACAAAGGAAATATTATAGAACTCGGTTATCATAATGGAGCATGGTATATTTTAAATTTAAGACAGTAATAAATGATTTATTTTTACTATATTATTAACCGGGCTTTGCCCACAAAATTTTAGTTTTATGAAAAAGTTTTTTTTATTGATGTGTGTGCTGTTTACAGCATTAGTGTTTATTCCTGTAGCCTTTGCGCAGGATGTTGGAGACCCTGTCGACAGTGCAGGGATGGGGTTTGAGTCGTTTTCGGCTTTAGTGGCTTTGACGGCTATGATTATTCCCTTTGTGGTTGAACTTTTCAAGTTGATACCGGGCCTGCCTTCTATCGTTAAACAGATTCTGTCGTGGTTGATCGGTGTTCTTGCAGCATTCGCTGGATGGCAGTTGAATCTTGGATTCCTTGGCGGCCTTGACTGGTATATTGCGCTGTTATATGGGTTCGGAGCCGGACTGATTGCGAATGGCGTTTTTGATACCGGGATTGTGACTTATATTCTGGGGATATTCGGAATAAAAGGAGATACAGGTAACAAATGATTGTGTTCAGAAACAGCCTCCTTCCGTTCCGGGGATTTTCCGCAATGAATTTTTGCGGAGTGATCCTCTTTGTCCGGAAGGGGGTTGTTCTTACCGACAGACTGATGAATCATGAAAGGATACACTCCCGTCAGATTTTTGAAATGCTTATTATCGGGTTTTATTTGTGGTATTTGTTTGAATGGGTTGTAAAACTGTTTAAATACCGCCTGCAAAGCTATTATAATGTGTCATTTGAACGGGAGGCGTACCGGAATGAGGCGAATCGGGAGTATTTGAAAGAAAGAAAGGCGTTTGCCTGGTTCAGGTTTATTTAAAAGAAAATGAGTATGAAGATAACAGCAGAGAAAGCACGGAGATGCCTGTTCAGTTTTTTGAGTATGTTTGCTCTGATACTGGCAATCATGAACGCTTTTTACAGCGATGGACTGTATGAGAAAAGTATGATGAAAATAGCGAAAAGGGCTTATTATGAGAAAATAGAACTGACATCTAATTTGTTAAGAGAAGTCGAGAATTTGCATAAAAGTTGTACATCGCTGGAGAAGGATGTGCTGTTTAACAGTTTTATTATTGCTACCGTCGAGGAGATTGACAGGCAATATGGTATTTATGCGCGTGTCATTGACCTTGACGGCAGGCAATTGAGTCGTGCCTTTCTTGCAGAAGGCGAAGATAGTCTTGCTTTACTGTTAGATGCTGATGATTATGATTTTGAAAAAGACTTGGGTTTTGTGAAAGACAGTCCATCAGGTAATCGTCAAATTGTCAGTAAAAACGGCGTGAAAATACATTTGCACTGGATGTGTTACCCCGTTACCGAGAATCATTATTACTATATCCTGCTCGGAATTGTTTACGACCGGGTAATAGATACGATAGATTATAATGCTTTTGCAACAGGTCAGGTGATCGTTATGTTAGCATTAATTGCGTGTTTGTTTTGTATTGTATATCTTCAGAGTAAAATAAATAAATCAAAACAAATTGATGTCAGGACAGATGATAGAAATTGATCTGGGAATAAATCTGCTGCATCTTTTAGTGCACGCAGTGATGGCGCTGCTGTGCGGGATTGCAAAGGAGTTGAACAAACTGCATGGAAAAGGGTTTAGTTTCAGTTCAATGTGTTCAAGTGCGCTGATTTCTTCTGTTGCAGGCATCCTGTTCTATTTTCTTCTTGCTTATTTTAAAGTACAAATGGAACTCAGTGTGTTTTTTGCAGGTATAGCAGGCTGGCTTGGAGGAAACTGGATAGACTTTTTAGGGCTGTTTTCAAAGAAGTTTTTAGGTAATGTGTCGGGTGTAAATATCACTCCGGAGGAGGAGCGAAGTCATTCGGAATTAATTAATAAGTAAAGAAGTAAAAAAATGAAATTAGTTGTAAAAAGGACGGCTAAGAGGCCGACATATACGATTGGTAAGCTGTACGTTGATGGGGTTTACCTGTGCGATACGCTCGAAGACGCGGACAGGGGATTAAGTCAAGATATGCCTTTGTCGGAAATACAGCGGATCAAGGTGATGCACGAGACGGCCATCCCGACGGGTACTTATAAGGTGATTGTGAATATGTCGCCGCGTTTCGGGCGGTTGCTTCCGCGTTTGCTTGATGTGCCCGGATTTGAGGGGATACTAATACATCGGGGAAATACTGACAAAGATACGTCTGGCTGTATTCTTGTGGGCGAAAATAAGGCTGTTGGTAAGGTTATTAATTCAACGCCGTATGAGTTAAGGCTTGTTGAGATGTTGAGAAAAGAGACGGATGTAACGATTGAAATCTGCTGAAATGAAAACAGGACATGTATTTATTTTGTGTATGATTTGCTTTGTGTGCGGTTTCTACGCAGGGCGAAAGACGGTTGACACAAAAGAGGTAATCCGATATATCAAGGGCGATCCGGTTTCCGGGACTGTTTTCGATTTGATTCCCGCAAAAGAAACGGTTCCGGATGATCCGGTTTTGCCTTTGCTGTTGGATACAGTTTATAAGGACAAATTTATCTATGTTGATGTTAAGGTTGATACGGCTGCGATAATTAATGATTACATTGCGAGCCGGGAATATACGCCTGTACTGTTTGACAATCCGAAGGTTGGGAAATTAAGTCTTTCTGCTACGGTGCAATATAATAAACTGTCGGAGGTCAGTTATGAGTTTGAGCCGATTTACAGGGAGGTGACGAAATATAGAACTAAGGTTTGGTGGCCGCACATAGGGCTTGCTTACAATACATTTAATCAGCTAACATTCGAACTCGGCACATTTTACAAAAACATCGGCGTTGAATTGCAGTATATTTCTGATTGTGAAAGAAAAAAACAGGGATGGGGAATAGGATTCAAATATAAGTTCTAAAAAAGCCCCCATCTCCATTCAGCCATTTCCCAAGCATGCTGAATGATAAAGGTGCACGAACACCACGACAGAGGCTCAATGCCTTGTTATCGGTGTTCGTGCACCTGTTTTATTTGCTTGGGATGACAAAATTATAAATAATATTTAAACATTGAATAAATGAATGTGAAAAAGCAATTAAAAACTCCCATAA